>Ga0080013_1000133_pt1 | contig 100401 bp, 115 predicted proteins | sample ETNvirenome_6_85_FD_69236 | JGI IMG/M metagenome (GOLD analysis project Ga0080013, IMG submission 69236) | Marine viral communities from the Pacific Ocean - ETNP_6_85 (SPADES assembly) (version 2) | ecosystem: Environmental > Aquatic > Marine > Oceanic | place: Pacific Ocean | collected...
CGGAAGACTTATCGATCAAACATTCACCTCGTTCACGGAAGCGAGCGGTCGGCTCGAAGACACGATCGGATGGGTAACAAAAGCAAAGGATCTCGCTCACGAGTTTGAGCCCGGTTGCAAAGCAGAGGTCACGCTCCACCTGTTAGAAGAAGTATTAGAAAAGGCAGGCAGAGAATTAGACCGAGCCTCCTCCGAGTTAGCGACGGAGGTCTTCGGAAACGAGGGCACGTCATAGATATATTTCAGCAGGCAAAGGCCGGCGCAAGCCTTCGCCAAATTTTTTTACAACGAGGCGCAGAAAACCAAAGAAAGGCAATCAAAAATGACCACACTCAACAACGATTTTGAATCCACCGTTAAGGAGTTTGTCACCAAGCTCACCACGATCGAGAACGAGATGACAATCCTTCGACAAGACCGTTCGGAACTGTTCACGGACATGAAAGAAAAGCTTGATCCCCGATCATTCCGAGCAGCCATCAAGATCCATAACTTGCAAAAGTCCACACCGGATCAAACTTCTTTAACAAGAATTCTGGAAGTTTTAGAAACTACTGAATAGTTATTAGACTATGGGGTAAAGCCGACAAAACCACTTCAACTTTGTGTAGCGTTCTATAAGGGTGCCGGGAAGTGGCACAACCAAGTCGTCCGAAGCACCACCCAAAGCAAGTATTCCCATGCAGAGTTGATTATGCCTGACGGCCAATCCATAAGCATCCAACCCTTCTCAACGGAAGGGGTACGGAAAATAAACTTTGCGGCTGAAGAAGATGCTGAAGACTATGACCTCATCTGTGTGCCGGTCACTTCCGCCGAGATTACCACCATTGAGAAATTTTTCGACGATACAGCGGGGGATGGTTACGACTGGCCCGGCATGATCCTCTCAAAGTTTACGCCGTTTTTCATTAAGCGGGTAGGGCGCTGGTACTGTTCGGAGTGGATAGCTTATGCATTGCGTTTAAGCGGGGCAATTGATAAACTCTATCACCATGCAGATTTAACGCCTCAAAGACTTTACGAATTGTTAAAAAAATATGCCGATTAAAGTAAAAGAAACCAATTTGTTTGCCAATGGCCAACTTGTTGCTTCAACGACGGATATATATTCGGCACCGGGCATCGATGGTGATGAGGGTCGGCGAATAGCCGGAGGCACCGTGGGACTTATCTTATCAGGACCACGACCGGACATGGGGTTCCCTTCTCATTACCAAGTCCAGTTCATGGAAAACGTTGTGTGGTGGGTGATGGCCGGCGAGATTGAACCCCATCTTCCGGGTATGCGAGAATACCCCTAAACATTATCTAAATCTTCTATTACAATCTATTTATATAAAGGGAGTTTATTATGACAAACACCATCAACTATCAACAAATCTTTGAAGATGAGGTCGCCTCTACGCTTCGCGAAAAGAATGGCATGGAAGACCGTTTTTATGAACTCGATCATGACGCACGTCTTTTGGTCGAGGAACTCATCGAAGCCGGCTATCGACGTGCCGTCGAGGATGTGTTAGATCCGGAACTGCTCTCAGAGACTTCAGCCATGGCGGGGGAGATGGGCACCCAGTTGTATGCGTTTGCGAATCTCGTTCAGACGTTTTTAAATACTACGTCCCCCGAGGATGGAAACTAAATATAAAGCCGGCGATCTGGTAGAGATCCTGCGAGAGGATAGCTGGACTTTGTGTGAGTCTCTGTTGGATCCTATGCGGCACATCCAAGAGTGCCCCGTACCAGCGCACGAAGTCTATAGCCACCCCAAAGCTGGGAAAGTTTATAAATCGCTTGAAGGAAAAATTGCTTTAATCGTCTATGTCAAAAGGAATCTATTAAATCAGCCCGTAGGGTACAGAGTTTTATTAGAAGGTAAGGAAATGTTTTGTAAGTCAAAAGTTGCCAGCAAATATTTTAAACTCGTAGGTACCAAGAATGAGAGTCGGAGATTTAGTAAGGTTCAAGAGCCATGAAGGAGAGTCCACATGGCGGATAGGATTATTGTTGCGTTACGATCGTTTTATAAAGATTGCTGAAATCATGCATCAAGATAATCTATATTATGCTCCGGGGAGGCTGGTCGAAGTTCACCGGCGCGGACTCAAATAAAAAATTTAACATTCAAGAAAAACTATCATATACTTAAACCCTGAGGGACGGAATATCTTATGGTTGCTCATCGACGCCATTTAGCCAAAGCATTAAGTTGGCGAGCTATCGGCACAATAGACACCATCCTTCTGGGGTGGCTAATCTCCGGAGATCCTCTGATCGGTATCAAGATTGGTGCCGTTGAGCTAATAAGCAAAGTAGCATTATATTATATCCACGAACGAGCATGGTATAAACTTTCTAATTTTGGAGTTAATAAAGAAAAATGACCACAAACCTACACTTTCATGGGACCAACGTCTCCACCAAAGATAAGCACTTACAGAATGGTCACCGATCGGCGGTCCTTTGGTTTACTGGGCTCTCCGGCTCTGGTAAATCTACGCTGGCGAATGCGGTAGAACTCTTGTTACACCGCCGGGGCTGCCAGACCCACATTCTTGACGGTGACAACGTGAGGATGGGACTCAATAATGATTTAGGGTTCAGTCCCCAAGATCGCCAGGAGAACATTCGCCGCATTGGAGAAGTGGCCAATCTTTTTGCGCAGGCCGGTACTCTCGTGTGTACTGCTTTTATTTCCCCTTATCGCGCCGATCGAGACAACGCTCGCCAAATTGTGGGTGATAACTTTATTGAAATCTTAGTAGACGCGGACCTGGCTACCTGCGAAGCACGGGACCCCAAGGGGCTCTATAAAAAAGCTCGTAGCGGAGAGATTCCTAACTTTACCGGAGTGAGTGCACCATATGAAGCACCGGTTTCTCCCGAGTTCACGGTGAACACGGCAGAACATAGCATAGAAGACTGTGCGAATCAAATCGTAGATTTTCTTGACGGTGCCGGCTACTTTACTACTGTGGATGAAGTAAATGTGCTGGACAAGCGCCGCACCATTGCTATTGATTTTGACGGCGTGATTCATAAATATGGTCAAGGATTTAAGGGTTTGATGAATGCCTATGATGACCCCATGGAGGGTGTCGAAACAGCCCTCCAGAACCTGAAAGCAGCCGGCAAAAGGCTGGTAATCCTTTCTTCGCGACCAGCTACCGTAATAGAGCAGTGGTTGAAAGATCGCGATCTGGACCACTACTTTGATGAGGTATCTAATTTTAAAATCCCTGCCAATATTTATGTGGATGATCGGGGTTACAAATTTAACAACTGGAAGCAGACGGTTAACGATCTGCTCGAAAGAAAGGAAAAGTAGAATGAGTGCACGCAGAGCAATGTTTGTTGGAAGATGGCAACCATTTCACAATGGTCATAAATGGCTGATTAGTCAAAAACTTGATGAGGGCGAGCCAGTCCTTATCGCAGTCCGAGATATTCCTCCGGATGCGAAGAACCCTTTCACGACGCAACAGACCATCAAAATGGTTGAACAAGTTTATGCCGGACAGGATGTGGTGGTTTTGCCTATTCCTGATATTTCGAGTGTGAACTATGGTCGGGGGGTAGGCTACGGCATCATTGAGCATGTCCCACCGGCTGATGTGGGGTTTGTTTCGGCGACGTCAATCCGGGAACGAATCCAGAATAATGACGATTCGTGGAAAGAAAATGTAGATAGCTCCATACATACTTTAGTCACGGAGTACCTGATAGGTGAAGGCAACGTTTAAATGCTCGTCACAGGGATCCCAAAATAATGGGAAGATAGGGCAGTGCAAGTTTACGTTCCAATTTGAGGATCTTATTTCTTATCACTGCCCTATCTGCGGCTGTCGGTTGGAGCGTATGTCCACTGGTCCTTCCCTTAGTGCAATTCTCAAGAAAGGGGCCGAATATGAACGACGACTCGAAGGCAAAGCCCCGTAAAGACCGCCAACGCGCCAAGAAAAAAACTCATAAACTGACCCCCCGACATGTTGAGATGATCCGCTCCCAAAAGGGAAAACAATCGGTGCGAGAGATCGCTAAATGGTTTGCTCGGGAGACTCACTATATTTACAAGGTGTCCCCCTCCATGGTACACCATATTCTTACGGGGAAGCGGCATGTCCGGAAAGAAGACCAACGCTCAATCTATGATTTAATTGAAGAAGACGTCACCGACGAAGAACTCGCTGCACTCGATCCAAAAAAAGTTAATTACGACTAATAAAAACTTGACTTCTCCCATATCTGTAGTAATATAAGGTATAAGAAAGGGAGAGAGATATGTTATACGGTAAAGAGTTAGTAAAGTCAATCCAGAAACGCTCCAAGATTCAGCCCGGCGATTTGGTCGTGAGCCCAGCCGCTGGCGAAAACGGCGTCCCTAAAATAGCATTGGTTATGGGATTATCTCCCAGTTGTAAGTTCGACCGAGACTATGACGGAGCCGAGGATCACATCTTTTATAAGTGTGAACCGGCGGACGGATCGCCCACGTTCGTCGATTATGTCTGCAACCTGCGACCGCACTCTTGAAAGTCGGGCAGATTGTTAAAGTAACCTCCCAGGGTTTGAAGAACTTTGCTCCGGGTATCCGCCCCCGCCTTATGGGAGAAATTGGACTGGTGGTTCAAGAGAAGTACGACCTGGCTTATAAGTTAGACCAATCAAAACTTCCAGAAGAGCGTATAAAAGTGTATCCCGCCGTCGTGCAGTTTGAGGCCCTCAAAGACCTTGACATGTACAGCGATGGTGTTATGCTATTCGGGGACCAAGTGGAGGTGTTGTCATGAAACTCGGAACCCTAGTCCAGTTCGCAGCCTACGGGTCGGTCATGGATACTGGTTATGTTTCAAAGTATGATGAGGACCCAGGGTTCATGTGGGTAGAGTGCGTGAAGATGGGCCCTCAGCGAGTCAGCAAAGACAGTACAATGTTAGAGGTGATAAGTGAAAGTCGGTGATTTAGTAAAACGACAAGACGGATGGATGGGCTGGGAACGCCAGCGCCTCGGACTTGTGGTTATGGTAGACCGAGCCGTTGTGAAGGTTCAGTGGTCTGGCGACTACGGCAGCTTCCTTCATCCCCTCACATCACTGGAGCCAATCAATGAAATCCGGTGATTTGGTAAAGAGCAGAGCCCCGTGGTCCAACCTTGGCCACGGGATTGTTGTAAAAGAAGTTTTTGACCGCTTGGCACAAAATAATAAATGCTACGAAGTTCTGTGGCAGTGCGGTGCGGTAGGAAATAATGTTTGGGACTACGACTTGGAGCTACTCAATGAAGCCGGGTGATTTGGTAAGACAAGCCCCAAACATTTTTACCGACCGAGATGTTGCCGGCAAAAAGATGCTGGTCCTCAAAGTTATGGACGGTGGTCCCAACCGGGGCGAAACAGTCTTGACTTTACTGGAAGGCAAAGAAAGAGTTTGGCACTACGGAGAATTGGAGTTGTGGCGTGAAACCCGGTGATTTAGTAAAAGTGACATGGCGTTTTGACACCCCCCGGCTGGGGCTCGTTGTAGCAGACCCCGCTGCTGACTTCCCTCAAGTATTAGTTGAGCTTGTGACTTGTGGTCGTCGGGTATCTTTTGATTGCGACACGGTGGAGGTGGTCAGTGAAGCCCGGTGATTTAGTGAAACACAAAAGAAATAAAACATTACACCTTGTAACTGCGGTAAGAGAAATCAAAGGAAGCGTTGCCTTCTTTCACTTAGAAGGTTTCTCTCCGCAAGAGGTTTTCTATTCAGATGATGTAAGGGTGATTAATGAAACCCGGTGACTTGGTAAGAATAGTAGACTGGGACCCGCCCCACTTACAAGAGTACCAACCGCTGGGACTTGTTCTATCTGAGCCGGAAGTAAAACCCGGTGGCTCGACTATGGTGCTCGTTGATTGGCTTGAGTCGCCGGACACAACACATTATTCAGTCAAGAGTTTGGAGGTAGTCAGTGAAGCCAGGTGATTTAGTAGAACCCGATTGGAGTTTCGGGGAATCGGTGTCGGGCGATAAGCAGCCACGACAACTCGGCTTAGTTCTTTCTCATCCCGAAGTTAAAGACCACGGAACAACCTCGGTAAAAGTTAATTGGATTGGTTATGAACTGGAAGAATATTATTCTGTCCATCATCTGAAGTTAGTAACCGAGTGACCGATGGATAATCAATTCCGCTACAAACTTGGAGACCTCGTGGAGTTCAAGAAGACCGAACGAAATACCGAGCAATATATTAATCTAATAACGCTCACAGGAATTGTTATCCAGCAGCGTTGGGTTTTCACAGCCGATAACAAGTTCAAAGTGAGGACGCCTGACAGAGACTACTGGATCAGGTGCGACCACCTCAAACTCCTTTCAAGGGTACAAAATAAAACTTGACTTATAGCATAACAGTGCTATTATAGTGTTACAAAGGAGAACCAGCCATGAAAAAAGCTGCTGCTATCAAGAAGATTCGCAATCGTGCCAAACTCGTAGACCGCAAGGTTGATATTGAAGAGAATGACTACCACGGAAACGGTCACATTAAGGTCTATGCCCGATTTGAGGGTTCCAACCAGACAATTTCCTTTTGGACCAACAGCGACGACTCCATCAGTTCTCCTCACATTTGCCGTGACGGCGATGAGAGTGATCCGCACACGGATTACTTCGCAGGCTACCACGTTGATAATATTACGCAAGCCCTGAATACGGTGGCGGCGCTGCCCCCCAAATATCCCCCTGGTTCGCTGGTACGCTTCAAGGACAATAAGCGGATGAAGCGTCATCGCTTAGCTGGCACCGTGGCGTTGGTCACCGAATCGATGACGGGAGGGGTGTACAAGTTGCAATGGCCCGGCAGTGAGGACCGCTACAATCCTACTTATTCGGAGCGAGACATTGAACTCATCTCTTAAAAAAAATAATAATAAATGTCGCTTTTTTCTTGACCAAGACCATATCCGTGGTAATATAGTATAGTAGAAAAGAGGAGAGAGATATGGGTTATCGAACCAATCAATGCCAGTCCTGTGGGGGCTTCGGTCATAACCGTCGGGGTTGCCCGCAAATCAAAGAAGCTCACGCCCGAATTGAGCGCCTTGCCCAGAAATACGGCATCATCCTCTCAGAAGATGATCGTGCTTATGCTTCCACTTCTTGGATTGAGAGAATCAATGAGGCTGCCAAAATTGTAGATGCCGATGAAGATGAGGTGTCCTGGCGTGACCGCTGGCACTGGCAAGAGATTGAAGAGCGCAAGTTCGCCCAAGCTGCCAAGAACAAGCGTGGTCGCAAGTGCGGCTTCTGCGATGAGCGTGGACATAACGCTCGGACTTGCGAGAGCAAGAAACAGCACCGCAAAGATGCTGACGCCATGCAAGGTCTGGCTCACCGCTTTGTGGCTGCGTGCATGGAGAAGGCAGGCATCGTGCCGGGTGCTCTGATGCGCTACCGAGACTGGGACCACCAGACGAATGACTATGCTAACACTCCCGTGATGGTGATGGGTATCGACTGGAGCCACGTTGCGCAGCCAGGCTATGACACTCATCAGGGGATCCCTCGCCATCTGGATATGTGGTTTAGAGAAGCCTTCATCAAGGTAAAAATGCGGGATGGCTTTGTCAAAAGAATGCGCCTCCCTCAGGACATTGCCCAGCAGACTTCCTATAACTACCATGAGACACCATCCAACCAGTGGGGACTTCTTAGTCCGGTACACGGGGGCACTGTGAACAAGGACAGTGGCTGGATGGGTGACAATGTGACTATGATCAGTCCTGCCGTTCCCGGTGTTTACTCCTGGCGCTCCAACGCTGAGACTACCAGTGATTATATGGTTGACCGAGATCTCGGGCCCGTTCTCGACGAACTTCTCGCCGCTGTGGACACCACCCTCAAGGCACACTAACCCACCAAAGATATTTAATAATCATCGCAATATTATTTTAGGAGAACAACGATGACCCGACGACAACGCTTAAATTTTAAAATCGCCCTGGATGGGGATGACCTGAAGACCATCAATGACCTGCGCCAGCGAATCGGCGACGACACAGGAATTGATAATATCTCACGGAACCAGGCAGTGGAGTGGATTATCCGGTCGTACCTTAGCGAACGAACAGCAGATCTAAAATGAAAAAGATCATCCACGTCAACCAGCACGTCATCAAGAGCAATACAAAGCACGGAACCGACGAGCCAGTTTTGACGGTAAAAACATATAAAGAAAATAAATATGCCCACGAGGCTATACTAAAGACAAAAAATGGGGTAGAGTTTGCTAAGGTGATATACAGACCACACAAACCGCTGAGTTGCGGCGCGCGAGTCTGGATTGAACTGGACACAGACACTACTGATGTGGACTTGATTATCAGAGAAGGAGAGTTTAATGGATAATCTGAAAGAAGGCACGATTTGGGAGGCAACTGACCGCCCAGGTCGTATGGAAAAGGTTGTTAAGATTTTGCCGGATATGGTATATTTTGAGAACCTTCAGAGTGGAGCGACGTTTTGTCGCCCAAAAGATAACTTTTTAACCATGTACGAATACCGTAGGGAAACCGAATAGGAGAAAAAAATGAACAATAATGTATCGACTAAATGGGAAGAACTGAAGGCCCTGGTGGAATCTCTTGAAGATGACGTCCAGAAGAACGCAACTGGTAACAAGGCTGCCGGCACCCGTGCCCGTAAAGGGCTGCGCGCTATCAAGAGCGCCGCTGCTGAGTTGGTCAAGCTGACCCTCGGAAAGGAATAAGATGAAACTCCGACTTCACTGGGCTGAGAGGTACGAAGTGGTACGGCAGTTCCCCACCTTTGAATTGGACTCTAAGGAATACCCTGAGCTTGAGTTAGAGATGCTCCAAGTGCATAGCGCCGGCAGCCTAACGGATAGGAATATCGCCTTAGAAGACTTGGAATATAAAATGCGACACACTACCACCGAGAGGGGTGAGGCAATCTTTAGTATGGTCGAGCCTTATATCGCCGATACAAATCACGCCGTTGTTCATGCGATCGGCGATGAAGACTGCGGATTCTTTCAGTTGACGGAGGACGAATAAATGGATGCTACAACAAGCCATATAACAATTTATAATATTACCCCTCAGCAAGCCCAAGATTTTAATTTTGATTACGGCGCGACCCCTGAGAGCGACCTAATCGGACAACTGGTTCCCAATCAGGATGATTGGGGAGGTCTCGGCTGGATTGAGCTGGAGGAGTTTGAGTACGCAGCGCAAAAGAACCAACTCTTGCTCACCATTAACACTAAATGGGACTCGCCCATCGCCTGGTTACAGCAGGCCAGTCGAGCCGCTCATTACTTTGAGAACCGCCTTATCCTCATGTCTACGATCCAAAAAGATGAAACCTGCGTAACAGGGGTGGCTGTGATGGATGGAGAAATCCTTCAGAACAAGTGCCTGGTGGAATTGAGGTCGGAAGACGTTGGAAAATATTATAGCGACACTGATGAGGACGGCTATGAGTTGGACGACTTGGATAATATTATTTGGGATTCAATTACTCAGTTCGTGAATGTCTGCGAACAATTTTACCTTGAAAAGGATGACGAAAATGACAACTGATACAACCACGACCGAAACGACCACTACGGTAGTCGAGGCGGGCACCACCGTAACGCTCCACTATAAAGGAAGCCTGAACGACGAGACGGAATTTGATAGTTCGTTCGAGCGCGGAGAACCTATCACTGTAACCCTAGGAGAGGGTCAGTTATTGCCCGAGTTCGAGGCAGCCCTGATGGGAACCACCACCGGCGAGACCAAGACCTTTACGCTCAGTGCGGATGACGCCTATGGACAGCGTGATGATGAGGCGACCACCTCGCTCGACCGGTCGATTTTCCCGGCAGACATGGAATTGACAGAAGGTATGACATTGCCCCTCATGAACTCCCAGACCAAACAAACCATGATGGTTACACTGGTAGAAGTGACGGACGATACTCTGACTGGCGATTTTAATCACCCTCTGGCCGGACAAGATTTAACTTTCACGGTTGAAATTCTTGAGCTTGCTTGAGCCTCTCGCATGGATAGCAGCTTATGTACTGTTGAGTGTGCCGCTATATTTGATACACAACGCAGAGTACAAAAAAGAATCCAGAGAACGTGATGACAAAAATAGCAAGTAGAATATTATTCTTCTTTGCGCGAAGTTTCTTGAGCAGGGGGATGCTGATTGGACAATGGTTCCAAAACAAGGGCATCCTCCTGCTATCATCTCGCGCCAAGAATATCAATGTTAGGAAAAAAACAAATGCCAAGATATAACCCAAGCAACTCACTTCACAACCCTGAGAAGCTTTTTTTCGCCGTGCTAACCGGCGGACGAACCGCATCACACTGGTTGACGCAAATGCTTAGTGCTCACCCTAAAATTTTTGCCCTCCAAAACGGACGAAACCAGTTAAAGAGGCACCTGGGGAAAGCTATGGGAATTACGGAATACTATGATCTCTTAGACCACCTGGGGACATCTTTCGATATGGCGGGTGACGTACATGGAGTATCGCTTGCCGAAACAAGCCATTTAAAAAATAAATATGGTTCCAATTTCAGGTATGCTTTCATGACAAGGGATCCCATTACACGCATAACCTCAATGAAATATATGTATCCGCAAGAAGGATTTCAGCGGGGTCTTGATATGGTTAACCACGTCGCCCAGGGTACCCCCCTTGAGATGTGGGATAGGGTAAGATACGTAAACGGTACTTGGTTGGTTGGCGAAGCCCCAATTTACAAAATGGAAGAGATAACAAGTGAATGGTCCGCCGTCGATAGCTTGCTTAGATATCTCGCCCATAATTATAGTGAAGGCGTGAATGAGGCCGTGAGCCTGGCTGAGACGGTAGGTGGTGCTTTTAACAAACAGCGCAGTTCATTGCGACCAGGGACCAATAAGTTCGGGTCTGATCGAAAGATATATTCAGCCGAAGAGGATTTTGAAAAATGGACAGGAGATGAGAGGCTTTATTTCAGGCGTCACCTGAACCCTTCTGCTCGCAGGGCCTATGAATTGATGGGCTATGATTTATCTTTTGTTTAGTGTTTGTTAAAAACAATGATTAGCGTGCTTTTAGCGGTGCTGTTGGCGGTGCCAAACTACACAGTAAAGAAAAAATTAAATGACAAAATATAAGCCGACCGACTCACTTCATGCCCCCCACAAGCTTTTTTTCGCAGTTTTAACCAGTGGGCGCACTGCATCACACTGGCTAACCCAGATGCTTAGTGCTCATCCTCAAATTTTTACACTCCAGCATGGACGAAACCAGTTAAAGAAGCACCTGGGGCAAGACGTGGGTATTATAAAATATTATGATCTCTTAGGCCACCTGGGGAACTCTTTCGATATGGTGGGGGATGTACACGGAATAAGGTTTCGCGAATTAGGCGAGTTAAAAAAGAGATACGGCTCATCATTCAAATGCGCTTTTATGACAAGGAACCCCATTACGCGCTTAACCTCAGTGAAGCACATGTATCCCTCAGACGGTTTCCGCCGCGGACTCACGATTGTAAACTGCATAGTTAACGGCGCAGATGCTCACATGTGGGAGCAGATAAATTTCGTAAATGGGACTTGGTTGGTTGGGGAAGACCCAATTTATAAAATGGAAGAGTTAACAAGTGAGTGGGCTGTCGTCGATAGCTTGCTTAGATATCTGTCCCACGATTATAGTAAGTGCGTGAAGGAGTCCCACGGACTCCTTGAAACAGTGGGTGACACCTTCAATAATCAACGTTCGTCAAAGCGACCAGGGGCCGGATCCGCTGCAAAAATATATTCAGCAGAAGAGGATTTTAAAACATGGACAGCGGACGAACGGAAAGAATTCCGACAAGGCTTTTCCCCCCAAGCTCGTAAGGCGTATGAGCTAATGGGTTACGATTTGTCCTTTATCTAAGGTTGGTTAAAGATCCATAAATATTCATGAAAAACTCAATGACTGACAGAGTGAAAGAAAACAATGATTAGTATGCTTTTAGCGGTGCTGTTGGCGGTGCCAAACTACACTGTAAAGAAACAGTTGAACCACCGCCAGGTTCGGGCAAAAGCACACCAAATTGTACAAATGTTGAAGAGGCAAGATCCTCGGGTTTTGCGCTCAGTGATGTATTATATGAAGTGGGTTCCCAAGTTTGAATACAAGCGGGAAAACTGTAAGAAAAATAATAAAGATGCGCTCAAGCAGATTAACGATTGGGAATTAGATATGTTATTAGACATGTCGGGGATCCCGAGGAAGAAACGATGAAAAGATTTACGACCCTGGACGTAGTTACATTGGTGGGTATCCTGGCGTGCCTACTCTTAGTCTTGATGAGCGGATGCTCTCTCAAATTCAATAAGAAATCGCCAGCCGATATCCGTCACTGTTGTGACAGAGTGAGCGCCCACACACGCGAGATGGAAAAGTTCAACCGCTATTGTAAGGTGGCACTTTTCCTGTCCACCAGCAAGAACACCAAAGCAGTCGGGTCGGGAGTTCGGAAAGGCGCACGTGATGTCGTAAAGATTTGCAAGTTTGTTTTTAATGTGCAAACGGATGAGGAATTGGTCGCTGCCGGGGACGAGCAGGAATATTATAAGGTTCGATCTTATATACTCCCAAGTCCCGACAATGGTGGGTGGAATCACCCTCTGTGTGATCCGTCCGACGTCCATTGTGAAGAATTTTAATCCGGAGAAAATATAATGAATATTGGTGACAAAATAACTACGACCAAGAATACTCTTGTCATGGGATTCCATAAGGGCGGTGCCTACTTTCGTTTAGGTAAGCGCGGCACTCCTCAGGTCCCGTCTCGTCGTGCCGGCGCATTTTCCCGCAACAAGTATCGCCCCCTAACGATCCCCGATTCTTTTCAGACTCGTGGGCATTATGATCCCGAAGTTCAGTGTTATGGTGACCATCGTTTTGAACCGGGGGATGTGATCGGAGACGTCATCGATGTGCAGGATACTCACATTGATATTTTGATTGACTCGACGACCTTTGACACCTACAACGAACTGGATAAACCCTTCCGGATTGTGGTGGGGTTTGAACTCAACAAGCACACCGCTAATGCCTTTGCGACCCTTCAACCGAAGAGCCCCACTAAAAAGGCAAACAATAAAAATGATTAAAATATTATGGGTAGTAGGGGGAGTAGCATTAGGCTTTGTTTTTCATAAGCTGGTTACTAACTTTGCAGAGTTCATGTTGCAATCTATTAAGAACTCAGAGGAGGATAGATAGATGTCCTCTGTCTCTGACTGGTTGACCGTTGGTGGTCTTGCTTGCGGTCTTGTCCTGTCTGCCTATGGGTTAGCTTGCCTGCATTAATAGAGTGTTTACAGGTTCGTATACAAAACATGCACACTTGACTGCAAAAGTTGCACGATCTGTAAGTATTTGTTTTTATTGTTTTGAACGGTCAATGACTGCCTGATTGTTCAGCGTTAACAAGGGTTTAATATATTGTCAGCGATTGGCTGCTTTTGGGAGCGATTGTCTTTGAGGGCCTAATACACGTATGATCTAAAGCAGTCAAGGGCAAATAAAACTAAAGAAAAGTGAAAAAAGATGCATTTAAAACTTGACCAGTAGCGTATCCATGGTAATATAGTGTTACAAGGGAGAGAGAAACCATGGCTGTAGACTTCAAAACATTCGTAACCCTCGCACCGGCTGTCAGCGCCGCCAAGCTGCCAGTCCTTCTGCGTGGTCGCCACGGCATCGGCAAGAGCCAAGTGGTGTATCAGATTGCTGCCAGCCTTGAACTGCCAGTGATTGAACGCCGTGCCAGCCAGATGACTGAAGGCGACCTTGTTGGTCTTCCCAGCATCGAAGGCAACCGCACTACCTTCAACCCGCCTGACTGGTTCAAGATGGCTTGCGAAGCGCCGGCAGTGTTGTTCCTTGATGAGGTTGATCGCGCGACCCTGGAAGTCCGCCAAGGAATCTTTGAGTTGACTGACAGCCGCAAGCTGAATGGTCATCACCTTCATCCTGAGACTTTGGTCTTTGCCGCCATCAACGGCGGGGAGCATGGCGAGAGCTATCAGGTCAACGAAATGGATCCGGCTGAACTTGATCGCTGGAGTGTTTGGGATGTTGAGCCCACTACGGAAGATTGGCTTGCCTGGGGCAAGAACAACGTGGACGGCTTGGTCTGGGATTTCATTAACCAGAACCGCAGTCACCTTGAGCACACCGCGGACATCGAGCCGAACAAGCGTTACCCCAGCCGTCGTAGCTGGAAGCGTCTGAACGATGTCCTCCTTCAAGCTGAGCAAATGGAAGCTGGTCCTGCCATGTTTAACCTGGCTCAAAGCTTCGTCGGCTTCGAAGCTGCTGTTGCCCTCAACGACTTCGCCAAGAACTACGAGCGGGTGGTCACTGTTGATCAACTCCTTAAGGGTGAGCGGGTCGAAGCTCTGGCTGCCTTCTCGCTCAACGAGCACTGTGCCATGATCGAAAAGGTCGAGGCTGAAGAGACTTGCAAGACTGCGCTCTCTGCCGAGCAGGTCGAGCACCTTGCTGCTTACTTCGTCACCTTGCCCTCTGAAGCTGCCATGAAGCTTTGGGGCGTGATCAGCCAAGGTGGCATTCAAGATAACGTGGTGAAGTTCCACGGTGCCAATGGTGGCGCTGTCGGTACTCATCTCTCGAAAATCCTGGGAGCCTAATCTCTCTCTCATATCTCAGGTGCAAGGTGCCCGGCTTCGGCTGGGCATTTTGTTTTGCGGGGAAGTAATAAAAAACTTGACAGGTAATGCATCCGTGGTAATATAGTATAGTAGAGGAGAGAGATATGAGTTTTGACTTAAAGCTGCACGCTTACCGACTGCTCATGGACGAGCCGTTCTTTGCTGCGCTCAGCCGCAAGATTGAGAAGCGCGCTACGACTGCCATTCCGACTGCGGGTGTTCGTGTTGATCCCGACACTGCTCAGTTTGAGATGGTTTATAACCCTGAGTTCTTTGCCAGCCTGCCCGAAGAGCACGTGCGTGGCGTTCTCAAGCATGAGTTCTATCATCTCATCTTTGACCACGTTACCAGCCGGAAGCCTGAAGGCGTTGATCCGAAGCTTTGGAACATCTGTGCTGACCTGGCGATCAACAGCCACTTGGTTGGTGAACTGCCTGACAACTGCTGTATGCCTGGCGTGGCTCCCTTTGAGGATCTCCCCAAGGGTCAGACCGCTGAGTGGTACTTGGCTAACATGCCTCAAAATGAGGAGGCTGAGGGCGAAGGCGAGAGCGGTGACGGCGGTGAGCCTGGTGATGGCGAACCCGGTAACCCTGGCAACTTTGACGACCACTCCGGTTGGTCTGAGAGCGGTGACAGCCCTGAGCAAGAGGCTGCGAACCAGATGGCTAAAGAGCGACTCAAGCAAGCCATGAAGGAAGCTGCCAGCGAGGCTGCTCAGGCTGCCAAGGGCTGGGGCTCGATGTCTGCGGGAGTAAAAGAAGAAATCCTAAAACGACTGGAGACTAAGGTAGACTGGAAGAAGGTACTGAGGTACTTCATCAAGACCAGCCAGCGTGCCAACCGGCGCTCCAGTGTCAAGCGGATTAACAAGCGGTATGCCTACATCCATCCTGGCAAGAAGGTCCAGCGCCAGGCAAAGATTGCCATCGCTATCGACCAGTCGGGTAGTGTCAGCGATGACATGCTTGCCAGCTTCTTCGGAGAACTTAATAAGCTTGCAAAGCTGGCAGAGTTCACGGTCGTGCCCTTCGACACTGAGGTGCCAGAGGATAAGGTCTACGTCTGGAAGAAGGGACAGAACAGGAAGACTGAGCGGGTATCCTGCGGCGGCACCTGCTTCAATGCTCCCACCGATTATGTCAACGGTCAGAACTTTGATGGTGTCATTATCTTGACAGACATGGAAGCTCCCAAGCCCAAGCGGTGCAAAGCCCAGCGGATGTGGATGACTGATGAGCGGGGTGCTCGCAACCCCTACTTCAAAACCAACGAGAAGGTTATCCAAATCGACTAACGCATTTTGCGGGAAAGAAATAAAAGAATGAATAATCTAACAGAGAGAATAGTAGAGTATGAACAGGGACAACTTAACCAAGACCAAACCTGCCAGCTATTTCAAGAGCTATATGACAGCGGACTTGTCTGGAATCTTCAGGGTCACTACGGTAGACTGTGTTATCAGCTTCTGGAAGCTGGTTTGATCAAGGACTGACAGCCATGCCTGCCCTGGCTGCCATCGGGTAGGACTCCCCCTGGGGGGGATCTATGTCCCTACCCTTGACTCCCCGCGGGGGGTGTGCTAAGTACATTCATAACGGATAAGTAATTTTCCCAGATTTTGTGTTTTAAAGAAAGTCAGATAAGAAATGAAAATAGGGGATATTGTTTATAGAACACGCAAAGGTGGATTCATTCATGATGAACCAGTGGCGATTAAAGACCGTATCGGACTAATTATAAAAGATCACAGAGAAAAAGGAGCGGTACCGCAGTACTATGTCCAGTTTGATCAAGATGTTCCTAAATGGTATTACAAGCATGACCTCCGAACAGTCGGAGGAGAAAGAAAGTAAAATGGTTAACTTTACAACCAAGATTCCTGAACTTGATATCGAAAACAAAAAGCTGTTCCAAGCATCATCGATCTTGGAAGGGTTGGGCAACCATCCCGGTGTTTCTGTAGAGGAGTTCTACGTTGCCATGATGCTGGAAGAGAAGATCCCTAAAGATGAACACGAATCTCTAACGTTGGCTGCCATTTCTATTGAGACAATGATGTCTCTTGAGGCGGCACTTGACGAGCATGAAAAGTCAACAATGCACTAACCAGCGGTTAGATCTCGGAGATCTCGTGAGGATTAGACCTCTTTATCACCTCGACTACTTAACAGGGGATTTAGCCACGGTGCAGCGGCACTACGGCGCAGATCCCTCAGACCCTACCGGCGAGTACTTCTATGAAGTGGACATTCCAGCCATCAAAGGCTCAATGATCCTTAAGCACTCAGAGCTTGAACTCGTATCTAAAGGCAGAAAAGAAAAAGAATGAAAATCGGTGACTTAGTAGAGTTCACCTACGGCAGAGTAGGCGGACAAATAGAAGGAATAGGGATCTTTGCCGAGGAAGGATTATTTGGCAAACATAAAATACTATTCATGGGCAGGGGGTACTGGGTGCCGGAGTCATGCATTAAAGTCATTTCTATGAAACGAAAGGACCCTGACAATGAGCCACTACTCAACTAAACAGCCGTCACCCGCTATCAACTTTGCGGAGACTATCAATCTATTCTCAGCACCTACACAAGTCTTAAAAACTATTGTATAATGATAGGGAGGGATTCAGAATGTTTTCAGTAGGTGACTTTGTTGTCGAACACGGGGGCGCACGAGCCGTCACGGCGTTTGGCGTAGTGACCGACATTCATGAGGGTGAGGTTATTTCTGTGCGGTTTCCCCATGGGCAGTTATACAGCTTTGCCAGCCATTGCCAGCCTTATGGAGAGTGGTTAGATGAAAACGGTTTTTAATGTTGGCGACCTTGTGAAGTTTAAACAAAATTCATGGTGGGTCAAAAAATCTGCCGGCTTTCGCAAAGGTTGCAGCCCTGCCAGCTTAGTATTGGTCACTGATGATATTATTAAGAGCCAACGATTTTTTTACGGCGTTGTCTGCGGTGGTGATGGAGAGGCTCATTTGTGGTCTCATGATCAATTTGATCTGGTATCGAGTGCCCCGGAGTGAAGTGCGGGGATCTGGTAGTCATGCGTTCCGACAGGTTGTATGAAGCCTATGGTAAACCAGTCCCGTACTATTTTATTATTGATGAACACCATAACGATTTGATGATTATTCATAACCCTATTACCAAAGATAGTTTGGGAGCCTTACGTAGCGATCTGATTTTGATCTCCGCATGTAAGCAGTGAAAAATTTTACGCAAAAAATTTCGAGATTTTATGAGAACTCCTACTTTAGATTTACACGGACTGCGCCACCATGAAGTATCAAATGTTGTGGCGCGGTTCATCGAAGATTGGCTCGGTAAAAACTTGTTTGTGGATATTGTTACGGGTCATAGCGACCAAATGCTTTTCCAAGCCGTTAAAGTGATTCAACAGTACGGATTAGAATATATGACCGGGCTTCCATCTTATCCCGGACGCATAAGGGTAGTAATGTACGATGAGTATCATTGAGTCGGTGTTTTATTTTTGTTGTTTTGTTGTCTTGAATTTTACCCTGGCTATGTTTATAGCCATAGCTTTTTTTGGCACAACAGTGAAAGAAGTTACGGAGGAAGAATATAATGACTTGCTTAAGCACAGAGGAGATTGAAATTTTGATGGAATACACCGGAATGGAAGAAGCTATGCACTATGAATTGGAGGGAATCCCTGTGGTTCACTTTTCTCGCTCAAAAGAAGTTCTTAATTTTGTAACTATTGTCTCGGATATGTGGGAAGGAATTTAAAATGTTTTCTAAGTCATTGTTTTTATTGGTGTTTGCCAATTTGTTTAACCAAGCCTATAATCTCCAAAACATCACGTGCCCCAAATGGGTTCCCGGTACTGATCAAATTTTGCCGGCAGGAGTTACTTTATCACCGGAATTAGAGTTGGAGAACCGAGTTCGGTGTTACTGTGAATTTGTTAAAGCAAAAGAGATTGAATGTTTACGCCGACACATCCCCGCAACCATCTGTAAGGCTCGCACCCGCTTGTGGGTAGAAAACAATCTCAAACTGAAAGAGTCCTTTCAACTGGTAAATGGAATTTCACCGGCTCCGCGTAGAGACAGGATGATGAATGTCGAACCGTAGGGGCATGACTCTCCTCTTGGTTTTGGTTATGTCCGCGCTTATTGGTTTAAGTGCAGTGTTATTATATTCTACCGTCAATATGGAAATGATGATAGCCGGCAACACTCGGCGCATTAGCCAAGCAAAAATTTCGGCGGCGAGCGGGTTGAATCATTTTACCGCTCTTGGTTTGACTTACAACACACTTAGAGAGCAGGCTGGCGACCTGCACACTCTACAAATATTGCCCGAGACCCAACTTGGGGCGAAGACCTCTTACGATGTAAAAGTTCATTTTTATCCCCGCCTAAGTGAGGGACAATATGTGGTCGAAAGTACCGGCTATTATAAAAAAGCAGACCGAATCATTTCAGTCCACCCAATAAAAGCTCTTTTTCAGGGCGAGCAATAAAAAAAGTAAACTACTTATTAATGCTATGGAGCCATTTTATGATCACTAAAACTAAAGTCTGGGAGTTAATTTGTCGAGAACTCAAAGAGGCTGAGCGATCGCGGAAAATGACATCCACCATTCTCACTAAAATAAAGGATATTCCCCAAAATGCAAATCCGGATCAGCCAGCTTAGAGAGATTATCAAAACAACTCTGGATGAAGCAGCCAAACAGGGCAAAATGCAGAAAATTTACCGCAATTCTTTTAAGAAGATGATTAGACTGGCTAAAACAGGCGGAAACAAATACAAGGCAAAACCTTTTGATAAGAAAGCTGCTGGGCCTGGTAAATCCGGACTGGGACCATATTAGCATGACCAATGAAAATAAGATTACACGCGAATGGTGGAGAGTGCTCAGAGAAGGCATTACAGTTAAAGTTCCCTTTTCTTATGAACCTCACAATACTCTAAACCAAGAGTTCTGGAATCAGCCCGGAGATAAGTTGGACCCTGAGATACGGGAACGCCTATTGCAAATAGCTCAAGACTTTATCGACAGCAGTCAGGCAGCCGGCGCGCCCTTGAAGGACATTACGTTTACAGGGTCACTTGCAAACTTTAATTACTCTCCCTTCTCGGATGTGGATCTGCATGTTCTTTTCGATTTTTCCGATATAAATGATGACGAAGAACTGGTCCGTGAATACTTCCAGGCGGCTAAGTCTGTTTGGAATAATGTACATGATATTGATATCAAAGGGTATGAGGTAGAGATCTACGGACAACACTCGGATGATCCTCACGTGGCTTCGGGGCTCTATTCTGTGTTAAACGATGAATGGATAATCAAGCCGGAGAGGAGCAATCCCCAAATTGATTATAAAGATATCCAGAAGAAAGCTCACTCTATCCAAGATCAGATTGACCGCGTAATAGAGTTCTATGAGAATGGGGAGTACGAGGAAACTATTAATCGATCAGATAAACTTAAGGCAAAGATTAAAAGACTACGACAAGCGGGATTAGATGATATTGGAGAATATTCAGTCGAAAACTTGGCTTTTAAAACTCTCCGGAGAAATGGCTATCTTGGCAAACTTTCTGATGTAAAAACTAATGCCTATGATAACATGATGTCAATAGACTAACAAGGAACTATTTATAACATGAAACTCACCAAAACACACCTCGTGCAAATGATTAACGAAGAGATGAGCCGTCAACAACGACAACAGTGGAAGGCTAAGCGAGAGGAATTAAACCAGCTCCGGATGCACAACATTACTCAGATGGACAATGCTGCTCGGGCGGCAAATAACCCAAAGAACGCCCCCGAGGTGCGCGAAAAGGCGGGCAACGATTACGATAAATATAAGGCTGAAGTTCTGAACCTTGAAGCAACGCTAAAGGCACACGACAAAGAAGCCGCCGGACAAGAGATGAGAGCAGTATGAAAATCACCAAGACCCAACTACGAAAGATTATTAAAGAAGAAGTTACTCGTGTGATGTCTGAAATGGGTCCTTCGAAAGAGGACAGAGCCTTGGGGGCCGCTTTATCAAGTCGTCTTGAGGGGATGCCCGAGGGACCAGAAAAAGATGAGCTTAAGAAAAAAATAGACGATCTCATATTAACTAAGCTGGGCAGTGGCGGTGGAAGAAGCATAAGAGACGTCCCTCCCGTGCCTGCTCACCATCACCCCTTTAGATAAAAGAGATATTTTGGGAGACAAAGATGAAAATCACAATAAAAGAACTTAAAGAGCTAATTCAGGAAGCGATTCAAGAGAATCACACTCCTTTGTTATCTTCACCGGATACCATTAACGAAGTGTCCTTGATGACTCCACGGGCCCGGGATATGTTTGGGAAACGAGTTTTTTGGCGTGACCTGATTGAGAAAAAAACTAAAACTGCTAAAGGTAAAATTAAAGTCAATTACGAAAGAGTAATAAATTCTGGAATCATTGATAAGCCGTCTGCCGAGTACCCCGACGGGGGACTCCCCGGCTACAGAGAAACGCGTTCTCCATTGCTACGTTCAGATCAGCCAATTGTAGCGACCCTTGACGACGGTGACAGAGAACGCTACAAATCTAACGGACAAGAAATTACTCTTCTGGATTTGTTAGACGACAGAGAAGTCAAAGAGTTAATCGACGCTGGTGAAATTGAGATAGAATAACCCGACTTTAAAGATTCTAAATGACCTATTTATTATGAGGTCTAAAATCTATGAGTGTATTCCGCGAACATAAAACAATTGCTGATCGTGCTGCGGGGGACCGTGCACGTCATCGACATAAAATTGAAAAAGCTATCAAAGAGAGCATCAAGGATGTGGTAGCGGAAGAAAGTATTATAGGTCAAAGCGGTAAGAAGAAAATTCGAATCCCGGTAAAAGGTATTCGGGAACATCGTTTTGTGTATGGTGCCAATAGTAAAAATAAACAAGTAGGATCAGCCCAAGGGAAAGATGTCAAAGAAGGCCAGCGCATCGGTCACCGCCGCCGTAAAAAACCCCAAGAGGGCAAAGGGGATAAACCAGGGGATAAGCCGGGCGAAGAAATGTACGAGATAGAGATGTCTCTGGAGGAACTTGCTGGTTATTTGTTTAATGATTTAGAGCTTCCCGAATTGGAAAAGAAAAACTTTAAGTTTACCACACAAGAGAAAATGAAACGCAAAGGGAAGCGGCCCTATGGGATCCGCCCTCGGCTGTCTAAAAAAGAAACAATAAAACAAAAGATACGCCGAAAAAAAGCTGCTATTAAAGCTGGGGCTTTTGATCCAAATGGTGACGAGAGGTTCACTTTCCACGAAAGTGACTTGCGCTATAAACATATAGCGCCAACAAAGAAAGAAAATACGGCAGCAGTCGTCTTTTTCGTCATGGATGTTTCTGGATCAATGACCACCTCTAAAAAGTTTTTAGCCAGAAGTTTCTTCTTTCTCTTGTACCAATTTCTTAATCACAGATATTCGTCGATAGAGGTAGTGTTCATTTCCCACACCTCAGAAGCCAATGAAGTAAATGAAGAGCAGTTTTTTACACAAGTGCCCAACGGCGGCACACTGGTATCAAGTGGCTTAAAAAAAGTAGAAGAAATAGTAGAGAAACGGTACCATCCCAACAACTGGAATATTTACACATTTTATTGCGGTGATGGGGATAATTTTAGTATAGACAACAAAGAAACATTGGATACTTTTCGTCGGCTCAAGGACGTTAACCAAATTATGTGTTATACCGAAATAGGAAAATTACACGACTACAGAGAATATTCGTTATTTACTGATCGTGCTCCTGAAAAAAGGCTATGGGATTGGATGCTCTTATTAGAAGACAACAACCTTAAGCGTATACGCCTAGAAGAAAGCTCAGACATCTGGTTAGCCTTTCGGAAACTTTTTGGAGGAAAATAATATGGCTGATTGGTCCATGAGCGAACTTCACAATTGGGATAAAAAGATTTGTGAGTTAGGTAAAGAGTTGGGGTTAGATTGGTACCCTATCGAGTATGAGATATGTGATTATAAAGAGATGATGGGGCATATGGCATATACCGGTCTCCCCACACATTATCGTCATTGGTCTTTTGGTAAATCATTCGATCGAATCCAGACGGAGTATAATCTGGGTATGTCCGGTCTCCCGTATGAGATGATAATTAATTCCAATCCAAGCATATCATATCTCATGACAGAGAATCCAATGCCGACTCACATACTTACAATGGCACATTGTGTAGGACATAGTGATTTCTTTAAGAATAACCGTATGTTCTCTGAGACAGGGGCGGACACAGTAATTGATAGCTTTAAATCTGCCGGTAAACGGATCAAAAAATATATGGAAGATCCCAATATAGGTATTGAAGAAGTAGAGAGAATTTTAGATGCATGTCATGCGATCCGATTTCAAGTACCGCGAACTCCAGGCATCAAAAGAAAAAACCCTAAAGAGTTAAAAAACTATTATGAAGAACTTATCCGCAATGATATATCGGGCTGGTGGAGTGACTTCAATATCAATAAAATCCCCTTAGAGCCAGATACAAATATTTTAGGTTTTATCGCAGCCAATAACCGGTTATTAGAAGACTGGGAGAGGGACATTATTCGGATTGTAGAAAAGGAATCTCTCTACTTTGTTCCGCAAGCTTGTACTAAAATTATGAATGAAGGGTGGGCGTGCATGATTCATGAAAAAATAGTGAACATGCTTGGAATTCCGGATGAATATTTTTTATCCTTTATTCGATTGCATAACCAAGTGGTGCGCCCCCACCTCGGTCGGATTAATCCTTATCATCTGGGGTTTAAGATTTTCAAATACATCGAAAAACACCAGGGGTTCGACGAATGCCTGCGCGTGCGAGAGACTCATAATGACGAAACATTTATAAAATCTTACTTAGACGAAGATCTATGTAAAGAGTTGAATTTATTTACGTATTCCTTTCACGAAAGGGAGGGTTATAATAAAATAACTGAAGTTTCGGGGGAAGACTCCTGGCAAAGCGTTCGCGATGCTCTAATTACTAATGTAGGATTAAATGGTGTACCCTTGATTGTAGTAGAAGAACTGAAAAAAGATGGTACACTTATCTTACAGCATGAGCATGATGGGCGCGACTTAGAGTTGTCAGAAGCTAACAAAGTTTTTGAACATCTCAATACCCTCTGGCCCGGTGGTATTAAATTTACCACTATAATTGAAGAAGATACTTGGGAGTTTTAAAAAACATGACAAAAAACACAAAATCAAATAAGTTTCTCAAGATAGTGGGAAAACATCAAGAACAGAAAAAGGTGGAAAAGTTCCACGGAACTCTTTCGGATTATCTCCAGTTAATTGAGGCAGATAAAGGGATCACTAAGCTCGCTCACAAGCGTCTGTTTGATGCCATTGCTGCGCATGGTATCACCAAGATGACCCAATCTGAATCCAGATGCACTAAAATCTTCAACGGAGAAGAACTTAGAACTTATGATTATTTTCAAAGTAAGTTTTTTGGAATGGAACGTTCACTTGCAAAGATTATGCGTTTTCTTAGGTCTGCTTCCCTAAAGGGTGAAGAAAGCCGGCAGGTGCTTCTCCTGTTGGGACCAGTTGGCGCTGGTAAATCGGCACTTATGGAACATATCAAAGAAGCATTAGAAGAGTGTCAACCCATGTACCATATCGCAGGGTGCCCGATCCACGAAGAGCCGTTACATATGATCCCGCGGTCACTACGGAAAGAATTTCAGGAGATTTACGGCATTAAAATTGAAGGCGACTTGTGCCCCGTCTGCCGGTACCGGCTGGGGGAAGAATATAATAATGATTATACTTCGATGCCCATCACTCAATCCTCTTTTTCTGTAAGAGGGAGAAGAGGAGTTGGTGTGGTCCCTCCTATGGATGCAAATAGCCAGGACGTAACAATATTAGTGGGTAGCGAAGATATTTCCAAGTTGGATATGTATTCAGAAGATGATCCTCGGGTTTTATCCCTAAACGGTGCGTTTAATGTGGGCAACCGTGGTATTGTAGAGTTTGTGGAGGTGTTTAAGAATGAAATTGAGTTCCTTCACACTATGATCACTGCTACGCAGGAAAAAGCTATACCTTCTCCGGGTAAGGGTCCAATGATTTATTTTGATGGTGTGATCCTGGCTCACTGTAACGAGGCAGAATGGAATAAGTTTAAATCTGAAAATACTAACGAAGCAATTTTAGATCGCATTGTTCGAGTCAATGTCCCTTATTCGTTAGAGGTATCCGAAGAGCAAAAAATATATGAAAAGATGCTCGGACTATCTGATTTTGATGGACATATAGCGCCTCATACTTTAGAAGTAGCCTCCATGTTTGCGGTTCTGAGCCGTCTTCATCTCTCGAATAAGGTAGATCCTTTGACCAAAATGAAGCTTTATAATGGTGATGATGTCATCGAAAAAGGTACCGTCAAGAAAATAGACATTAATGACCTGCGGGATGAAGCACGCGATGAAGGAATGAGTGGGATCTCTACTCGCTTTATAATGAAGGCCATCGACTCAGCACTGTCTGATAGCGAAAAGAATATGGTCACACCGATCTCGATCCGGGATGCTCTTATAAAACAAGTAAAAGACCAAATTGTAGTAGAAGATGATCGTAACCGCTATTTAGATTTCTTGGGTAAAACGCTCCACGACGAATACCTGAATATTCTGGAAAAAGAAATCACTAAAGCCTTTGTATCGGCGTATGATGAACAAGCAGAGGCTCTTTTTAATAACTATTTGGATCATGCGGAAGCCTATGTCAATATGACCACCGTGAAAGATATTGTCACCAGCGAAGAAATACACCCAGATGAATCCTTTATGACCTCGATAGAAGAACAAATAGGGATCACGGGTACATCCAGAGAGAACTTCCGGGTAGATATCACCGCATTTATGTTCTCAAAACTGCGCCGCGGCGAGAAAGTAGACTGGAAGTCCTACGCGCCGCTGAAAGAGGCCATTGAAAGCAAGTTGACCACTTCAGTGAAGCAAATTTCCCGTATTGTAACTAAATCTAAAAGTAGAGACAAGAAACAACAAGGCAAATATAATGAAATGGTTCAGACTCTCATCACTGAATATGGATATAACGATAGTTCAGCCGAAGAGGTGATTAAATTCGCTGCCAACAATTTATGGAGAGACAGTTAGGTTCGCGAGATATGCCGAAAATACCAGAAAAACTCACTAATCTGAGTTTGTTCGTGGGCAATACACCTGCGTTATCCATAACCGCTGAAGTTAATGGACAAATATATGAAATTGTTGCCAAATACGAGGCTTGGAATTTCTCCGGGAGTATTAAGGACCGAATGGCGCTCTATATTATTGAATCTGCCTATCGCCTGGGGCGATTAAAGCCGGGTGACACGATTGTGGAGGCCACGAGCGGGAATACGGGAATCGCTTTTGCTGCCATGGGTGCCTTCCTGGGTCATCCCGTCCAAATTTATATGCCCCAGTGGCTTTCCACAGAGAGAAAACGATTACTGAAGTTTTATGGAGCTAAATTAATAGAAATTAGCGCCGAACAAGGGGGATTCCAAGAATGTATTCGCCTAAGTGCCCTAAAATCAGCCAAAAAAGGCTATTTTGCGCCTAAACAGTTCGAAAATTCCTGGAATGTATTAGCTCACTATAGCACCACTGCTCCCGAACTCGCTCAATCTCTCCAGGACCATAATTTCCAGAAATTGGATGTTTTTGTAGCTGGGGTGGGCACCGGCGGTACTATAATGGGCTTTCAACACTATTTTAGCGAAAAAAACCCCGATTTTGTGGCGCATCCAATTTTGCCCAGTAAAAATAAAGACGGAGAGCACCGTATCGAGGGGATAGGGGATAGTTTTATACCAAAAATATTAGATTTAGAAGCTTTAAGTCCAATAATACGCATAAGAGATGCCGAGGCTATTAATGTCGCCCGGCAGTTGAACAAAAAAGGACTCTCAGTAGGTATTTCCTCGGGCGCGAACGTTTTAGGTGCCCTGCGGCAAGCATCTAAGCTTGGGACGGGGAAAGTAATAGGTACTGTTTTGTGCGATGATAATAAAAAATATTTATCCACCGATTTATGCAGTGAGACTATCGAAGTTCTCGGCGATGAAATTAAAATCCTGGATTATAAAACTCTATCTTGACATTTAAACATAATATGATATTATTTGACTATGAACAGAAAAACGACTAAAGGGGTAGGATCCGACATCGATTCTGTTTCGCCCACTTGGGACCATTCTGATGAACTTCCCGCTGAGTCCCTTCCTTTGGGTACTTTAGTTCGGGCTACAAGATTTAATAGACTTGGTGCTATAACAGATAGTTTTTATGGGGATAAGGATGTAGATGGAGAAAATATCATCGTCTATACTGTCCTGCTTTTTCCGCCTGGGAGGGGTTCTTCACATTCCTCAACTTCCCCGCCGGAAGACTATTACATTTCCAACGAGTATGAGTATGATATTATAGCCTACTTAATGGTAGGTCCCGTTAATTTAAAAAAATTAGTTAAAAACTTAGGAGGAGGACTTTTATTATGAATATAACACCAGCAGCCCTTTTATTTGACATGGATGGCACCCTAACCGATCCCAGGCAACCCATCTCTACGGATGTGGTTGAATCCCTGCGGAGTGTACCGAACTCTATTAGGAAATATCTCGTTACCGGATCCGATATGGAGAAAGTAGAAGAACAGATGGGGGTACCCCTGTTGTTAGAACAATTTGAGCGCATCTTTGTGTGTAATGGTACTAAAGTTTATAATTGTTCCCTGGACATGGATGATGAAACTCGGGCTATTGAGCCCGAACTCCTTCACAGAGTAACCTTAAGAGATCATTATTCGGATGCCGATATTAATCATATCGTCAATGTTCTCCTAAAGTTGGCAGCCGATACCCATACTAAAATCAAAACCGGGACTTTTGTTGAGTGGCGGGAGAGCCAAATCAATTTCTCGGTTGTTGGTCGAAATTGCCGGGCTGATCAACGAGAAGATTATATAAAATGGGACCAAAAAAGTGGAGAAAGGTCCAAAATAGTAGAATTTTTAAGAAAAGAATTCCAAGGATGGGGGCTATCTTTCCGTTTGGGAGGACAAATCTCTATTGATATTACACGCGATGGTTGGGATAAGAGTTATGCGTTTGAAAATATGAATGAGAGCCCAGATCAGTGCGTCTTTTTTGGGGATAAGATTTGTACAGATGGGAATGATTTAGATATCGCTATGAGATGTGGTATTTATCATAATGTGGATAGCCCCGCAGATTTGATTTTACAGCTACAGGAATATCTATGAATGATTACGGGATTTACGCTACTGGTTGGTATTCTATTAGCCCTGCTTTTGCCTGGTGGAACTTTAATGTTCATCGTGTGGCTGAAATCAAGGCACGCAGAGAAGCAGCGAGAATTACTGAAGAAGATAGACGGCAAAAGAAAGCTGACTCTGCAAAAATTGCAGAAGGAACAATATCGATATATGCGTAGTAAGAAAAACAATTAAAAACTTGACTTCTTTCCTAACGATGGTATTATGTGTATGTAAGGAGAGAGTATGAATTGCTTTCAAATCGAAGTCCGTGGCGTAACCTTTACCATTTGGGCCCCTACCCTCCAAGATGCGGTAGAGACTTTTATGATCGATATGGACTTCTTTGAGGTTCCCAAAGATGCCACACTGTGCAATGGAATACCTGCTGGGGAAGATATTTTTCCACCAGAGTGTGGTGGGTTTTAGCCCGACATTCTGCGCCACAGATTCTCTCCCCCACGAGGTAAAAAACATGTTATTGAATCGTCAGGTTTGGAATACGTTCGAACAAGCTAAGAATTCTTTGGTGTTAAATCTCAAACGTCATCCAGAAACTCTTACTCAAGAGAATCTATGGCAATTGACTCTTATGACCCCCCAAGAACGTGGACCTTTGATGGAAAAACGGCATATCGTTCTCCACAGTGACCAACTTCAGAAAGTAAAAGCTTCTTTGGATAAAGGAGATTTTACTAACGGTGCTAAGTTATATTGTGAATATAAGTTCTCCATTATGGGGGATAATCAAAAGTGTAATTTTGTACAGATACGCCCACACCAAAACGTAGATTATGTTTTAGAAGTCTATGATACTCATGAGGACGATCTCTTAAGATTCTTTGTGCCCCATAAAGAGATGGATATCTTAGTATCCAACTTTGGGGGTTTAGCTCATGGGACGATTAAAACTAACGTGAACAAACATAAAGAGTATGCCCTAAGACCTTCGCGCAAAGGTAAAGGCAAAGCAGCCAAGGCGTGGGAAGCTCTCCAGCAGTTTCAAGTAGATGATGAAACACTCGAAAGGATTTACAGTGCAGGATAATAAAATGCATCTTATGAGGGGCGATTGTTTATCGCTTATGGATGAAATTCCGGACGGCTCGATCGACTTAGTTTTGGTGGATCTCCCCTATGGGGTGACAAATAATCGTTGGGACTGTCCACTTGACCCACAAACACTGTGGGAGCACTTTGAGCGGGTAACTTCAGATAGTGGAATTGTGGTGTTGACCGCAACTCAGCCATTTACAAGCCGTTTAGTCGTAGATAATATGGCCTTTTGTAAAAAACTTAAATTTAAATATGATCTCATCTGGGAGAAGACAATCTCGTCGGGCCAGTTAAATATTAGACGACAACCTCTGCGAAGCCATGAGAGTATTTTGGTTTTCTCTAAGCCTAAGCCCAGCTATAATGAACAGAAGACCAAAGGCGAGCCTTATAAGATTAATCGCAAACTAAAACAATATAAGAGTAGCTACGGAAAACAAAAAGACAATATCAATAAGAATAACGATGGTTATCGTCATGCCCGCAGTGTTATTAAAATGAGTAATCCCCGGATTAAAAACGGACATCCTACTGAAAAGCCGGTCGCCCTAATGGAATATTTAGTCAAATCATATAGTAACGAAGGTGATGTGATTTTGGATTGTTGTATGGGACATGGGAGTACGGGAGTAGCGGCCCTCAATTTAAGCCGACAGTTTATTGGCATTGAAATGGATGAAGAATATTTTGAAAAAGCTCAAAAAAAGCTCACTTTTTTGTTGACTCCTGACGCATCTATGGTAATATAAGGTATAAGAAGGAGAGAGATATGGCTGCTGCTAATCCCGAAGTCGAATTTCACTTGGATAGTTTCCTTGGCGACTGTCAAGAGATGCTTAATGAGCATTATGAATCTAAACTGCCAGGTTTGAAGGTTCCCACCATTAAGGTCTACCCTGGCGGGAAATACTACAAAGTTGCTAAGAAAGACAATAGCCATAACGAAAGCGTTTGGTTTTTTGTGAGTAAAGAAGACGGCTTGGTTTGGAAGGCTGCTTCTTGGAAGGCACCCGCCAAGAACTTCCCTCGTGGAAACATCTTAACAGACAACGCAAAAGATGTTGTTGGTGTTTACGGAATTTAAGGAGAAAAAATGAGTTTGTTACTATCTGTACTTTTGTTTAATTCGCTTCCCGCAGATCAGACATTGGATATTGTTTTTGCCCATCCGGATGCACCCATTGTGTGTCCCGTGTTTGTGGACAATGAGAACGTTCTCCCCGCTTCCCAACAATACCGACTCTGCTTGAATCAAATCGTGCGACCGCTTGAAGTATTATGCGTCCAAGAAGGATTCCAGAGCACGGATTGCAAAGAGCGTACTATGATGTGGATCATCAATGAGCGTGTAAAAAGAATGACTCGGTAAAAATATTTATTGTAAAGAAGGAGGATATATGTCTAATCCTAAATTAGGTGATGCTGAGTGGATGACTTTACGTGAGTTTGGTCCTGAAATTTTTATCCAATGGTTCGAGACTGAAGCCAAGGCTGGCAGAATGTCGGAGGAGCGAATGAGCGCAGCAGATTGGGGAGTAAGCGCCCAGTTTCTTATCAATGCCTCTTTCGATGCTGTGGCTGCTGACCGTGCAGTATGGATGCAGCCCCTGTTGTTCTTGACCGGCATCGCCACAGGAATGATTGGCGGAGCACTTTTGAGCTTAGAATATCCTATTTATTGGCTAACCTTTTAGGAGAATCACAATGAAAATTGGTGATATTGTAAAGATTATTTCAAGTACCAAAGAGGGCGATAGAGACCTATCCGGAATCATCGTCGATATCAAAACAGATAGGGCCAAGGTAGTTTGGGAACTCACAGAGAATATTCATACCCAAGGAATTGTTCACATTGACCGCCTAATCAAACACCCACACTTTTAGGGGAAACACAATGAAAAAGGTAAATACCCGACGACGATAAGTGTCAGGGTTAAACCCGAACCGATCTGGCAGGAATCATAAAGAGCCAGCGTCCCTACCTTCAGTAACCACATACCTTTGAAGAGTTGCGTGTGGAAAACGGTTTGTAGGGTCAGATACAAAACTATTAGGAGGTCAGATGTACTTGACCAAAAACTCTTCACATTTTGCGTTTGTAGCTCAGTGGTAGAGCGTTGCCTTTACACGGCAGGGGTCGTAGGTTCAAACCCTACCGAACGCACCATTTACTCCCGTAGTCTAATGGAAAGGCATCGGTCTTCTAAACCGTGGTATGCAGGTTCGAATCCTGCCGGGAGTGCCAAGGAGTTGAGATGTTGAGAATTTTAGGAAAGTTGCCAAGAGAACTGGTCGTCGCTGTCAGTGGCGGTCCAGACTCCATGGCTATTTTAGACTTCCTCTCTAATAATCACGATGTGACTGCTGCCTATTTTAATCATGGCACCCCTTTCGGGGAAGAATGTAAACACTTTGTAAAAGAGTTTTGTGAAGAGCGTGATATCCCATTTGTTTTAGGTATTAATTTATTTGATTGTCCGCCCGAAAAATCAATGGAAGAACATTGGCGTGATGAGCGTTACAAGTTCTTCCGCAGCTTTGGCGAGAGGGTTGTTACGGGTCACAACTTAGACGATGTGATTGAGTGGTTTTTATTCTCTTCTTTACACGGACAGGGTAAGATTATCCCCTACCACAATAGAAACGTTATTAGACCGTTTATCTCTACCTCTAAACGCTCCCTAGAAGATTGGTGCGAGCGTAAGGATGTGCCGTTCATGATTGACCCAGGGAACACCGACAGAAAGTTTATGAGAAGCATTATCAGGAACGATATTATGCCTCATGCTCGCGAGTTGCGTGCGGCAAACGGTTTGTAGGGTTAGATACAAAGTACCAGGGAGAGCCTGCTTTTACGCGTGTAGGTTCCGAAACTCCTCAATTTTAGGGACGTAGCTCAGTGGTAGAGCAACAGACTTTTAATCTGATGGTCGTGGGTTCGACCCCCACCGTCCCTACAACAATTGGTTCCGTAGCTCAGTTGGATAGAGCAACGGCCTTCTAAGCCGTGGGTCGCAGGTTCGAATCCTGCCGGAATCGCCAAGGAGTTGAGATGTTGCGAGTTTTGGGAAAGTTGCCGAGAGAGGTAGTAGTCGCCGTCAGCGGCGGTCCAGACTCCATGGCTATTTTAGACTTCCTCTCTAATAATCACGATGTGACTGCGGCTTACTTTAATCACGGCACACCGTTCGGAGAAGAGTGTAGACATTTTGTAAAAGACTTTTGCGAAGAGCGTGATATCCCATTTGTTTTAGGTATTAATTTATTTGATTGTCCGCCCGAAAAGTCGATGGAAGAACATTGGCGTGATGAGCGGTACAAGTTCTTTCGCAGCTTTGGCGAGAGGGTCGTTACGGGTCATAACTTAGACGACGTGATTGAGTGGTTTTTATTCTCTTCTTTACACGGACAGGGTAAGATTATGCCCTACCACAATAGAAACGTTATTAGACCGTTTATTTCTACTTCTAAACGCTCCCTAGAAGATTGGTGCGAGCGTAAGGATGTGCCGTTCATGATTGACCCAGGGAACACCGACAGAAAGTTTATGAGAAGCATTATCAGGAACGATATTATGCCTCATGCTCGCAAGGTAAATCAAGGGCTCGAAAAAACATTTAAGAAACTTGTAGAAAAGGAGTATAATCAAACCTGAAAGGATCCTGTGGGGGATTAGCTCAATTGGTTAGAGCAATCGACTCATAATCGATAGGTTCAGAGTTCAAGTCTCTGGTCCCCTACCATTAGCCGCTTTAGCTCAGGGGTAGAGCTTCGGTTTTGTAAACCGATGGTCATCCGTTCAAATCGGATAAGCGGCTCCATGCGGGCATAACTCAGTTGGTAGAGTGTCAGTTTTCCAAACTGAATGTCGTCGGTTCGAACCCGACTGTCCGCTCCAGGGAAGAGTGTCCGAGCGGTCGATGGTAAGGCATTAGAAATGCCTTGTACAGCGATGTACCGTGGGTTCGAATCCCACCTCTTCCTCCAGCCTCACCTTCGGGTGGGGCTTTTTTATTTAACATTTGTTTTTTTGTGCCGTAAACTTGAGATGGAGAAATATGATGAATAAACTTCTTAAAGCAGCGTTGAGTCAATACGAAGCACAACGAGATGAAGCTCTGGCCGTGCTGGAAGTTTACTTTAATAATTCTGTAGGGATCGGAGAACATTCTAATTTGTTGAAAGAGATTTTAGAGTGGACACAAAAACTTACGGAAGCAGAAGAAAATATATCTACATTAAAGACTCACTTTTGTGAATAAAAGACCTACTTAAAACGTATAAGGGTTGCTCGTTAGACTAACTTCAGCGAGCCATCATAACTAAGGTTATGAAAACAGTTTCCTACAAAGAGTTCCAATAGTTGCCGTTTTAACGGTAATGGTTTAAAGAAAAAGTTACAATAATTTCTTTATTTCTTTAGGAGGAAATATTATGAGTGCAGATAGAAAATATCTGATTAATGCGGAAATGCTGGGGGGTATTGAACTCGACGGAGTGAATTCAGCATATACACAGATCACGGCGGCTGACGCCATCGGTGCCGTAGATACGGAGTTATCAGGTGGTATTAACGGTGCCAACCTTATTTCGGCGATTAACTCGGCGTATGCTGCGGCTTCGGGCAACGAGCCTGGTGCGCCGGCTGCCTCGGTGCAGTTTAACAACGGTGCCGACGGGTTCGCAGGTTCTGAATATTGGTTGGTTAGTGAGGTCGCCAGTGGTGCCGTGTCAACACTGAGCGGTAGCTTCAGCCTTACAGGTTCCAACAGTTCTTTGAGTGTTTCGGGTCAGTCAACGTTGACTGGCAACGCGTATTTTGCTGCTGGACAGACCATTGCTGCTGACCAGAGCATCGATGGGGCTGGCGCTCTGTCGATCACCAGCGGCGGGGAATTCACTTTAATAAGTGCCGGCGCTGTGGGCGTGACAGCCGATGCGGAGGACATCTCTCTCACAATGGGTGATGACATCGGCGCTTATGAAGTCGCTTTCCTCGACTCGGCCCTGATTAGGGTTGCAGGGATCGATTCTTCTGGTAATGCGGACTTTGATGGTACTCTTAGTGCCGGCGGTGCGTTCAGTGCTGCTGGTTTAGCCAGTTTGAATGGTGGTATCGCTGTTGATACCGACAAGTTTACTGTGGCTGATGCTACTGGTAATACTGCCATTTCTGGTACTCTTGATGTGATTGGCGTCTCTCAGCTTGCAACTGGTGGCGGAGCCACAAGTGCCGGCGGTGTGTTCAGTGCTGCTGGTTTAGCCAGTTTGAATGGTGGTATCGCTGTTGATACCGACAGGTTTACTGTGGCTGATACTACTGGTAATACTACCATTGCTGGCACTCTTGATGTGACAGGTGCCATTGGCGGTACAAGCACGATTTCAGCAACGGGTCAGATCAGCACGACAAGTACTGATGGGTTCAAACTCAGAGGTACAAATTCGGCTGGGGATCCGAAGAACTATGCACTGACAGTAGTTGGTGGGATTCTCGTAGCTACTGAGAGTGCTGTCTAGCATAAAATAGATTTTAAATCTTAGGTTTTTAAACAGGGGGCTTCGGCTCCCTGTTTTTTTATGTCTATTTATAATATGTCCCGCAAAATTAAACGTCTTACTCTCCAGTATTCCTATCTCGTCTTAGAAAAAGAGGAAGTAGATGAAGTATGTGCTGAAGTAGAGCCCCAATTAAGGGAATATATGGAAAAGTATTATCCCGAACATTATGATACTTTCTATTCTATCTCCGAGGAACCTACAGCACCAAAAGAAATAGAGGACGAAGAAGATGAAGAAGCAGAGGATAAGGAACCAGAAATACCCAAAAATAAGGATCTTAAAAAACTGTATCGCAAGATAGCCTCTAAATCCCATCCCGACAAGGCAGACAATGACGAAGACGCCGCATTATTCAGCAAAGCAGCCAAGGCATATAAGGAGAATGATTTGGCTACAATGTTAGACATTGCTGGCTTATTGAACTTAGAAATAGTTGAACTTTCTCCGGAATCTATTTTTCTGCTGTCAGAAAACATAAAAACACTTTCTGACGGAATAAATAATAAGAAGAAGACTGCTTCTTGGGCTTGGCATCAGTCGGAAACCGAAGAACAAAAGGTAGCTATTATCAAAATGATTTTATTAAGCAAAGGAGTGAATATAAAATGAAAAAAGACAAGAATGTTAAAGTAAAATTTGAGGCACCCCAAGAGGACATCCGCAAAATAAGTGCAAACGTTATATCTCATATTTTAGACAGATTTAAAAACAACTATATCGAAAGTTTAGAACTTATAGGAAAAGCGATCACTTATAATACAGGAAAAGATGTTTTGGAATCTATTGAGAGCTTATTTGATGGGGTAGACCAAATCAGCAAAGAGTTCGAAGGTATTATGCCACTCTTGTTAGAGATAAAAGATGAAGTTGAAGAGCCCGTAGCCGCCGACTTACCTTCCGATACATAGATCTTCAAAAATCTGACGGATCTGAAGAAAAACTGTCTCGGAGTTAACAGCGGGGGTGAATAACCGATCCTGTTCTCCTCTTACCATCTGAATAAAAGATGCGTGATGTTCAGGGAGAGCAAAAACAAATATTTCAAAACCGTGTTCCACCGCAAAAGCATTTACCTGAGGTGTATTGGAATTAGTAATGGTCTGAGCGATTTCATCAGTCATTAGAATTATTACCTTTTGGTTTCCCGGCGTCCAACTAAAAGGATACATCCCGTTCATAGACCACAAGGTAACATCGATAGAGGGCTCAATGCCACCATCGTCTATCATCCGTGCTGCTTCTAAATATTGTAAGAATTCATCCGCAGGAACGAAGTCAGTTACCATCTCAGAGTGACGGCGCAAAGGCGGCTCAAAGTTCCCAAGGTTATGTCTGCCTATAACAGCCAGTCCAAATCGAAAATTGCTTGTTAAGGGGTCGTCTAAAAGCGGGGTAATACCTTCTATCATCGATCCTATCTCATCATCAAATGAACCAGAAATATCGAGAACAAAAACTAAATCTACACCACGAGTATCAAACCCTTCATCAACTTCACCGTCACAATCATTATCTAAATTGTCACAAAGTTCTCCGGCTGGTAAAACTTGACCATCACAGGGTCCATCGAAACCACCATCTTGGCAATAACGAACGCCAGCCCGGCATTCGCCCACAGCCATTGTTCCTCCCGGACCTTCATAACAGACAATAGCCGTGCTATTAGCAATGCCTTCGTCAACAGAGCCATTGCAATTATTGTCTAACCCGTCACATACTTCCTCCGCCGGACCAACGTGCCCATCACAATACAGTCTGCCAGTATCACACTTCATCACGCCAGGGGAACAGAGACCAACACCATAGTCAGCGCCCTCGACAAATCCACAGAGTTGGTGCTGTTCTGGAAACCTGTCGTCTATGCCCGCACTACAGTCGTTATCTATCCCATCACAGACCTCTTCCGACGGACCCATAGCGCCTACGCACTCTGACCACCCTTGAAAAGTACAGGTCTTCAATCCGTAGGAACACTGACCTGGCTGCTTAGGGATAGGGTCGGTTATCGCATTAGGGAAAGACTCTCCGTTATGGTTACAAACCATCTGATGCCCTGGGGTACACTCCAGTCTCACCAATTCATCATCGTCTATACAGGCAGAACAAGCAGTCAAAATCAGGGGAACAAAAAATAAAACTAACCGTTTCATCCCATGGTCGCCTCAACACAAGCTTCGTAGGAGGAATAAATAACCATCGTCATCACAGTACTGCCGAAAACACGAAATCGTACTTTCTTAAGAGGGAGTTGGTTGGTGGCATAAACCGCCGTCATGATAATGGGTGGGGATTCGTCGGATTGTGTTGGGAGTTTAAACGCGAATAGTAGGGAATTGCCAGGTCCATTTTGTAAGATTCCCGCAATGTAACCATCTTTGATTACTTCAGGGATGCCTATTTGGGTAGGAGAATTAGCGCCTGGCTCAGTCGTGATGCGATTGCTGATATGGACGACCCACTTGCAATTGCCGTGCTGACCAGGGGTATAAAAAGTAGATTCTTTGGAAAAGACTGTTTGGTAAAGATTATTAGCTTTAATTTGATAATAAAGAGCTAAAGAACAAGATATCGCTAAAATACTTAATAGCGCAACTCGTCGTGTAAGAAAACCAAACATCACAGCACTCCCCTATTTGAGAGGTTGTAAATTCAGCACCTCTCCCGTTGGAGATAAAGTAATAAAGGGCATTTTCTTTATCTCTTTATTAAGTATCTGGTTATTAGGAGTTTTTGTTTGCTTTTCTATCCAAACCAGAATTTGAGTTTTTTCTTTGACTTGTCCAACATAAGACCACTTTCCTTCGATCTTTTGCCAAATTTGTGGAAAGTCAAGGGTTTGCCCCGAAAAAAGCAAAATACCTGACAATAATAGTGCGTTAACCATTTTATTATTCATTCCTTTCTGGAAACCTGTAGATCAGATTTACTATGGATAATTAGTCACTCTCGAATCTACTTACTGTATTATGCTGAAAAAAACATCGATTTACGTCAAGTTTCTGATATTGGTTATACTTTGCCTCTCCAGTTGTGTTAGTGGTTGCACGACAATTAAGATTACGGATAACGATCAGCAAGATCTGTTGCCACGGCAGTCTTTTGTGCAAATACAACAGTCAGTAGAGTTAGAAGGATGTGGGTTAGATCCTCAAACCAATCAAACAAAGTGTCAAACTGCTGTGATGAGATATGTTTCATCAGGGGCTTATGTTTTTCACAGCGAGGTAATACAGGGATTTTCTTATGTATTGACCGCGGGTCATTCATGTCAATCATCTCTCCCCAAAGAACAAAATATTAATGGATTTAAAATACGGAAAAAGGGGTCAACTTTTAAAGCTATCGATCTGAAAGGTCGTTCGCACGAGGCCTTAGTGGTCGAAATAAATCAACGGTTTGATTTATGTTTAATGAGGGTTGCAAATGTATTAGAATCGCCCCCCGTCTTAAAAGTTGCCGAGAAAGAGCCACGCAGAGGGGAGACTGTCTATAATCTTGCAGCCCCCCATGGACTTTATTGGATAGGTACAGTTTTGATTTTTCAGGGACAGTTCTCAGGTTATCACACCCGTGGTTATTCCGTTTATACTATTCCCACGAAACCTGGATCCAGTGGATCTCCTATAATTAATTCTAACAATAAATTAGTAGGCGTCATTTTTGCTGGCTACCCTTCAATAGAAAATGTAGGATTATCGTCGCCTCTGGTGGCAATAAAGGTGTTTCTTAAGAAGTCTATAGCCAAAGGAGAAATGCATTTGTGGCACAAAAACAACAAACCAGCCCCGAATACCTCTGTAGAGCGCCTATGGATAGAACAAAAATTAAAAAGCAAACTGGATGAAGTTTTTAAAAACTGAATATTTAAGGTATTATGTCCGAAAATGATTTTCAAAATATAGGCCGGCCCAAAGGGTGGAATTCAGCCACATGGGGATCGGCTCGTTTCCCTTTATCTGCCAGTCCATATGGTGAACCCATAGAGATCCCCTCAGGGTCAGTTGGTGCCGGAACTATTGTACACACAGTGGCGACAAGTGTAAACTCTCTTGAAGAAATTTATATTTATGCCTCTAACTACACGACTGCGGCGCAAAATATTACTATGTCCTTGTCTACCAGTTCCGCTGGGGCTTTCGTGGGGTCCAACCAAATCATCGCGCCAGTGGCGGCGCAGAATGGGCCCATCTTATGTTTTCCGGGTATACCCATCCATAGTCCTGCGGATAATGCTGTGAATCTCTATGTCACTACCAATGCAAGTAATGCCATTAATATATTTGGTTATGTGTTGCGGTATTATCCTAAATCGTCCAACCGTAATGATACCACTTATGGATACGTGATAGAATGAGTCGGGGCTTAAATGTACGCCGGATGCTTGGTCCTATCAATACAGTCATGGGAGGGGAAATGTCGTCCTCTGCGGGCGGCGGTGGCGGAGGTAGTAGCTTAACCATCACAAACAATGTCAACGGTTATTTGCTCCAAGCAACCGGTGAACAGAATAGATTAGAAGGAATTCCAGCACTTCAGTATGATTCTTCCACAACTACGTTATCTTCAAGTGCTAATTTGTATGTTTCGGGCTCAACACACTATTTATATTTACACGGTTTAGATGAATCGGGACAGCCAGCTAAATTCAAAGTAGCGATTGAAGGAGGCATCCTGACTATTCCAAGCTCTCAAGCATAGGGGATATGATGTTTAGGAAAATAACTAAAGCTTTTCTGTTAAACGAAACATTAAAGGTTGATCCGGGCGCATCAATTCAAGCTCTATATGATTTTATGTCTACTGTGAAGTTTCCCAATAAGCGAGATACTAACAGACTTCAAGTAGCTAAAGAACATCTTCGTTCAATCAAGCAGCATGTACGAAAGTTAAACGAACAAGTTAATAGTTTAGAAGAACAACTACGAGTCCTGAACGAGGAGAAGTGATATGGGTGGCGTTGCTGGGCACATGTCCCATCTTTATGATAATCCCGACATTACCTTTGAGAAAATCAAAGAGATTTTAACGGCAGCTTCCGACGGACAATTGGAAGCCGAAGAAAAAGTAGATGGACAGAACTTATTCTTATCTTATTCTATACCCGAAGGCAAAGCAAAAGGGGCTCGCAACAAAGGTAATTTAAAGGCAGGTGGATTAGACGCCGGCGGTCTCGCACAAAAGTTTGCAGGCCGCGGAAACATAGAGAGAACTTTCACCAAAGGATTTTCAGCCTTTGAGGATGCTGTCGAAGAATTGACGCCCGCTGAAAAGAATCAAATTTTCGGTCCTAACACCAATATTTGGTATAATGCTGAAATTATGGATCCCGGTAGTCGTTTAGAGTCGGGAGAAATGAACCCTGACGATCCAGGGTCTACCAATGTGATTAAATATGATGGAAAAACGTTAAAAATACATGACGTGGGGCACTTTCTTTTTGATCCCGAAACCGGAGCAAAAAACCCTATACCCGAAGGCGCTCTTGAGGCTTTAGATAGTGTAGTTGATGATATGCAAAAACAACTCCATAATCATGATTTTGCTTTGGTCCGCCGAGCAGCTATCAATCTGAACAAACTTGAGGACGATGAGGCGTTACATATTGCCATGCGCCGTATCAACAATGCTGTTAACAGTGAGGGCTTGGGGGATAATAATACGATTCAAGATTATAATTATGTTCGCCTTGTTAATGGGCTTGACGGCGATCTTTCGCGTACCAAAAGAGAAGAGTTGGCAAAATATCTCCTTAAAATGCCAGACAATATTGGGTTACGGGCTATCAAAAAAGGTCTGAAACCCGAGGATGTAGCAGATGTAAGCCGCATAGTGGATCGGAAACGTATGATCCTTTTCCAGGCCATACAACCAATTGAAGAAGCTATTCATGATTTTACGGTAGAAATTCTCCGGGGATTAGAGAGTCGCTTTATCGTGGATAGTAAAACAGAAGTCAAACGACTCCAGCAAGAATTAGGAAAAGCTGTAAAATCTATTACGGAAAAAGGAACCGAAGATCCCGAAACAATGGCTCTGATGCAACAGCATTTACGTAAAATCAAAGATTATTCTAACATCAATACCCCAACTGAGGGAGTTGTTTTTGTTTATGATGACCATATTTATAAGTTCACTGGAAACTTTGCTCCTTTAAATCAAATTCTGGGCATGTTCAAATATCCACGCGGTGGTAAGTCGAGTGCTTTAACTCATGAATCACGCAATCTAATGACCCCGAGTGCCATCATAACAGAAGAAGAGGAAACAATTAAAACAGATAAAGCAGAAAAGCTGGTTCTTTCCCTTCCTAAATTTACACCAACTGAAGCCTGGGGTAATCCTAATAGTATGGAACGACAACAAATTCAGCGTATTTTTGATACGATTGGCGGTGGTGCCACAATTTCAGAAAAGCTGGGCTTCTTAAACCAATCCATAAAAAATCCTTCTGGGAACATCAGATCTCCAAGGCGTATCATTAGTACACTGATTATGTTAGAATCATTAGGTGCAGTCATTAGAAGCTTCAATGAGGCAAGCGCAGGCTTCGTTTTTGAGGGATTTTTGGCTGCATTGTTTCGCGGAAAACAAATTGCAGGGCGCAGCGAGAAAGGAAACTTACCGATTCAAGATCTCATCGCTTTCACGGAATTGAAAAGCGGTCGGAGCGTCCCAATTAGTTTAAAACTTCTTAACCAGAGAACATCCATTGAGGGAAGTTACACTAACTTAGTAGATGCTTTGGATGAATTTGGTGAGATGGTATATATCGTTGGTCGCAAAGATGGCGAAAAGATCGTATTGGAGAAGTTTACTTTTAATCGAGATAACTTTATTAGTGCATTAGCAGCCGGCGCAAAAGGCGGATTGGTAAAAGAAAAGAACCTATTCACTTTACCGGGCAAAACGGCAGAAGAATCCATAACTCTTCTCAACTCTTTGCAAGGAGATAATAACTGGCCCCAAAAGTACCAACTTCTTATTTCTTCTGCCGGTTATGACCCCAAAGAGCGCGCACGAAAAGAAAGAGAAGCAGCTAAACAGGAAGAAGAGATGGTCACAGTGACGGATGAAATGCCTGACGGAGAGGGTGTGGAGGCCTCGGCTACTGCTAACCGGCGGGATTACAGCGTTCAAGAAAACAGAGTACTGTGGGAAAGCTATATCTTGACCGAAAGTTCCCAAAGACAATGGTCCATCCACCCACCCCAACTTAAAGCAATAAAAGATTCAGTGGATTATGAGCCACTGGGAAGCCTCCCTTATAGTCCTGAGAGTGTAGTCAGAGTCGCTCGTATGTATATGGATAAACTGGGCGATAATCTTATAAATGTTTTTTCGGCAACAAAAGAACTTTCAGAAGAAATAACTGCATATTTTACCCAAAAGAAAAGAAGTGCCGCAATTTCGTCCGCCCAGCAAGCTATCCAAAGTTCCGACGAGATTGGGCGTGAAATGACTGCGCACATCGAGGGTGATACCACTAATGAACATTCTATAAGAGAAGGACAGTTCGTCACGTCTGCCAATCCAGCTACCGGCAAAAGGATTGCGCTGTTTCCTGGGAAATTTAAACCTCCTCATCGTGGACATTACGAATTAGCAAAAAGTATCGCTACACGACCAGATTTAAATGTTGATGAAGTAGTGGTATTGATTTCCCCATCTTCCAAGCCTGAGGTTAATCCGGAACAATCATTAAAAATGTGGAACAAATATTTAAGTTCTGACGGCGCGCCAGACAATATCAGCGTAGAGATCGCCGATTACCGCAGCCCTATCACATCTGTGTATGAGTTCGTTGCCGATCCAGTAAAAGCACGTACTGGCGATACCATTCTCTTGTTAAAAAGTTCCAAAGATATAGGAGATACACGCTATAATGGTGCCCAGTCTTATGCTGAACGGAATAATAGTGGTGTCAATGTAGAATTGATCGAAGCCGATCCGATTGAGCGTGCACCTGGGGTACCGTATCATGGAGAAGATGCAAGAGAAGCCATAGCCCAGCAGAATCGGAAAATCTTTGACACTTTTGTCCCTCAACATGTTGATACCGATGAAGTGTGGAATATTTTTCACCCTAACGCACCTTTAGATTCAGTTATTGATGAAATGAGTATAGGTGGAAGTATAGAAGGTTCTATGGGAGCTACACCCTGGGGTCCTCCTAATACTTTCGATCCTTATAAAAGATCTACAAACGAAAAACCCCCTAAACCCAAACGCGCTTCAAGAAAAAGGGCAAAACGTCAAAGACGAAGATAATTAGAATACCATGACTATTAATCGAGATACCTTAGTTGCAGAACAACTTATTCGCGAACACGTCAGGAAAAGAATCCTGAACAATATGCAGAAAGTTAATTTACAAGAGGCGCAACTCCGGAAAGCTGTAAGGTCCCTAATCCGTGAAAAGACGGAGACAGGTACCAGTGAACCATCCACCTATACGGGCATCAATGTATTAGCGGATCTGCTAAAAGCCATTATCCCTGTTATTGGTGATGATTATAAACTATTAACAACATCGCAAGAACAGCGAGAATCTTTCAGAAACCATATTGTTCATGCTGTGAAAAATTCCTTACGACCTATTGAAGTAAACAATGCTGTGGAAGATATGGGGGAAAATGTAGTTTTTGAAATTGATCGGAACTTACTTCAAGAATTAGTTAAAGTTGATGTTGATGAAGAGCCCGGAAGTGAAAATGCTGAAACACTTGAAGGTGAATTTATAGATATTGACGACGGAACAGACGAGGAAGAAGAATTTGTTCAGATTGAAGATCAAAATGAAACAGGTAGAAATTTTGCCGCTGATACATTTAACCAAGTAGAGAAACAAATTGTAGATGCATATGATATGTTGGCAGACGAAGAAGATCAAAACCTATTTTATGATTATCTTTTAACGAACCTGTTGTTATATTTCGATAAGTTTGAAGATGAGCTTCAGAATGAACTACCAGACGTCACAACTCCAGAATATGAAGAAGAAAAAACAGCAGATGAAGAAGCTTCAGATGCCGAACAGTCGCTCGATGCAGACAATGAAGAAGAAATGGATCTCGACGTCGGATTTTAATTCAGTACTTTTTCAAAATTTAATTTAACACTTTCTTAATTACTATTATACTGCTCTTGTCAGCTTTTACAACTTTGATAGCTTTGATAGCTTATTAACAGTTAACAGCCTTTAAATAATTTGACAAGTGTTACGTATTGTTATATAGTATTATACTAATGGGGGTAACCGGTATCGATTGATGGGAAAGTAGAATAGGTGCAAGGGTGAGGGAAGCGAGGCTCAGTAAAAACGCTTAACTTTTAATCGCAAACGACGATTTTAACATGGAGATGGCGGCTTAAAAACCTGACCTCTCTTGAGGCGACGGCAGCCAATAAACAGAAAGCCGTATTTGGGTGCCCTAAGTGCTTTTGATTGTTTTAGCCGCAATAAAACGATCTAGTCAAGTGGTCTGTTCGACGATAAAAAACAGTACTAACCTTGTGAATGACCTTTCTATGGAACTAGACAAGACGGGAGTTCGATTCTCCCTACCTCCACCAGCCGCCTTCGGGCGGCTTTTTCTTTTTGATTAAGCTATTTACTATAACCCCCTGAAAGGAGGACTCCGTTGGCAAAAACCCTTATTCTCGATACTAACGTATATCTCACAGAAGCCCAAGCATTGTTCAGTTTTGGGCGTGGGAACATTGCTATTCCCACTATTGTTTTAGACGAAATTGATAAACACAAACATAGGCAAGATATCGCAGGACTGAATGCTCGTACTATGAATCGAGTCCTCGACAAATTACGTAAAAAGGGAAGTCTTTTCACCGGTGTGCCCCTAGGGAGTGGCAAAGGAAAGGTTTTTGCCGCACAGTATGATCCACGTTATATGCCGGCCGGCATGGAATCTGGCGATTCGGATAATAAAATAATTGCTATAGCACTTCGTTTAAAATTTGAAGGGCATGATATAGCTGTTATCTCTCGTGATTTGAATATGCGAGTGAAATGTGATTCGTTCGGTATAGAATGTTATGACTATCAGCCCCAACAAGCAGTAAAATCTGTGGATAGCCTGTATGACGGGGCTTCTGAAGTTAAGGTGTCTGATGAGTTTATAGAAGAGTTCTACACGGGTCATGATTCTTACCTTCCAGAACAGAAAATGCACCTCCACCCTAATCACTATCTCATCTTGAAGTCAGAGACCGATGAGAAGAAGACAGCCCTCTGTAGATTTAAAGGCTATAACATGCCTTTGAGAAAAGTTTTTTCTTATAAGGATATCTGGGGACTTTCGGCTAACAACAAAGAGCAGAAGTATGCGATGGATCTCTTATTTGACCCTTCTATACAAATTGTTTCGCTTACCGGACAAGCCGGAACAGGAAAAACTCTTATAGCCGCGGCCTGTGGATTAGAACAGGTCTTGCATAATACAAAATCTCAGGGTGGTTATGATAAACTTATAATTACGCGACCTGTACAACCCATGGGTAGAGATATTGGGTTTTTACCAGGCACCTTGGAAGAAAAGATGATGCCATGGATAGCTCCCCTGCGGGATAACTTAGAGTATCTCTTTGGTGATAAAACTGCGTTAGAGATGCACATCGAACAAGGTGTTGTAGAAATTGAAGCTATGACCTATATTCGTGGTCGCTCTATCTCTAATGCTTTTATGATTGTTGATGAAGCTCAAAACTTAACAACTCATGAATTAAAGACTATAATCACCCGAGTTGGACATGGAACTAAATTAGTGTTAACCGGCGATATTCAACAAATTGACAATTCTTATGTGGATGCCGTTTCGAATGGACTTACTCATGCTGTTGAAAAGTTTAAAGAATATGAAATTTCTGGACATGTTACTCTTTATAAGGGAGAAAGGTCCAAGTTGGCAACCTTGGCAGCCGAAATATTATGAGTCTTAGAGAATACATCGTCGAAAAAATGGAAACCACACCGAAGATCTTTTCTTTTGCAGGGGCTCGCGTAGAACAAGTGGACGAACTCCCTCCTGGCTTAGATTGTCAATCAATCTTTAAGAAAGTCGAAGATGCTCTCCCAGCCAAATTTCTTCAAGGGTTAAAGAAAGTACGTATCGAAGACCGTGAAGATTTTAAGAAAAGAAATCTTTCGGCGCTCTATGACGATGATGTTTTGTATATTTCTCCTAATTTTAGTGATGATGGGTCTGTATTCAACGATATTATCCACGAAATTGCCCACCACATCGAGACTTTGTATCCTGGCTTTATCTATGATGATGGGAAGATTGTGCACGAATTCCTTAAGAAACGTCACGAAGTCGAATTCGAATTAAAAACCGAGGGATATTGGACCGAGGGATATGATTTTGAAGATATCAATTACAATGAACAACTGGACCACTTCCTATACAAAAAAGTAGGTCCTAACATGCTAAGATTGGTGACCACCGGCTCTTTCATCCGCCCTTACGCTGCTGTATCAGTGAGAGAATATTTTGCTACGGGCTTCGAAGCCTATTATTTAGGGCAAAAAGAAAAACTTGACAAAATAAGCCCCATGTTATATGATAAGATATACGAAATGCATCACCAGGAAAACTTAACTTAGAAAGCAGGTTACATTGGCTGGTAAACATATCTCCTATTCGGAATGGCGGAATTGGCACATCTGCCCCCAATATCACAAACTCACTTATATTGATAAAGTGGCTCAATTTGAAGGTAATATTTATACTGCTTTCGGGAAAGCGATTCACACTGTTTGTGAGTTTACTTTGACTTCCCCCGAAAAGTATCGGGCAGCCGGGTCGATTGAAGCACTGGTTAAAGAGCAGTTCTTGAAAGAACTCAAGTCATTGCCCCAAGATGCACAAGACGAAGCTAAAACCAAGTTCAAACTCAAAGAGTGGCTTGTAAATGGACTGGAAATCGTTCCCGACCTTTACCGCTGCCTGTCCGAGAAGTTCGGCAAGCTGGGTGAGGATTGGGAAGTGTTGGCAGCAGAGGAGCAACTCTATGTACCCATCACAGAATTCACGGAAGCAGAAAAAAACTTCAAAGGTTTTATCGATCTCGTAGTCTATTCCAAAAAGGATAAGAAGATTCATCTGATTGATTGGAAGACATGCACGTGGGGCTGGCGACGTGAAAAGAAGAGCGATACAATCCTCGCATATCAACTTGTATTTTATAAACATTTTTACGCTCGCAAGTACGAAGTAGACCCCAAAGATGTGGATTGTCACTTCGTTTTATTGAAGCGCACAGCCAAGCCTGGAAAGAAGGCAGAATTCGTCAGAGTGACGGCAGCTAAAAAAAGAACTACAGATGCCCTTAACACTTTGACAAAAGCATTGCATAATATTACGAAAGAAAACTATATCAAAAACCGTACTGCTTGTACCAGTTGCAAAGACCGATTCGGAACTTGTGAATTTTACCAGACGGAACATTGTCCATAGGAGGTATTTCTTTGAAACCCAATAAACAGTTAAGTCCGCTTATAGCTGCACCGCATCAGAAAAAGATTAAAGTACTCACCATAGGTGATCATCCTTTGCTTCCTTCGGGCGTAGGGACACAAAGTCGGTACATGATTGAGTCCTTGCTCAGGAGTGGAAAATTTCAAATATACTCCTTTGCCGGGGCTATGAAACACCCGAATCACGACCCTTTTACTACTGTAGAATGGCAACAAAACTGGATTTTACAACCAGTGGACGGCTATGGTAATCCCTTGATGGTTCGTCAGATGATGTCTGAGTGGAAGCCTGATATTGTGTGGTTTATGACAGACCCTCGTTTTTATGAGTGGCTGTGGGATATGGAAAGTGATATCCGGAACATGGCTCCTTTGGTGTATTATCACGTGTGGGATAATTATCCTTATCCTAAGTACAACAAACGGTTTTACGAGAGTAACGATATGGTCGTCACAATTTCAAAAGTGACAAGTGATATTGTACAGACTGTCGCGCCCGACGTCAAAGAGAGATACATACCTCATTCTTTGCCGCCGAATTTATTTCATAAAATAACGGACGAGGCGGTCAATCTTGAAGAAATGAAAAAACAGATATTTACTGGTATGGGGTTGGAAAAAATTCCTACTACCTTATTCTTTTGGAACAACAGAAATGCCAGAAGAAAACAATCGGGTTCCTTAATAAAATGGTATGCTGAATTCTTAGAGCAAGATGATGTCGATCGATCAGATGTGACTCTGTTGATGCATACGGACCCAGATGACCAACATGGGCAACCGTTAGCTTTTTTGGCGGAAGAATTTGGATTAAGGAATGGAGAGTTTGTCATTTCTCCGAATAAGTTAGAAACCCCACAGATGGCTCTTTTGTACAATATTGCCGATTGTACTATTAATATTGCAGACGCCGAAGGTTTTGGACTCTCTTCTCTTGAATCGCTTTCATGCGGTACTCCAGTAATTTCTACACTTACCGGCGGACTTCAAGAACAAATTACAGATGGGGAGAACTTTTTTGGAGTTGGCATAAAGCCAGCGTCAAGAGCAGTTATCGGCTCTCAACAAGTGCCTTATATATATGAAGATAGGGTGAGTGGGGAGGATGTTAAGGCTGCTATGACAAAAATATATCATATGACTCCCGCAGAAAGAGAGCAGCTTGGTACTGACGGCAGAAAACATGTTCTGAAGAATTATAATTTCGACGACTTTTCCGCCAATTGGGTAAATACGATGCTGGAAGTTCACGAAACTTTCGGATCTCACGAAACACGTAAAAATTACAATAACAGATGGGAAATGAAGAAGTTATGAACCAAGATCAATATAAGCCAAAGATTTTATTGGCCGGCCCCATAAGCTTCATGTCGGGATATGGCGAACATGCACGCTATATCCTCAAAATCCTACTAAAACACCAAGATAAATATGATCTTCACCTTGCTCCTACATCTTGGGCCAACGCTACCTTTAACGCCCGTAGCCTGTTTGGTCCGGAGCAACTAAAAGAAATAGAACGTCTTACTGTTAAAACTACGGAAGTGGTAAACTCGGCAAAAACAGACGCAACTCGCCAATTTGATTTAGCTATTTATGTTTCTGTCCCTAATGAGTGGGATTTTACTACTGCACATAAATTTATCGGAGTTACAGCGGGAATAGAAACAAATATTTGTCGGCAGGATTGGGTCGCCGCAGTCTTGAAGGCAGATCAAACCTGGGTAGTTTCCAAACATTCAAAATTTGCGTTTAAGACTGCATTGGATTCCTATCAAAATATTCAAACAAATGCTTGGGGGTCCGCCGGTGAGATGCCAGAAGAAGCATCAGGTCATCAGCGTAACGTTAACAAGATAGTATCTGATGTCAAAGTAATTGGGTTTCCAGTTCGCGAGCAATTGCCTAACTCCAAACCCCTAAAGGTAGAACTCCCAACAACCTTCAACTTTCTCAGTATCAATCAGCTTGGTCCCCGCAAAAATGTAGGAACCCTATTGAAAGAGTTTTTAGAAACATTTAAAGATAATGAAGAGGTCGGGTTGGTTTTGAAGTCACACGCCCAAAATCATTCAAATCCTGATAAATATCTTTGTGAAAAGGTATTAAAAGAATGGATTAGTGGTATTACCGGCGGTAACGAATCTGAATACAAGTGTTCCGTATATCTATTACACGGAAATCTAAATGAATCCGAACTACGAAGTCTTTACGTTAATGACAATATTCACTGTTATGTTAGTCCTACCCACGGAGAAGGGTTTGGGCTTCCTTTATTCGAGGCGGCATGTGCCGGAATGCCTATTGTGACGGTGCCCTGGAGCGGTCAGATGGATTTTCTGGGACTAAACGATAGTAAAGGGTATCTGTTTGAGAGAATACGTTATAGTTTAGATCCGGTCGGTAGCGCCGCCGACAACACCTATATTTCTCCTAACTATAAATGGGCTCACCCTGCACCGGGCGCTACTGGCAAGGCTATGAAAAAGGTTTTCACAACGTTTAGGATAAAACAGAGACAAGCACAAAAACTTAAAACCCTTATTATGAAACACCCCTCTTTTGATAGTGGGGATATTGAACGGCGCATTCTCAAATCCATCGATAGCGTTTGTGGAGATATGACAGAATCATATTCGGCGCGCCTCTCTACATCCCTCTTAGAAGGGCTGGAAAACTTATGAAGTTAACACACATTATTACAGGGCGAAATGATAATTATGCAGGCTTCTTTGACGATAGGTTAATTTTGACGATGAAGTATAATTTTCACTTATATAAGCGCGCCGGGATTGATTGCGAATTTATATTTGTGGAATGGGCCTCTGATCCGAACCGCCCGCTATTGTGTGAAAAATTAAATAAAACGTTTGCCGACGTCGATTTCAAAGGATATGTGGTCGATCAAGATACACATGATCAGATCGTCGGAACTAGGGAGTGGATGACATTTTTAGAGTTTTTTGCGAAAAATGTGGGCATACGCAGAGCTAAAAATGACTATATATTGTGTTCAAACGCCGATATCTTTTTAGGAAAGGGCGTTCTTTCTACACTATTAGAGAATTTAGACACTAATACTGTATATCGGGCAGAAAGACATGATATCGAGATGACCCAACTCAAAGCCCTCAATGATGAACAATTCAGTTTAGCCACTATTAAAAGACATGTCTTCCCACCTTATGATAAGGTTTTTGTGGATGGGTCTGGGGATTTCACCGCCGCTCATCGGAAATTGTGGTTCAAGACTGGTGGACACGACGAAAACCAACGGTTTGTCAAAATTCACAAAGATAGTAGATTCCTATTCTCTGCCTTCGAACACGGTGCAAAATTTAAAAATCTTGGGACCATTTATCACATTGATCATGGGACTTCTGTTCCTATGACTGGTTTATCAGCGCAGCGATACCGGCGCGCCAATGGACCCTATCATTGGAAATATATGCATAATCTTCCATATACTAACGTTGACACTTGGGGACTCACAGGGAGCAATATTGAGGATGAGAAACTAAAGGATAGGGTCTTCCGAGTAAAAGTAAAAAATTTGAAGGATCTGACTTACCCAGACGATAAAGAATATTTTATACCTACCGCACCGATGTCTGATAGATATCAGTGGTAGATCTGATTTGAAAGAAGAAAAAATGAATAATAATAATGTTTCTGTTATAGGAGTAGGGCGACTTGGATTATGTTTTGCCCTTACTTTAGAAAAAGCCGGATATACCGTGGTTGGACTCGATCTTCGAGAAGGTTATGTTCAAACATTGAATGATAAAACATTCCAGTCTCCTGAACCACATGTGAATGAATATCTCACAAGGTGTTCTAAATTTGGCGCAACCACATCACTCAGTGACACCATTTCTCATGCACGTACCTTATATACAGTGGTCGCCACCCCTTCTTTACCGAATGGTCGCTACGATCACAGTCAAATGGATTCTCTTGTCGAATCCTTGATAGCTTTGGGCGCTCAGAAAGAAGAAAAACATTTAGTAGTGTGCTGTACAACAATGCCTGGATATACTGACACGGTAGCTGACCGCCTAAGAGAATATAATTATGTTGTTAGCTATAATCCAGAGTTTATAGCACAGGGAACCATTATTCGGGACCAAGCAAACCCTGATATGGTATTAATTGGAGAGGGCAACGAAACCTGTGGAAATGAATTAGTAGAGCATTACCACAGAATGACGGAGAATAGCCCACGGATTGCCCGTATGTCACCTTTAAGTGCGGAAATAGCCAAACTATCACTTAATTGTTTTTGTACGACAAAAATTGCATTTGCGAATATGATAGGAGATTTAGCTATTCAGTCGGGCGGTGATCCTAATGCTATTCTGGATGCTATTGGGTCCGATTCTCGGATTGGTCATAAAAACCTGAGATATGGATTTGGATATGGTGGACCGTGTTTCCCTAGAGATAACCGCGCCCTCGGCATCTTTGCAAGTGATATTGAAATGCCGGCCCTCATAAGCCACGCAACTGATCAAATGAATGCCGCTCACTCTGTATTTCAAATAAACGAGTTTTGCAAACAAGAGCCCCAGGACAAGACTTATATTTTCTCCAATGATCCAGGGTATGTTTGTCAAGATGGTGAGGTGAAAGTTGCCCCAATTACTTATAAGGCGGCCACCAATATTTTAGAAGAATCTCAGCAAATGGCGTTTGCTTACGGAATTGCTGATCAAGGCTTCAAAGTTAAAATTATTGATACGCGAGAAGTCTTAGAGAGATTAGAACCCCATAACAATATTATTCAAACTGTAATTTAGAAAAGAATAGAGAAACCAATGCCCTCTCCAATATTTGATAAAAATGTCACATTCTGGAAAAAACTCCCAGCAGGAGGATCTACTCAGCATTTAGATACTCTTCGGGGAATAGATGATGAAGATTTTATTGAGATGTATGAATATTTTACACAGTTTTGGAAAATGGAGAGGGGTTGGGAATATGAGAGATATATCCCTATGTTTCAGGGACTTGATGTAGTTGAGATTGGAAGTGGTTTAGGATATGATGGTATCAACTATTCTCAACATTCAAAAACTTATACTTTTTGTGATATTAATCCGGATCAACTCCAAACAGTACAGCGTATAGCAGGACTTTTTAATGAAGGTCGTCTAATGGATCGATTCACTAATAGTAACCACGATTATCAACTGATTGAGGACCCTTTTACGCATGATTATAAGAGAAACTTTAACGCACTTTATTCTCACGGGGTTCTTCATCATGTTCCATTTGAAACAGCACAGCGAGAATTTGCTCATGTAAACAAATTTTTATTGCCCGGATCTAAGGTTGTATTGTTGATGTATCCTCGTCAGCGGTGGGAAAAAGCCGGAAAGCCCGATCCAACTCTTTTTGGACGCCACACAGATCCAGGATGTCCGTGGTCTGACTGGTATGATGAGGAAAAAATTATGAAGCTTGTGGGTGAAGATTTTGTGTTAGATAAAACAATTTATTGGGGACACGAGAATACTGAGTTTGTCAACTTTGAGTTAACGAAGGAATAAAAAAATGATAAAGCTCAATAAACAATATGGAAAAAATAAAACCCTAAATATTAAGAAGAGAAAGAAGAGAATGAGTTATTATATCTTAAACATGATAGGACAACATAAATGAGACCAGCTTTAGACGATATTTATTTGTTAGAAAATCTCCTTCTTCTAAAAAAAAGACATAATCTAACTACATTTTTTGAAACAGGTACATACCATGGGCTTACCACCAGAAAAGCAGCCCATTATTTTACTGCCGTAGAAACTGTGGAGAGTAATAAAAACTTCTATGATATTGCAGTAACTAATTTAGCAGATATAACGAACGTAAAAATATACAAGGGTAGTAGCCCGGATGTGATGCGCGAAGTTCTTTCTCAAAATCAACTAGGTCTGGTGTTTTTTCTCGATGCCCACTGGGAGGATGATTGGCCACTATTGGAAGAACTCAGAGTAATGGCTGAAAAAAATATCAAGCCAGTTATTCTAATCCATGATTTTCTTGTTCCCGATGATCAAGGGAATGCTAAGTTTGGGTTTGATTCCTATAAAGCCCAGCCATTAGACTTTAATTTTGTAAAATCGAAACTCGATTTAATTTATGGCGAAGATGGGTATACATATTTTTATAGCGACAAAGTTGAAATAAATAGCGGCGTTTTATACGTTGAGCCAAAACAATAAATAATATCTTCAGAAGGAGAATAATATGTCGGACAAGACATGGGATGAATGGATCATAGCTCTGAGAAATAAGTGGCATAATGTTCCTGGCGGAACCGTCGATATAATATCTACTTCTAACTTTAATCCTGCCCCCGAAGAAATGGAAAAAATTGCCCAAGACTGGATTTCTCGTAGAAATAGCTCGGTCGAAGGTGAATATTATAATGTCCGCGGCTGGTACCACGAAAAATACAAACCTATTTTCCAAGGACGTAAAGTAATGGACCTTGGGTGTGGACTTGGAATGGATGGTATTACATTTGCCCAGAATGGAGCAAACGTTACATTTGTTGATATTGTTGAAAGCAATTTAATCCGGATTAAAAAACTGTGCGACCATTTTAATATAAGTAATGTAAGTTTTATGTATTTGGAAAATTTGAAGTCTTTTGAAAAACTTGATAAAGATTTTGATTTTATTTATGCTCAAGGATCAATGATAAATGCTCCATTCGAGATTATGAGACAGGAGTGTAGCGTGGTCTTAGAGCATCTTAAAGTTGGTGGACGTTGGATAGAGTTGGCATACCCCAAAGAACGATGGGAAAATGACGGTAAAATGTCTTTCGAAAGATGGGGTGATGTGACTGACCATGGCGCTCCATGGATGGAGTGGTACGACTTGGATAAAATCTTAAACAGGTTGAACGCTGCACATTTTGAGGTCGTAGATACTCGTCATTTTGGAATTTCTCATCATGGTAACGAGTTTAACTGGTTTGACCTTAGAAAGAAATAATAATGGAATCCTCAGGCTGCTATGGTATAATATCTTATTTTATAATATGTGAAAAAAATGAATGATTATTTAGCCTGCTATCCACGGTCTGGATCAACTTATTTACGTTTTTTATTAGATATCAACACTCCATATTCTATTGGCACAACCCATAATAACGGATTTGATAAAGCTTTAACTACCTTTAAAAATAAACCACAAACTACAATTATCTGCCTAAAAACTCATTATCCATCTTCCTTTAAAAAATCAGGAATTTATGGATTAAATCCAACGAATAACAACGAATCTAAAATTGTAGTTCTGGTCCGTAACCCGTATGACACACTAATGAGTTTTAAAGGATTAAAAGGAGAACAATCTGCCACTGACGATGAAGTGAAGAAGTTTTGTGATGATTGGGTTAAATTTATAAAGTTCTATAAAGAGAATAAAGATAATGAAGTTCTGTTTGTAACATACGAAGAAATGACTACAAATCCTTCTTTGGCGTGTCATAAGATAGTTGAGTTTTTAAAATATTCCGTTAGTTGGGAATTAGGTGAATTTCAAGATGTAACTCGTGACATGAGCTTGGAGAGAACTAATAAGATTGCATCCCACCCAGATCAAGCACAAAACCATATTGGGACTTGCTCTCCTATGTTTTCTAAAAAACAACTTTATTCTGAAAAACAACTTGTTATAATCCAAGAAAGATGCTCTCTTTATTTAAATACTTTTTTTGACCCCCTTTTCATAAAGTAAAGACTTAAACTTTCTTTAACCTGTGATATATTATTGTAGGAGAACAAATGACAACACTGATATACCAGATGGGTAAAGTTGCTTCACAATCAATTGAATATTCTTTAAGAAGGAGGAGTGATCTGAGGGGGCATACATTCCTCCGCCCTCATTTTATATCAGATGAGGGGATTAAGTTTTACCAAGAAGCGGTGAAAAATAATCCGAACCACCCCCATCATCAACAAAAATCAATACAAGAACAAGTACTTGTAGCGCGCCGCGCGCAAAAGATTTTAGCCAATCCCGAACGCACTAAAATTATAACAGGAGTAAGAGAACCGTGTTCACATCAAATAGCGGGATTTTTTCAAAACCTGCGCTCACAGTTGGGTGAACGCTGGCGACCTATGGAACCGGGAGAAAAAATCCAAGACGATGTAATGGAAGCGATATATGACTGGTGGGAGGAAAAAGTAAATAACTGGAAACCAGAATCTCAAGTTGGCCTTCGAAGAGGCTTTATGAATCAGCCAGCTTCTTTCTTTGACAAGGAGTTTAAACAAGTTACAGAAATTGATGTGTATGAGCACCCCTTTGATCATAATAAAGGATATTCGATTCTTCGCCTGGAGCGCACGGATTTACTAATATACAAATTAGAAAACGGACCACAATCGATTGAGCAAGGTCTTTCTGAATTTTTTAATATACCTGATCTGCAATTGTCTAAAACTAATGTTGGTGCAGCTAAACCATATTCTTCGTATTATGAGAAATTTATTAACACGGTAAATGTTTCTTCGGAAATTTTAGACGCAGTATATGATTCAAAATATGTTAAGCATTTTTATCGTCCAGAGGAAATTTTGAGCTTCCAGAACAGATGGAAGAAAATTTAATTATTAAAAGAAATAAGGAGAGCAAATGAAAAGAATCTTAGTATTGGGAGCCGGAGGTTTCATCGGCGGAGCAATGTGCAAACGCCTCAAGGACGAAGGACACTGGGTCAGGGGGGTAGATTTAAAGTTTCATGAATTCTTTGATATCACCCAGGTAGCCGATGAATTCATTAAAGGGGATCTTCGCGACCCCCGGTTATGCGATTCGGTAGTCACCGAAGATATTGATGAGATATACCAGTTCGCAGCCGACATGGGCGGCGCAGGTTTTGTTTTTACGGGAGAGAACGATGCAGATATTATGCACAACTCTGCAATGATCAATCTTAACATTGCCGAACAGTGTGTGAAGAAGAAGATTAAGAAAGTCTTCTACTCGTCTTCAGCCTGCATGTATCCCGAATACAATCAAACCGACCCTGACAATCCAAAGTGTGCGGAAGACACCGCTTACCCTGCTGCTCCCGACAGTGAATATGGCTGGGAGAAGCTCTTTAGCGAGCGCCTATTTTTTGCCTTTCATCGCAATTATGGGGTAGATGTTAGGGTCGCACGATATCATAATATTTTTGGACCTCATGGGACCTGGGATGGCGGCCGCGAGAAGGCACCGGCTGCCATGTGCCGAAAGGCAGCTTTGGCTCTTGAAGGTGAAACCATCGAGGTCTGGGGCGACGGAAAACAGACCAGATCATTCCTATATATTGATGAATGTATTGAAGCCACTCGACGCTTGATGGACTCCGACTTTATTGGACCTGTAAATATCGGCTCGGAAGAGATGATCGCTATTAACGACTTTGCCCAAATGGCTATTGATATCTCCGGAAAAAATACGACCATTAAAAATATTGATGGACAAGAATTCCAAGATAAGTATGGATTTCCGTGTCCCGTCGGCGTACGCGGCAGAAACTCCGACAATGAGTTGATCCGCCAAAAGTTAGACTGGGATTATAACCAACCACTTAGAATTGGCATGGAAAAAACTTATGAATGGATTTGCACGCAAATAGAAAAGGAAAACAACAATGAATAGCTCCAAGGTCAAGGATCACTTAGTGAAGTGGCTCTCGACCCGGTTGAAACAATCAGGACTCAAAGGGTTTGTGGTAGGAGTATCAGGAGGAATCGATTCAGCAGTAACATCTACTCTCTGCGCCGAGACCGGCGCGCCAGTAATCGTACTGAATATGCCCATCCATCAAAATCCGAACCACACCACAAGATCAGATGAACACATCGCGTGGCTAAAGAGCAAATATAGTAATGTTACATCCCATACTGTGGACCTAACCGACACATTCGAGGTTTTTTGTGATCAACTCCCAAACGCTGCCCTAGGTGGTTTTTCCCTGGCGAATACTCGCTCTCGACTACGGATGGTGACGCTGTATGCTTTTGCCAACTCTAACAACTTCTTAGTTGGTGGCACAGGGAACAAAGTGGAAGATTATGGCGTTGGATTCTTTACAAAATATGGCGATGGAGGGGTGGATTTATCTCCAATCGCCGATCTCCTTAAATCGGAAGTTTATGAACTGGCGTCTTATTTAGAAACGGTTCAGTCTGTTCAGACTGCGGTTCCTAATGACGGACTGTGGGATGATGGTAGGTCTGACGAGGATCAGATCGGTGCTACTTACAACGAGTTGGAGTGGGCACTGGAATATTACGATACCCATGGAGATAATTGGGCATCTGCGGAATTATCCGATCGTGAAAGAGAAGTGATGAAAATTTATTTAGATCGCCATTTTGGCAATAAACACAAATTAGAGGTACCTCCCGTCTGTGAAGTGCCCGAGGAGATAAAAGGATGAAACTATCTAAACAAGCAACAGGTGCGCTTTTAATGACTTTGCAGAAGTGTCTATCAGAACAAGTGGATATTACCGAACTCCTAAATGATTGGATTCTTGAAGAACGAGATGGAGAGATATTTGTACTAAACCCTCCCTTTGTCAAGAATAATCTCGACGATTCTCTCAATGCTTCGAAATCTGAAATTTTGATACCATAGAGAAGAAAAGTTTATTTTGCCAATCTATGATTATATCTGCATTGAGTGCACTCACACTTTTACTCTGAGACACTCCTATAAATGTAAGGGTGTTGTTTGTTTGAAATGTGGCTCCTCCGAGATAAAAAAAGATTTATCTAAACCCATAACACATAATGTGAAACCATTTACAACCGTGGATAACAAAGCAGGAACGCAAGTAAAGCAGGCAATCCATGATAACCAAGTAGAGCTTAAAAAAACGAGGAAAAAGATCTCTAAACGGGTTTATAAGAAATGATTTATATTCTATCCGCAGCAAGCGTGCTAAGCTTTTGCCTCTTAGGGGTGAGCGTATGGTATATCCGCAATCTTTTGGGCTATTCAAGATCTTTAATTGTGGATTTCATTGAAATCAATAAAAATTTGAAGTCTTTTACAGAGCACGTCGAAAAGGTTTATTCTATGGACCGATTTTATGGCGACGGGACCTTGGAAAGTTTACTTGAACATGCCAAAGAGATAAACACAGAATTGGGGGATTTTATCTCCCAAAAAAATGATTTATTTGAAGATGAGGAACATGAAAAAGAAGAAACGCAATAAAAACCATTATTTTACGAAGCAAACAGAACAAGCCATTATCGATTATTGTGCTACTTCTGACACCGCTGAAAGATCTCGTCTTTATGTATCCGAAATCCAGCCGGCGTTTAATGAATTAGTAGATAAAATCGTTTACACCTATAAATTTACATCGCTGGAAAACATTGATTATCTAAAGGATGATTGTAAAATATGGCTCACTACTATCTTGGGGAAGTTTAATCCCGATCAAGGAACTAAGGCATTTTCCTATTTTTCGGTAGTGACTAAGAATTGGTTCACTCATAAAGCCAAAAAACAAACCAAGAAAAACCGACGCGAAGTTAATTACGATGCAATGATTCGTGAGGTAGAAGCCATCTCAGGCGACGGTCTTCATACATTTTATGATAAAGCGGAAGAACATCAGTATTGGATCCACTTACTTCAAGAAATAGACTCCTGGAAAAAATTACGTCTTAAGCCAAATGAAGAGAAGGTATTGAACGCTATCCAAACATTAATGGAGAATATAGAACAGATTGAGATTTTTAATAAAAAAGCTATCTACCTCTACATGCGGGAAATTACAGGATTAAACACCAAACAAATTGTAAGCTGTTTAAATAAAATGAGGGAAAGATACCGCCTTTTTAAGAAGAAGTGGGACGAGGGAGAAATTAAATAGGTTACTATTTACAATATGAAAAAGAATCTCGAATCCCTTATAGAACAAGCTCTGGAGAATATTAATAATGACCGCCAGGAGACAGAAACTCTTTTATCCAACTTGAAAGAGTATATGGCGGTTTCTTCAGAACGATATTCAGATGCAGGGTCTACTGCTGCGAAGTTTGTCGAAACTCTCCAGAGGAGTAATGAACAACTGGTTAAGTTGGCGACCTTGGTATATAAAAAAGAAAGTGCCCATTCTCAGGCGGGTTTATCCGAAGATGACAAAAAGCAGCTTTTTGACATTATAAAGGACAACTGATGTGTCTAATAAAAACAAAAAAGGACTCCCCAGTTTAACTAACCAAAATCATGGTACCCCTTCTGGGAAGTCGTCTATTAAAGACCGTGCTTATATAGAGGGAAAGAACTCTGCTTCTCATGCGTTACGCACTATCATACGCAACTTTTATAGTAATCGTCCCTATGATGATAAAACTATTTGCCGAGGTGTTGTCACTAAAAACAAATATACTAAACAAGATGACCAGGGTTATTGGGATAGTTTCTGGTCGTGGTTGAACCCGAAAGAAAACGAGTCATTCCATAGATATAAAGTTAGAGTAATCGACGACCCTCGGCATTTTTTCCTTCCCGTGCCATCAAAGAGCAAGTCTATAGAAAATGAGTTTTATCCTTGGTTTGCGGATTTTCGCACAGCCGGAGGTGAGGAGAAATTGAAAATAGGATCAATTGTTGAGGTTCAGTTTATAGATGTGGCCGCTCAATGGGGGTTCATATCAAATCTCTCTACTGGAGTAATTACTGGTGTTATCGATAGCGCGACACACGACCGCCCTCTCGACGAACTTTTTAGTAACTGTATTGCTCCCCGACCCACCAAAGGAGGGAAACAAAAAACAACAGTCGGCAAGGTTTGCCAGGGGGTGGCATTCGCCCCCGGACGGATCTGGAAAAATCCGCCCATACCCCCATCGGGCACTGATAAAAACAAAATTAAACACCCGTCTCTCCCTGTGGAGCCTGGTGGACAATTTCTTAAGTCTTTTATGGATAGAACAACGGGAATGTTGGATCCCAACCAAATAGTAGCTGCACTGAAAACGTATAATATGTACGTGACTTCCCCTGTAGGGATGCGCTCTGGAGGACCTCACAAGGGAGTAGATTTCAGAGCCCCAATGGACGCCCCTATCTATGCAGTTTTTGACGGAACCGTCGAACGCGTCAGGTTCAACAGAGAAGGCTTTGGGTGGTATATCATGATTAAACACGACCAATTTGACGGACCAGATTTTTATACGCTCTATGCACACCTTAAAGAACCAGACGCAAATATATGGAAGGCTGGAAAGAAGGTTGCGCAAGGTAAACAAATAGGCACAAGCGGTGCCACAGGAAAGACAAAGCCGCCTAACAGAACTGGCGCGCATTTACATTTTGAAGTGGTGTATGATACACAATTTCAACCTACCACAGAAGCCCTAGACCCCGAAGCTTTCTTCATAAACAGCGGCTTTGTGAAATCGTGAGAAAATAAATGGCTGGCATGAACGTAAAAGCAGTAATAGATGGGATCCTAAGCTTAGCAACCCAAGAAATGCGCGAAAGTTCTCCTGGGAGTATAGGACGTTACGCATCGGGGATTAGGCAAAACCCAATTTTTGAACCCCATGTGAACTACAACATAGGTCCAAATGAAACGGTAATACGAGGGAAGGCTAACACCATTATAGTGCAGGGTTATGACCGACCGGGGAGCCTGGACTCCGGAACGGGCGCGATGGTGTGCAGTCATCGTGGGTGTATAGATATTATTGCCGGCTTATCTGGTGTCCAAGCCCGTGAAGCTAATTCTAAAGGGGAAGATGTTGCTACCAACAAGAGTACCGAACTGGATTCTTCACGTATCTACATCACTCAAAAAGCTAAAGACATTGACAGTCCAGAATATTTCAATTTAGCAAAAGGAAGTGTGGGTTCTCCAACCTTCACCTCAGCTATCGCTATAAAATCCGATTCAGTGAGAATTATTGGTAGACAGGGAATTAAACTTGTTACGTCCACAGATGTTTATCAGGGATCAGTAGGGATGAATGTTGATGGAGTAATACAGGGAATAGATCTCATAGCGGGCAATGACGACAGCGACCTTCAACCTATGGTGAAGGGCGATGACTTAGTGAAAGTCCTCGATGAAATAACCGATCTCATTGCTGATTTAAATGCTTCTGTCACTTATAATTTTGAGTTAGTAATTATGTTGGCGTTGTCTTTCGTAGACCCCACCGGTGTGGCGGCACGAAAACTCAATCAATTAATATCACGTCTGCCTATGGCAGCGTTAGATTTATATACTAATAATCTAAACTATGTATTTCATAAAGCTAACTACGGCGGTGGTGGAGAAGAGGGTATTAAAAACCCTTTTCCGCCCTGGAATTTCCGCAGTAAATATAACCATGTAAATTAGGACATAAAGGATGCCGTTATCTGAGCAACAGAAAAATATTGTTAACCCGTTCGCGGAACAAACATATGGCGAACTAAATCCCGTTAATGGAGACGGTGATGTCCCCTCTTATGACTACAATAATTTAAGAAATCGATTTGTCTTAGATGGTATCCACGAGAGTTTTTTATATTTTGCAGAATTCCCCAATGCAGGCTTTCTTTTGAACGCCGAAACAATTCCGGACACTTTTACAGAAGAAGGTAGAAAAATAACGGTGTCGGATCTGGTGGCATATTCTTCCCTTTACCCTCAGAATGGTAAAGTCGTTGATGGGAAATTGGTATATCTTAGCGATGACGAAATAAAAGAGAAGTTGGGCCGCCTGGTAGGACGACTTGAGGACGCTTCCAGTGTGGCTCTATACGCCTATAGCACGTTAACGAGCCGAGACGCTGCTCTTCTCGACAACCAGTCCGGACTCGACAAAAAAATCTCTAATCTCATCGCTATTCCCACGAGCCACTCTCCTGAATATCGAAACAGGCTTTACACAGCGTTCGAGCTTGATCCTGGCATAATGATAACTTTAGAAGATAACATAGACGCTCAAATGGAATTAGCTGGACTTTCTCCCACTAATAGTGTTTTTTATAGCACGGATCCTACAGTTGATGTTTTTGAGTGGACTAATAATTGTCAAGCCGGAAAGAAAAAAGAACGCGTCTATTTTAATCCTGCGGATGATAAATATTACTATACGCTTAGAACCTCATATACCTCTAATGATGCCTTGGACATAGGACTTATATCCGATGACGAGCCTCAAAGACGGGAATTTGGACTCTATGATGAATCAGCTTCTCAAAGCATCAGAGAGAGATACCAGCGTATAGCCGATATAGGAATTCGAGAAATTCTGAAATTCGCGGGAAAAGATTCTCCTAGTAATAGAGCTAATATTCAGTCGGGACGACCCCTGGCGACCGCTGAAGCAGGAGGTGCATCCCCTCTTTTTTTACAGCCTACTGATCCAGAAGAAGATCCTGAGAATCGCGCGTGGGATATTATAGCCTTCAAAGATCCCCGTCCTGCTTCTCATTGGGTGTGTGCTGTAACTATCTCCCAAAGGATTATGGAACACCAGCCATCGGAAACCACCATAGGATATCAAGAATATGAGTTAACCCCTTTACAAAAAGCAAAGGTTATAATAGATCCCCACAAAACGCCAGTCCTCTCTCACGAGCCTGTAATTTTTACCCCCACTCGTCTCCTTAGAAATTCTGTTGCTACCGCCATGTTATTGGAGGAGTACTATAATATAACCCTCGACGAAGGTTTGACTCCAGCCGCCCTGAAAGGTCTGGATTTAGAAGAGGAAGCTCAGAGAATTGGCTCTATAGTAGATGTTTTGGGCAATTTTTATAACTATAACAATCTTACTCTTGCGGACAGCGATCAAGTACAATTTTATGTAGATAGGGAATATAATTTACTTTATCTCTCTATCAATGGGGTTTTGTGCGACCGTGCTACGGGTAATCGTTATTTAGCTACTCTCGACCCGCCCCCAGAGACTCCCAACTATACAGAATACCTTTTAAATGCATTTTCTTTCCAAAACCCTACTACCTTTTCTTATGTTTATCATTCCGATGAAATAGCAAATGCTTATTTTACCACTAATGTGGAGACCAGAGAACCTTGGTTAGAATTTCTCCAAAAATACACCTATCCCACTTTCATCCTGACGCCGGGAGATATAGCAAAAGCTCAAGACGCTGCCAGCAACGATCCTCTTATATCTATTGATTTATCAGGTATCCGTGCCGCCGCACAACAACTCCGGCTCGCTAAAAAAATGTGGGATACCACGACAGCCATTTATGATGAGGAAAGTAAATTCACACCCGAGGAGTCTGCCAAGGCTTATTCTCGCGCCAGCAAATATTTGAATGTGAAGAAGGGATTTCAAACTGCGAACTGTTCTACGACCATGGCCCGAATAACCAAACATGCGCTCAATCTTTCAGAAGTCTTCAACGGTAAAATAGCCATGAGGATCAAAATCCGCCAAATCATATTTGCTTTAAAATCAGAAATCATGGCCAATGAGACTTTGCGCCGAGAATGCGCCCCATATATGCCTTATGCTGACGCTGCGATCAACGCCGAGGCCAATCCAGCCCAAGCAAGAAGGGCTCTGGAACGGGAAGTCAATGATCAAATCTTTTGCGGTTTGGATGTTCTGGGAGGATCCCTCACCAATGCTGTTTTGGACCCCATGGTCGATGAAGCATTTGGGGCGGAAACAGGAAAATACTCCTCTAAACAACAGAATCCCGCACCTTTAAAAATTGAGCTTAAAAAGATTAAAGGAATGAATAAGAGCCGCGCGTCGATGGAGATATGGGAAAAAGTTATCAATCGTCTTGTACGTCAATTTCTTACAGCAATGATTAATTCTATAGCGCAAGATTTAATTAACGCCATGTTGGGGTGTGGTCCCGCTAACGATCCTAATCCCGGATTGCCGATGCCCCGCCATGATTATGGGGCCTCTTCATTGAGAAGTCTGGTAGAAGCCGCTAATTTAGATCTTGGTGGTATAGGGGGAGAGTCTCTACTTTTTCATACTACCGAGGAAACAATTGATGAAGAGGTTGTGATAACTGAGAGCCGTGTGCCTGAAGCGACCTTGTTGCAACTGTTAGAAGATATCTCGGCGATGACTACCCCCGAAGAGCAAGAGCAACTGTTATACGGCGACGGAGAAAATTCACTTTATGCCCATATAAGTTCCGCTCTAACCGACCCACGTCCTTCAATTAAATGGCCTACCGGATGGGTATCTCCGGAGTATGCCACCGAATCAGAACGCCATATGGCTACGGTGCGGCGAATATGGGACAACAATGGAGAAACCGAAGCGGGCGACATGATCTTGCGGTATTATACCATGGAGACTTATCCTGGGTTTCGGAAGATAAAAGATTTAGATAAAAAACTTAGAGAGTTCATTTTCTTAATTGGACAGTCTTTGGACCTGAGAGATGAGGGCGATAGTGATGAGTCTCCTTTAGCGGCTTATTGTCGAGATCTTAAAGCAGACGTCAATTCCCTGGGTTTTCAATTCAGTGTCGAACAGCTTGCCGCCCAACAACAAATGATCGTCTCGGACAAGATTGATAAAATAAATGCTTATTGCGGATTTTTAAAATCTTTGGAAACTCTAGAACTTCGCCTGAATCAGTTTTTGAATTCTTTGCCTGTTATGAAATTTTATGAAGATCTCTTAAAATTGATCGCCGCCCTCTCTTTGGCTTTTCAAGCATATCTTGGGGAACAATTAGAATCCTATTTCGCCAAGCCCCCCGATCATCTGGTTGAATTAGTATATAATTTTTATTCCACTAAGATGGGCTCGGAAATGTTTTTTCAAAGTTATGATTATCTGCGAAATGGCATCCCCGTATCCTTTGTTACATCGCCTTTGAATCTGGGCCCCGGTCAACTACCGACCGGAGAAGTCAATCACGTTTATCGACAATTCCCAACTCGCCATGGCGGAACTCACACAAATCTTGGAGGGAACTCTCAAGTGAGGGATTTGGTCACCGAGACCTTAGTGGCAGGACTCACCAACTATCTACCTCTTCCTTTTGAAGAGCCTGGTCTCGTCAACGCCGAGGGATCCCGATCACCTGCAACCCTTAATCAACGAGTGGGGAGTTATGGGAAACGGGTGGCCCCTTTACATATTAAAAACGAAATAGCCAAAGAATATATAGATCCAACAAAACATCCCGGAAATTCCGCTTACGCAGAGGTTTTAAATAGCCAAGCCGACTATAATAATCAACTCTGTACCGAAGTAATCCATCCCGCATATTACGCCAAAGAATACACCGCCGCGGCTTCGTATGGAGGTTATTATCCTCGTATTTTTATGAGGGTGAACAATGCACGGGTATCACCAGAGAATAACCCTGGGGTGACTCTCGCCACAGCTTTCACAAATGATCCCCATAATGAATTTACTTATGTTCCCAATTTTGTACCTCTTGATAATCCGGAATATCCGGACCCTACTATTTTAGCCTCTTATGTTCCGCGGGATGTCGAGACTGCGATCGAGCCGGGAACTGAAGGGTATCCTGTGCCTATCAATTACGCGCACATGATTGGAACACCAAATATGCTGGGAACATATATCCAGAAGAATGGGGAATATTATTTTAGGGGGGTAAAATTCCCCTCTCTTACAGAAACAGAGTTAGAGGATAGTATCCTATCTTTAGTTAACCCCTTTATGTTTGGGATACAGGGGAGAATTGATCATAATCCGGAGTACCTTACTACCGCGGGAGTCAAGGGGGTTGATCGCTCGGGCCGTAGCATTGATTGCACTGCCTTTGGAAACTATACGGTGAAAATTGACGAGACGTTAGACCGTGGATTTTCTTCACCGCGCGCACGCAGAAGAATGACCAAATATCTTCAAGCCACTAATGTAATGCCGTTTGAACCTAATGATGACGAATGCGTGAATGCGAACGACATTTATATAGCAACGTCATGGGTGACCGTCCTTCAAGCACGCTTACAGAGATTTTTTACGAATGTATTGCCCTTGGCGACCGTATATCCGCAGTGGGGGTCACTGGGAACGGTGGAAATTATATCCAGTTATATGACCAAGCAAATTGTAAAAGAATTGAGCAGCCGATCTCTGTTAGGAAAAATTTATAGCAAATTTGATTTAATAGAAAAAGTTTATGCAAATTATCCCGAAGATAACCCTCAGGTAGTTTTTAATACCACCGACACTCCAGAAGAGAAATTACATACTACAGTTAAATCTATGATAATGAAGATGTTGGAAAATATTGGACGCATTAGTGAATATCAGACCATCCACCGCGGCATCTATGAGGATTGGGCTTTCGCGGACCACCTTCGGACGAATATCGTCTTGGAGCGATACCGAAAATCGGTAGGAAGATTTTTTGGGTACCTCAATATTCACTTAGGACAGGGGAATCAAAATTTTGGTTTAACCGAGGGGGAAGCGGGCGCTTGCGCAGCGGAAATTGGACAGTCTCTTATTGAATATGACGACCCGGAGCCCCTGCCTCCTAATACTGACGCTACCGAAGAGGAGTGGCACCGCGCTCGTCTGACTGACACAGGTATTACGGCTGCCCAATATTATTTTCCCGCACCCCTATTAGTCGGACAGGCGTTAAGTTTCTATGATCATTCAGTGCGCCCGTGCCAAAGGTATAGTGAGACTAATGCTAAACTGTTATTTGAAACTGCCATCGCCGATGATGCGTATTTGACAGCCCTGGCGGGTCAGATGGTGGACCGGTTTACTGCTAAATTTCGAGGTTTCCCGGTAGCCGTAATGCAGTGGGATCAGAGTGATAATACAACTTATTATCACGCTGATGAGGTAAGGGCGCGCCTACAAGTATTAGACGAAGAACTTCAAGGTTTCCAAGAAGAATTGCGAAGTCGTCAACTCTTGTATACCCCTGCACAGCTTGTGGAGTTGAGTGATGACAATGGTGATGACTCGACGGGAGACAGATTTAAACAAGCCTTTTCAGAGTCGGGATTTTTTACATCCCCCGGAATGCACTTTGAGGCTGGTAAATGGGTCCACTCGATATCGTTGGGTGCTGAGCATGAAGACGACGACATTCAGCTTAAGCTCGCCAAACGGAAGCAGACCCAAGAGCACCTCAACGGCGTCGCCAAGAGGGTGGCCAGATTTTTTAGGACTAGCTTTAACTCAGGTTTTATGACAGCCGAATATGGTCAAGATCTTGCCGACAGTTTAGAGGAGTTTAAAAATCATTTCCACACCGGGCAATATAAACATTATGCCACCGAACTCGGTGGGTATATCCCTGTGTGGAAAGCCTGGGTCGCAAAAGGTTACCGTGGGCTGGACGGCCCCTCTATAACCGACGGTTCGGGGGATTATTACGAGTGGCTTGGGAGTGTATTTGACACCATGGGAGAGAGCGGCTTCATGAAAGGGCAACTAATTATTTCACCGCATGGGCCAGACGATTGGACCGATGGAAGCCGTGAGGCTTGGGCCGGCGAAAAACTCTGGGATCACATGCAAGAAGGGGCCCCTCGGGATTTTCTAAGATTTTTAGGATATCAGTATAATTACGCCCGCCGATTTCAGGCTGACCTTTTGAATGAAAAATTGATTTTAGAGACGCTACTTACATAGGGGGAAGAATATGAGCAATAAAGGGTTAGGAATTTCAGTATCTGTACCACTTCGGTATAGTCCCGTCGATGGTCCATATGAGTTGAACAAGACTGTTGGACAAGCTATCCGTCAAAATTTCAAGACTCTTATATTAACTGCTCCAGGCGAACGTCTCATGGACCCTATGTTTGGTGTAGGTCTTAAACAATATTTATTTGAACCGTTGACTGGTCCGGTGATGGACAATTTAGTTCAAGAAATTCGTGAACAAAAGTCAATTTATTTACCGGCTGTTAATATAGAAGAAATTCAATTTGTGACAAGTGATGAAAACAGCGTGCTCGCTTATAATGAAGTGCAGTTAGTTATTAACTATAATCTATCACCATATGTGGGCTCAGACCAACTGGTAATAACTTCAGCCGTGACTATTTAAACTTAGAGGCGATCATATATGTCTAAAAGACCCATCAATTATACCAGCAGAGACTTTGATTCCATCAAGGAAGATTTAGTCAATTATGCCAAACGTTATTATCCAACCACTTTTAAAGATTTCAGTGAGGCATCTTTTGGTGCAATGATGCTGGACTTGGTGGCTTATGTCGGTGATCAGCTTTCTTTTTATACAGATTTCCAAGCAAATGAAAGTTATATGGATAGTGCTATCCAATATGGTAATGTGTTGCGCATGGCAAGAGTGCTGGGGTATAAGATGCCCGGCTCTGCTCGTTCTACTGGGCAAGTAGCTTTTTATATATCCGTTCCTGTAAACACCGCAACGCGCGGACCTGATGTAGCTTATATGCCTATCCTTCAAGCTGGAACACTGCTTCAGTCTACAAGTAACGCTCCTTTTACATTAGTGGAAGATGTGGATTTTACTAACCCTAATAATGAAGTAACCGTCTCTCAAGTGGACAACACTACAGGAAACCCTACATTCTTTGCGATTAAAGCCTATGGTACCGTAATCTCGGGACAACAATATCGAGATACCTTCATCATAGGAGATTACATGCGTTTTCGCAATATAGAACTGAAGAGAAAAAATATTACAGAAGTCATGTCAGTTAAAGATTCTCAGGGTAATGAGTATTATGAAGTAGATTACTTAACGCAGGATGTGGTCTATAAGCAAGTACCCAATTATAATACTAACAAGGCGGACGTCCCATATGTTTTGCGTTTGGTGCCTGCTGCCCGACGCTTTGTTACAGTCAATAATGCCGTAGGCGGTACCTTTCTTCAATTTGGGTACGGCTCCGAAGAGAATTTGACGAGTAATTTAATAGCCGATCCGGCAGATGTGGTGCTTGAAGTTAACGGCAAAAACTATGTGTCTGAAGAAACATTTGATCCAGCCAATCTTATACAAACTGATAAATTTGGAGTCGTTCCTGTCAATACTACGTTGACTGTTTCATATTATGCAAATAGAACTAATGGGATAAACGCGCCTGTGGGCGCTCTAAATTCCGCCACCAATCCCCAGTTTTCCTTCAAGAACCGAGCATCTTTGGCTGGCTCTTTACTTAATGGCGTCGTTAGCTCTTTGGAACTTGAAAATGAACAACCCATTATGGGGGATATATCCTTTCCTTCTTTGGAAGAACTCAAACAGAGGGCATATGCCACTTTTGCTTCTCAAAACCGAGCAGTAACTCGTGAAGATTATACCAGTCTTTTATATCGTATGCCAGCTAAATTTGGAAAAGTGAAGCGTTGCAACGTAGTAAGGGACGTAGAATCGGTCAACAATAACTTGAATATTTATGTCCTCTCGGAGACTGCCACCGGAACTTTAGGAGTTCCTAATAATACTTTAAAAGAGAATATGCGAACGTGGCTTAACCGATATCGTATGATTAACGATACCATGGACATTATCGATGGACGTATCATCAATTATGGTATACGTTTTAAGGTGTTACCGGCACAAGATATAAATAGATATACTTTGTTACAGAGATGTATTGCTAAGCTTCAAACCGACTTTCTAAATGTCACGCCAGACATCGGACAAGCTATCCATCTCGCCCAGATCTATAAGCTCTTAAATGAAGTTCCGGGCGTGGTGGATACTACGGAGGTAGAATTGTTTAATAGGTCAGGTGGTAAGTATAGCGACGTGGTTTATGATATCGAATCTAATCTTACCGATGACGGACGGTATCTTATCATCCCTCAAGACGCGGCAGCAGAAGTGTTATTTTCGAGTGCGGATATTGAAGGAGTGGTAACATAAGATGGGTATTAAAAAATATTTTGCATCTCAAGATAATACTATTACGAATGCATATAAGAATAATTTAGTATTACGTGGAACTGGGTCTAATATGGGCGCGGCAGATATATTGGAGACTTTTGTTGTCCATGGACAAACAAATGCTCCCATTAATGCTATAAACGCAGAGCAATCGCGTTTCCTCATTCAGTTTCCTGTTTCTACTATATCCACCGATATGGCCGCCGGAACCTTACCTAATGATTCTGGCAGTATAAAGTTTTATCTTAACTTGTATAATGCGCCCCACGGAAACACCACCCCATTGAGTTATAGTCTCGATGTATGTATGGCTTCTCAACCCTGGAACGAGGGACGAGGACTGGACATGAACAACTATACAGATTTGGGCGCGTCTAACTGGGTGTCGGCGTCCGCAGCGACGGCGTGGACGTCTGCGGGTGGATCCATCTTAACGGGGGCGGGGACCTCGGGAAGTGTATTCTTCGAAACAGGGTTAGAGAATTTACGATTGGACGTCTCTGAACAAGTATACCAATGGCTCAATGGAACCACTAACGCTGGCTTCCTTATTAAATATCCGGACTCGGCAGTCTCAGGTACTACCAGTCTGTACACTAAGATGTTTTTTGCGCGCACTAGTGAATATTATGATTACCGACCAACGATTGAAGCGTGGTGGGATTCCACTCGACGGGATAACCGTGGAGATTTTGCCATCAGCAGTAGCTTGGCACCAGCGTCGGAAAATTTAAATACTTTGTATATGTACAATGTAATTCGGGGACAACTACAAGATATTCCTAATCTTACTGGCAACACTCTGAGTGTGGAAGTTTATTCAGGGAGCACATCTCCAGTGGGAGATCCTTTAACTATAGTAAGTGCGGATGGCTCTTCTGGCACAAGCGTTACCGCTGGCTTGCTGGTGGAAAACAATATAACTGCCACTGGTATATATACAGCTTCTTTTGCTTCTACGAGTAGCTATACTCCCGTTTTTGATGTGTGGTCTACTGGGTCAGGGGGAAGTCGCGTAGAATTCTTTACCAGTTCTTATACTCCGAAATCAGTTTCGACTTCGGAACTAATGTATAATCAAAAATATGTAACATCAATGCCCAACTTAGAAGCCTCGTACGTAAAGGGACAAAATCCTACCTTGAGAGTTTTTGCTCGCAAAAAGAACTGGAGCCCAAACATCTACACCAAGGCAACATCCAAGATAGTTCCAGAAATTATTGAAAATGCTTATTACCGTGTTTTTAGAATGGTGGATGATCTCGATATTATTCCTTACGGAACCGGGAGTGCTGCCAACAATTATAGCCGCTTATCTTATGATGTCAGCGGAAACTATTTTGAGTTAGACACTAAGGAAATAGAAGCCGGCTTCGCTTATGGAATTAAGTTTGCATACTATTTACAGGGTGCCTATCAAGAGCAGCCTGAAGTGTTCAAAATCAGAATAGAAGAAGATAAATGAGTATAAAAAAGTTATTTGACAACAACAAGCAGGCAGCCACTGTTAGCAAATATCTAAGAAGTACCGCGGCGGATACTGTGGGAGCGGGTGTTGAATCAGAAGAGCATCTTAGCCAACTTGTAGAGAAACAAAAATACTTTCTCCCTCCTGTAGATTATTCCAATCCTTTAAATTTTGTTCGATTTGGATCAGCGAAGCAATATTATAACAACACCTTCACTTATATCTCAAGCTATTATCCTTACGACGGCTCGGGATTAGAGAAGACTAAATTCTATAACGATTTGAATCCGTTAGAAAAATATATGCTGGAGGAGGTCTACCCTGCTTCCACTGGCTATATCTCTAATGGCACTACTTATGGATCCCTGACGCCACATGCCAGTGGTTATTATTCCGCTACGAATGAATATATTCAAACTAAGGGCGGACCACACAAGGACACTCTTTTTGATGAAGAGAAAAATCGTACCTCCAACTTGACCTTTGGCGGCACCCATGGGACAACAGTAGAATTTTTCTATAAGAAGACCGCTGACCTTGACGCCGCCGTAGAATCCCCTCGCCAGGTGGTATTTGATTTATGGAATGGTGCGGGTACCGGCTCGGCTGGCTATGGACGCTTACGAATTGAGATAGCTACTGGTTCGGCTGACCATTTTGAAGTGACGATGCTGTCGGGTACTGCCGGATTTTCTAATGTTTCTATCCCGACGGGATCTATATCTATTAATGATGGGACGTGGCGCAATTATGCGTTTGCTTTCGATACCTCGCAGGCTACCCCTACTTTAGATTTTTATATAAATGGGGACTGTACTCACACTGGACTTACTGGCTCGGGACTGATAAGTGAAGTTACGGGAACCATGATCTCCAATATTGGGGCTCTTCGAGTAGCCCCATCGGGCACTGCTGGTGTTCTGGAAGGAGACGGAAAGTTTTCAGGATCATTGGATGAATTCCGCTTCTGGAAAAAAGCCCGGAACGCGGAACAAATTGGACAACACTGGTTTAGTCATGTCAACGGCGGCTCAAATAAATACGATGCCAATATTTCTCTTGGGGTATATTATAAGTTTAATGAAGGTGTAACCGGCGACTCGAATACTGACTCGGTTATCTTAGACTATTCTGGTCGCGTATCTAACGGTCTCTATGTTGGCTACAGTTCGGCGAGTAGAAATCTTGGCTCCGCTGTTGATGACCTGTCCATTAAATCGGTTCGAGAAATTCCTGATCCGATCATTCGGACAGCTAACCCTCGCTATATCACAGCTAAAGATACCTACGAATTGAGCGGCAGCAACTATGATGCCCAAAATAATGCTCGCATGATTAATCATTTGCCGGCTTGGGTCATAGAAGAGGAAGAAGCGGGCTCGAACGAACTCTTAAAAATAACCCAAGTGATGGCGAATTATTTTGATACGCTGTATAACCAAGCTCAGGGACTCAAGAACGCCCGTTCAGTTGATTATTTGTCTGGTAGTTTAACGGGATCTATCAATGAGATGCCTTATAGCGATCGCTTAGTTGAGAATCTCGGCATTGATACGCCAGAACTCTTTGAAAATATTGACTCTTTAGGGCAGTTTTTAGAACGCGACGAGCAGATAAATTTCGATAATCGGCTGGAAGATGTTAAGAATGTTATCTATAAGAACATTTACAATAATTTAGCCCAGATCCTTAAATCCAAAGGAAGCGAGAAGTCAGTTCGTAATTTTATACGCTGTCTTGGGGTAGATGACGAGATTATCGCCCTCAATACGTATACAGATAACGCCGATTATAAACTCCTTGATTCCTATAAGACTTCTACCAGTACTAAAAAATATGCCGACTTTACGGGATTGTTGCAACAGTCAGACGACGAAGCCACGTTATACCAATATTATGATGCTACAAATAGTAATTCAGTTGGACTGATAACGGGATCAGTTTCGAATAGTCAAGACCAAGCCGTTGCTCTCCAGGCTGAAGTTGTTTTTCCGGATAAACAAAATTATTTATATCTTGATTACGAGATGCCCAGTGTGGTTTCCTCGTCTCTGTTCGGATTTCATACTCCACTGGACAAATCTCAGACTTCTACCGACCTAACGTGGGAATCAGCAGCCAATGACTACGGTCTCGAAGTGTATGCAGTAAAAGCGCCTGGGGAGTATGCTGAAGTATATGAACCCTTGAAGAATGTCAAAGATGCTTATTTCATTGTAAAAAATCGAGCCGGAGACACCTTATTGAGTAGTAGCATTTATACCAATGTCTACGAGAATAAGAAATGGAATTTCACTTTATCCCTACGCCCCCAAAAATACCCCTTTGCCGATAGCGTTTCTGGGTCCAGCGCCGCGACTAACGGGTATTGGTTAGAATTGTATGGGGTAAATTATGATTCTGGCGTTAAGCAACATAGTTTCGCTATTTCATCATCATATACGCCGCTCAGTGGATCGACTGTTCTGTCTGGGGCGAAGCGTATATATGTAGGGGCTCATAGAACCAATTATACTGGGAGCACCCTGGTATCGACAGATATAAAAGCCTCCAGTATTAGGTATTGGACTGATTATCTACCAAGCACTACTTTAGATTTGCAGGCAAAAAGTTCAGATGCTTTTGGACGAAACAATCCTTATAAGAATGCTTATTCTTTTCAGACGACTGTTCCTTCGGTGTTTATTCCTAAGATTGCTACGTTGGCAATGAATTGGGACCTGGCAAACGTTTCAGAATCGGACGCCTCCGGGCGATTTAATATCTCTGATTATTCTTCGGGATCCACTTCCGGAGATTATCCTTCCTCTTACCAGGGTAATTTAAGCCCCATCAATCTTCGGCAACATACGGGCCGCGGCGACTTCTTTTCCGCTAACTATACTCCGGTACGCAAAGCTTATCTCCAGACCGAAAAGTTGCAGCCGCCCGAGTATGCCGCCGATGATAATATGGTACGGGTACTCAGTGCTAACGAAGAGACGTTTGGCGTATATGTCAGACCTCAGAGTTTCTTTTTTGCTGTTGAGCGCAGCATGTATAAAGGAATCTCTGATCGCATCTTAGAGATGTTTGCATCTATCGATGAATTCAATAACCTCATCGGCGAGCCGGTTAATAAATACCGGGCAAACTATAAGAAAATGGAACATGTACGAGAACTATTTTTCCAAAAAGTTCAAAACGACATACCAGATTTAGAAAAATATGTAGATTACTATAAGTGGCTTGACAGTGCTATTGGTACTATGATAGAGCAGTTATTGCCGGCATCTGCTCGGTACGCCAAAAATACACGAAAAATGATAGAAAGTCATGTACTTGAGCGACCCAAGATCCAATACCAAGCGTCTATAACCCGCGACCGCCGCCCCGGACGAGACAATGGTCGCCGCGGCGGACCCGAGGGATCCCTGGGTGGACCAGAACCCCTCTTAGGATTAGAGGGAGATCCTAATGATCCGGCTATACCTGCCCGAATTCCTGGAGGGACAATTCCGGAATCGATTCCCGTCGAGGTGTCGGGAGGAATAGAAAGACCCCGTATCCCCAGACCTGGCGGCGGGGTAGGTAGAGGTATTACAGGTAGAGGTTCAGCCCTACGGCGCGGAATTAGCCAAAATATTTATACATCGGGCTGGCGCTTTAACCACCGCCCGGTCAACGGGATGGAATCGGAGAATGCTCCCTATTGGCAACGCCACGCGGAGCGTTATGATTCTCCTCTGGCGGGACCCGGTGAAAATCTTTATACACGCCAGGCAACGAAGAAGTCTTTAGCCAGATCACTGGCTCCGGAAGCTATTCGTGTCCTCAGGACCGATTTTCCTCTTAACATAGGAGGGGGATCCAACCCTGCTTTCAATAAAAAACTTAGTTTTCAAAACTTCACTTTCGATCAATTCAAAAGTTTGCGCGACATCGATGATATCATTATTCCGGGACAAAGGAAGAGAATCGCTTTCCGAGCTACAATGGACGGAGTTAATTACACTGGGGAGCAGATTGCCCCGTTTAGTGTCTTCCAGTCTACACTTAATACAGGATATAATGCAGTTTTGGCAGCAGCCGGACTTACCTCCCAGACAATAACTAACCTCCATCACGATAATGTTATGCCTTCACCCAGGCAAGGAATCCCTCTCCAGGGTCCCTTTACGGAACAGTGGGTTGGCGGACGGCAATCTCGCCACGTAAGTCCGATGAGGACAGAGGACCGCAAGGAAGCATTTACACTTTCGGTGGTATCCTCTACTGGTTCTGTAAATAGGGTTACGCCGGGATCTACACCGCCAGGATATTATCTCCGAAACTCTGCTGCTAAAGCACCAGTTAATATCTCTAACATTCGCACTATAGTGGCTGGACATTCAGCTACTTCCGGCGTACGCCAAATAGGAAATTATCTTAAGAAGTATGAAGTTGTACAAACAGCCGATCGATCTCTTACTAATATGGATTTTATTACCAACACTTCCCATTATGCATATACGATGCCCACTGCCTTTGTTACACCCCCTTCTCGACGTTCGGCAGGATTAACAGGATCGGCAGATTATCCGGCCCCCCGTCAGATAGCCTCTCGACGCACAAACCAGACTATTATAGTTGATAGATTTTCAGCCCCCGGCGGAAAACAAACATCAAAACAACAGTTTAGGGACGTGAACTCCGATCAATATGCACCAAATAACGCTTTACCATTCAGGAATTTGATAGTAAGACAACCGTACAATCAGCTTCTAACGGCACACGTAAAATGGGGTGGTTATAGTTCTCTTACTGATCTGCCTGCTCCTGTGCAGACGCAGCGTAATACCCGACCGCGCGTTGAGATTGGCTCAACTGACCCAACGCTCACTTATATTACCGGTAACGTCTATGATAATGCGTACGTAACTCATCCCATCCCTTCGGCGGATCGAGCACAATGGACGTCCTATATTTCAGGTGGGGATAATCTAAATACCTACAATGCTTATGTAGTCCGGGGCGCTCGCTACCCTGACAACATTTATTTTGTTACTCAAAGCAGTGATGCTTATCCCGCCGCACCTGGGTTTGATGCTTCTTTGATCGTAGGACTGGATGGATCAAAAGAGTTTAAGTGGGCGAATTATAGAGATTTTGTTCCCTGGAAACAACTCAGAAGTTCTCAGACAGCCGCGGGGAAATATTATTCTCAAAATAATGTGTATGAACTATTGCCCAACATTTCACTAACATCAGATGCCTTGTTGCCGTCCCCGGTTAGTAATTTTTATTCTAATGATACGACAACCATTAATACTAAAACTCGTATGGAGTATGATCGAAATAACTTTGGTGAACCATATTATTATTCCCAGCAATACAGAGAAGCCCCAGTCACGTCTCGGTACAAGCCTTTAATTCACCATGTCCGGACTAACATAGGAACTCCCACTAAGACTACCAGTCATAAGACTCATCTTAACTTGGAATACTCTTACGGAAATGCTTTAATGGGATTTGCCAACCGTCAATTAAATTATGAACTTGCGGGCAATGTAAAGTTCGCTTATGGTAAAATTAAACGACCTTATGAAGTAATCCGAGAAAAATTTGTAGACCAAGTAGATCGGGCTGTGACTGGTATTGATTTATTAAAACTTACCAGTTATCAAGAAACTATCCATCCCAAGGAGATTTATACTTATTTATCCGGATCACGTGCGCGCCAAGCATTTGTGAATGATTTCTGGAAAGATGATAAGCTGGTGGTCTCCACTGATATGAGTGCCTTTGCCAATTATTCTCAAGTAACTGGAACAGTACCGATTTCTACTTATAATCGACAATACCGCCGACTTGTCTATCCATACAAAACAAGTCAAGATTACTCAGTAATGTATCAGGATCAAACCCCAGTAAGTTATTTAGACCCCGATGCATCAATCGCAGGCTTTGGACAAGGTTCAAGGTGGCCTTTAGATTCTTATCTTTATGCTGATTCTCGGGATTCTTTAGTGACGGTATTGACCGGCGGTGTGCCAGTGTTGTTAGCTGATGTTGGAACCATGGCAGCCGGCGAACTTATGATGACACATTATGGTCGGGTTTATGACCAGGCAACCTATAATCCATATAAAACTTCTCCCATTACAGCCATGTACGAGTCGGCAAAAACAATTTCTGCACAATATGTTTATAATGTCCCCTCAACTTATTATACTTGCTCAACTACTCCTGCTGTGTGTGCTACCAGTTATATAGACGCTCTTAGATGGCAAAACGAACCAAAAACTCTGGGAGATACCTTCATTGATATCGATGAGCCCCCGGTACCCCCGGCAGCGGCTACGGGCAGCTTTGTAGTGCAGATAGTAGCCTCTCGCACGTCATTAAACGGAGAATCAGTTACCGTACAAGACCTTACTACTTCTATAGAATTTGTATTTGATGAAACAACTGGAACTACAAGTTATGATGGGGCTACCAATAAATACAATGTAGGACTAAGCGGGACATTCGGAGGAACAGTGGAACAGATTAGGGATACTCTCCTTATCGCTCTTGGTGATTCAGTAACCACACCAACCGTGCCGTTAAGTATCAGCGTGACAGACTCGGGAACAGATACCATCAATGTTACGGCATGGCAGTTAGGATCTCTGATGAATGCTAAGGTGTTATCTTCTACTCGGGTCGATAGTGCCGGCATCGTGGCGGCAGGCTTCGGTGGCGGTGCTGACAGAGCAGACACTCTGCATAACACAACTCTGGCACTCTCTTCCTCGGCTCCCATCGATTTCCCTGCTACTGTCTATAGTTTCTATTTTAATTCGGGCTCGGATCTCTATGATCCTATGAATATCGGTTATCAATCTCTTACAACCACGGCTCAACTGGCAAACCGGATTTCTTCTTCGTTTGAATCTGCCTACACCTCTTCAGCATTAGCTATTCGCCCTCATATTGATCCCGGAACTCCATCGCGAGTATATTTTTACCAGACTTCTTTGGACCCCACGGAGTGGAATCGTCGCACCATCACTGGTAGCTGTTTTTATGCTGAGTCCGACACCGGCGGCGGCTACACCCAGATGATCGCCGGCGATCTCGGGGCTCCTGATCGGGACTCCTACTTTAATGGAACATTCTGGGATTATGGCAAGGGAATAGAGACGCTTGAGTTGAACGATGTTGCCCATGGTCTTGTAACTTCTACATTTCATAACTCGGTTGCGTATACCACGGTGGCAAGTTCACCCAGTTGGTTGATCGGCACCCAAGGCGCAGATAGTACCGCGAAAATATCTCAAGCGATTGGTGACGCCATCACCGCACGTCAAGTGGCAGGAGATGTAAATATTTCGGTAACTTCGGTGGTAGACCCCCGAGTTAGTTTGATAGCTGATGTCTGCGGAACGGGGATGAATGGTAAAGCAATCACCGGCTCCGCAGAAGCCAGTGGGTTCATTTATGGTCCAGATTTTGGAGGAGGAACTGCATCAGTTTCATCCTGCCAAGAATTGGTGGAGCCCCGATCACCCGGCTCAGTATATACTCGCCCCCCTTGGACAGCGGCTACTTCTCGTAAGTATGTCCAAGGGACAGACAAGGGAACCTATGCAGGCACAGTATCTCCCTTTTATGATAATTATGAGACATATGTAGAGGATATCCGCAGAGTTGGAAAAGCCTATACGATTTTGCCCGAATATCGGATTAGTGAGCATATAGCAGAATTTAAAACCAATGGCTCCCTAACGTCTCTCGTAAAATCCTCTCTGGAATTAACAGGTGCCTCTGAATCAATGTTTGATGGGACTAATATTGATTTCTATGAGAGATATTCTGAAACTGATAAAATGGAGTTCTTGGAAAACTTCATGCCCAGTGATAAACAGAATAGGAATTATATATTTAATAAGTTCCCTCGCCACTTTGAAATAAAATCAGATGCTCTGTTGAAGATTCTACCTTATAATGGTTTTTATCCCGTTAACCGAAGTTTGGAGATAGCTTCGCTGTTTCATAGTGCCTATTCGAACCACATGACTTACGATGGGGCTGATAAAACGGCTACCTCGGCTTGGCGGTCCATGTTAAGGCCCTTCTTTGCGCCTGGTATCCTTTATAACTCTATTAAGGCGGGAGTTGCTGTTGATTATCCCATTCGCCGAGAAACACGGAACAACACTCAGTTTTTGAGTAGTTCTAACACGACCCCTCTGCATGGATGCCTCTCAGGCACTCTTTCTTCCGCTACTCCGGCAGGAAGTATTCCAGGTAATAGCCGCCGCAACAACGGTACTTTTGACTGGTCAAATAGTGATGTAGATGCTTTCTTTTGGGCTGATCGATTGCCGTTTGAATCCATTATGGACCCGACATCAGTAATGCAAAGTGGATCTAATTTGGGAACAGTACTTTCGGACATTAATCACACTTTGTTCTTGGATGTAACGGGTTCTTTGACTACTACTCCGGAAGATAGTTTCTACCAGAAGTCTATATCCAACTTTTTGGCGAACATTCCTAAGTTCTTTTTGACTAAAAAATACAACAAGCTGGGCGAGGAAGGTTATCTGACAAAGTTTGTTTCTCAGTTTGGCTACCCTCCGAAAGATTCTCAACAATCAACACATCCAGTAAGAATAGTACAGGTGGAAGATAACGCTGCGTATATGATGGAAGTGGGACTATTCAAGACGAGCGAGAGTAATCTTTATAGCAACCCTTATGCTTTTGGGATGCCCACTGCAACCGGTTCTTCGGATTGGGGTGACCTCAGTGCCTCATATCTTCCTAATGGTGGAGCGTTAGACTGGCCGCAGCACCGCGGCGAATTCGCTCCTTATACTCCTCCGTACTATTATGGACCTTCTCTGGTCCGCCTTCTCTTCATGCCCCAAGGGGATAAGACGGATTATACGTTGGAAGAAATTTTAGATAACCGCCGTGGAGAATTGTTTATTCAATACCTTAACGAGAGCGGAAGCTATTATGACATGACATCAGGCTCTTACGTCGATCGTGATGGCAACACTGTAACTTCAGTGGCGACACCCACCTATGGGTGGAACCGTGCCTGGCAAAATCGCATGGATCTCGATGCGTCTATATCTTTATATAATAAATTTCCTATCGATGGCGGAACCTACACTCCTCTGGATCCAAACAAGTGGACAATTATGCCAAAGTGGGAATGTCCGATCTTAGATTTCCCCCAGACAGGATCAGGGGCAACTAATTATAACTTCTCTTCTTCGGTAACACCCTCAGAATATCTTTCAGAAACTCAGGGGATGTGGCATCAATATGGGACGATACCAAATGATAATCAGGGTGTTTACTTATATATTAAAGATATCCCCACGGGGGATGAGGAAGAATATGATTATATAGCCCAAAGTTATATAGATTACATGGGCGGAGGAAACACTGCGAGTAACTCCATATATGTTAAGAAGATACCTAAGGTGGTGATCGATTCCGGTCGCGAAGTTCAATCTTTAGCTGACCTTTGTGGTTTTGATCCAGAGGAGGTTATACGAAACGGGATGGATTTGACGAAAGCTAAGCGGCTGGGAGAATTAGGAGAAGATAAGGAAAAAACCTTATCTGAAGCTATTTTGGCTCTACCTTTTTATCTCGATGAGAAAAATGAAGCTCACCTTATTCCTTTGAGGGCCCCTGCTGATAAACTCGGTCCCCAAATCAAAGCATTTCGAAAACAGTTTACCCGCTTTTCACTACCCCCCACATTAGCGTCTAAACTACTCGGACTCCTTCCTCCGGGATACCCCCACATTTCGGATACTATTAATCCCTTTGGCGGGGATAACTATGATGAAATTTTAGAGGGAGAGAAGATAATTACTACTCCCGCCGTCTATCTTCTGGAACACAAAGTCACTCTTTCTCGTCAAGATCTTGCCGATATGTGGCAGGGGATCATGCCAAGTCTGGGGCACAATTTCACCACCAGTTATGCGGCAATAGATCATTATCTGCCAGGTGATAATGTAGAAGAGGATGTAACCAAATTCCCAGAAGTTCTCAAAAAGCAAATAGAACTGGGAGTTGAAAGAACTGGTCACCCTCGTTATGATATTATTGATATTTCTCGAATGCCCGACAAGCGCGGACTATTTCCTGATATTAAATGGGTTGTATTTAAAGTGAAAGAACGGGGCTTGGTAGATTATTCTCAGATGGTAATGGAGGAAGTAGATGGTCCCCAAGCTTTAACTTATGATAATGTTAGAGGATATTTTTCCAGCCAAGGTCTCTCCGGTGCACAAATGGACAAACTTATGGGATCCCGTGCCAAATACTCTAAAGATATATATAAGATTAAGCATTCTCTGGGAGAGGGTTCTTATAACTGGCCTTACGATTATTTCTCGCTCATCGAACTCGGCAAACTTGATACTAAAGTTGTTTTTCGACCGGAATTACATAGAGAGTACGAAGAAGCACAAAATTCAGGACAAGTCAAGCTCAGTATCCAAAATCCCGAAGACGCTTCTTCTCCGCCATCTCCGGCTATCTTTTCTGCAATCTCGAAAATCAACGATGAATAATAATACTGCTGAGATATTTAAGATATGACTACATTTTTTAATCAAAAAGAAGAAGTGTTAAATATTGAGTTAACTCCTTATGGCAAACAAAAATTTGCTTCGGGAGAATTTAATCCTCATTATTATGCTTTTTATGATACTGATATATTGTATGATGGACAATATGGCGGGATCTCGGAATCTCAAAATGCGATTGTTACTCGTATCAAACAAGAAACCCCGAGGGTCAAACCTCTCACGAGATTTACCGGAAGTAATCAGAGTATCGTGGCCATCGACAGTGCTGATTTGGTTAATCAAATTTATCAAGTGTCCGAGTTTAACGCTCCTTATTATCGTTTCCTGGGAAGCAGTAGTCCGTGGAGTGATTATTATCCGGCCTGGAATGTGACCTTAATGGAGGGAAGTCCAACAGAATTAAAGCCTGGAGTAACTTATCAGATTAACAATACTGTACCCATGATGAGTGCATCCAACGACACTGTTTACTATCGAAGCGGGACCCTGGAACAAGATCCTCCTTTCCCGATTGTCAACCACAAGGTAGAAACATTAAATCTGGACGTACAAGAATTAAATACACTTTTTAAACTCAATGGGAATTTTGATATAGAGGTATTCGAACAGCGTGAAGATGATACTATGCGAAAACTTTATTTTATCAACCAAGATCTTGAAGATAATGGTACTCTCTCATTGCGCCAACAGACTAATCCTCGCCAACTGTCACAAACCCTGGAAGGGAGTGAAGAACAAATTGCGTCCGCCTTTCCAATATTAGATGAAAAGTATGTAGAATTTTATTTAAAGATTTTAGTAGACTCTGAAATAGAGGGGGTCGCGATGCCCTCCCAATCCACTCTTTATCGCGGCACACAAGACGAGAATCCAGGGGATATTTGCGACTCTCTGGAGCAAGGCTATATTGTGCCTACGGACAGTTAACGGGATTTATTATGCTATTAGATATTATTAAAAATATTCGTTTCGAATCGATCACATCAGAAAGCACGCCGAGTGTTGGACAGCCTAATTTCTCTCTTACTGTAAATTGGAGCGCCTACAAAAAAACTGTCCCAGACGAGCAAACCTTAAATCTTTTACGAGGTATTCGGCTAAGATGTTTTGTAGCCACCACTTCAACGTCATCGACCTCTTTAGATTTTATCACCCAGAGGTTTAATGAATATTTACTGGCGGAACAAACAACGACCGCGGCGATAGAAGTTTCTCCGGAGATGTTTACCAAATTTATAAGAAGAAGTTTATCTCTCGACAACCAACAATATATGTCGTCCACTAATCCCGTCTCGCCTTATAGTGTAGCATCACAAGTGGTTACAAATATGTTTGTCACTCCTCAAACCCCTGTGGGCACTGGGAAAGCTCTCTCTAAAGGAGTTGTCATGTATGACAGCCCTTTGTTGGATTTGGCTGCGCGAGATACTAATGGTAATATTTTAGAACTATCGTCAGACGGTGGAATATCCGTACCTCTGGTCGTACCGGCACCGCCTCAGTCCCCTCAAGATATTTTAGACACTGTTTCTTCCTCGGCACGAAAGTCAATTAATGGGTCGTTGGTCAACGATATACTCAATAAAACTTCAAGAGGCACCGCGACTGATAGAATCTTTTTAACCCCGGTTACTATTCCTTTTGTCGGACAGACCATAGAAGAAATACAACAACTCAGTCTCTATGTTTACGCTTATGTGCCTTCTCGTGTTGATAGCGATGGCGGCGTAGCTCTTGGCGTACCCATTACTCCAATTGTTGCCATAAACCTCAAAGGAATCCAGAGTTTGTGGGCACCTGCTACTACCGACCGACTCTTGGTCCGGATGCGCCCGGCTAATACTGCCGCTCTTTACGCCCCTCATAGGGGTCTTTTACATATTTTAGACAATCAGACCGCAGCCAGTGTGCGGGAGAAAATTACCACAGGATGGAATAGTTTTTTCAATCCACCCAAGAATGTGATTAGTGAGGCAAATTCTGAACTTGCAGGACTTTTCCAGGACAATGCGCCTTATTCAAAGTTATGGGCCACGGTTGACCACAATAAATCAGTTCGTTTTAGTTTTGCTGTTAACCAAGCAGAATTTTTAAAGTCCAAAAGTGTGTTGCCCTATTTCTATTCTAATAATTCTATGGCTACCAAATTACTGTCTCCTATTTCTGCTGATATGAATCCAGAGAAATTTCCACCGATGCGGTCAAACATTAGATCCATTAAGATAAAGAGACATATATGCGACCAGACCGCCACAATGCCTGGTAATGATGTGAGTACGAGCGCCCATCTTTCCCCCCGAACGCCCGACGCAACATATAGGGCAGAATATGTTTCTAACCCCCAAGAGATTAAAGGGATTGTAGGGTTTAAATCTCTGGCTAAAATTAAATTTTATGAAGGCACCGACCATTTAGACACCAACAATAAGAACTCAATTTATTATAGCGTAGATATTGAAGCATATGATGCTGCTCCAGACTACTTGAGATACATAGTTAAAAAACTTTTCTCTTTTCAGACAGCATTGAATCATCTCTATTCTCACCTTATGGACATCCATCCTCATTCAGCGGCTGAAGGGGTCGTTCTTACCTCACTGAGCAGCCACACTTTAAACTTTGATAATACCAATGAGAGATATGATTCTTTTATTCTCAAGATGTTGGAGGAGTATGCAGAAATCCTCAATGATACTCTTCCAGGCGATCCAATAAATATAACGCCATATATGGATTCTGTTCGAGCCTTATCTTCTAATATGCCTCTTCGGTGGCTGACAGAAATTCAAAATATGTTAAGTTTAGGTATAAATCTTTATTTTAATAAACTCAAGAGTGTCTTTCCCGGCAATCCTCTCGGGGACACACATACTACGAAACTATTTGCGCTGGAGTCCGTGGGTTTGAAACAGACACTGTACCCAATCGTTCAAGGGGAGCATAATTTCTCCCAGATCCTTAATCCATCCGCTCAGGTGGGTTATGGACAAGATTTTATTTTTTCTCACGATCAACAAGATAAACAGAAAGATGCATCCGGACTGTTAAGAATGCAGATACCTGACATTTTTCAACGCTTTTCTTTAGAATTTAACAAATACTTTCAACCTTCGGCTCAACCATCACCAGTAACCATAGACTCAATTACTACGATACCCAACCCGGCAAATATCATTCCCACAAATATGACTTATTTGAGTCCGCGAACTATCATAACACCATCTCGGAAGCCACTGGATCAGATTTCTTCCCTCCAAAGAAGAGGCGCTTCTTACGTCTATTATGATTTGGATAGGTATGCTGATCTTTTCGTGGATTTGGTTCGAACTCGAACTGCAATCTCTCAACTTTTTTACGGGGCTCCTGTTGTTGCCGAAAGCGACAGAGCCCCACAGGATGACTGTTCTACCCTGGGTGAAGAGAGTTTATATTCATCTGTGGTCGCAGACTTAGGGCAAACTCATGGAACCTTACTGGATTCAACTTTAACTCCGCAATATTCTCCCCCCCATATAATGTCCGGAGAATATGAGCCCACCGCAGGCTTGACATCCGCTGTTCCTTATTTGCCGGGACCCTTGGCCGTCCCTTCTATCGTTGGTGGGTTGGGTAGTGGCTTCCCTGCCCTGGATACATATGTATCTGAAGTGGATGCCACACTTACTAATTTAACTGAAGACAAGGAAAGTGCAAACAAATCACAAACCATACAGGCAGAGTTTCAACGCCCTCTAAAATTCCCTTTTGCTATTTTCGGCGAAATGTCCGTAGATAGTAAAATTAATCTGGACGTAACCTATCAAGATATGGATTTTAATTCAATGCGGGGTCTGGTTAATGCATTTGGAGTTAATAATATTAACGTGCGTGAGATGATCGAAGGGATATTTAATGGACTACCTTTCCAACTTAAGAGTATGATGGTAGTAGCTGCTTCAAGCGCCGATGCGCTCTTATTTCCAAATTCGTTACGTGGGCCATACAATGCGACTCGCCCTATTTTAGATGATAAAAATAAGTCAAACAACTTAGATCAAGCGGTGAGTTTTTGGGAGTCAGGTTTAGATCAGCCAGCATACGGAACAACGTTGGATCCCATGAAGATGTATTCTAAATTCTTGGCTTTTTGGCTTAATTATAAGCAACTGGGAACAGTTGAGTGCTTAAGCCGATTCGGTCGCACAGGAGAGAACAGTGACCCCAACGTGGTACTCGATCAATGGATTCCTTTCTCGGCTGGTGTCACAGAAAATCTTGCTCCCGGTGAGAAAATGTTATGCCGCGTTAGCCCATTGACTAAAATCGAGTATAGGGATTTATTGCCCTCGGGAGAAGCGTGTGATGTATACCTTCAAACCAGTTATGGCGAGGTAGCCGACGTGTTAAATTTGCCCATATATAATCAATATTTTATCATTGACCAGTCAACATTCGAGGATGAGGAACCAACAGACGTCGAAGAGAGAAATACCCCAGTGGTGCTGTATTCTACCGCCCAGACTAAGTATTAAAAAGGAATATAGGTAAATTTATGAGTTATTCTCCGAAAAGTACTATAAAAGTTTATGCAGTGGCTCCAACCACTCGCCTCGACCCCTTTATGTCCTATTATCAAAACAAGAGGAATGGCCCAGCGCGTCCACCTGCGCTTTATGGACTTGGTGCCGACCACCTCACTCTGATCGAATCTTCTCGCACGGATGATAATACTCAACAACATGAACGCGTTCGATGGTCTTTGGGGGGATACATGGGTAGTGGTCTGAGTACAACATCCATTGCTAATAGTGTAGACCGCCGACTTATTCATGAGTGGGCAACCTCTCTTAAGTATGAGCCCGGCGGCACAGAGACGTTAACAGCAGGAGGTTCTCCTAATCCTTATATATTTCAAAAGTCCCTTCCGCGTTTTGTCCCCAGCGGAAATTGGTATAGTTTTTCACGGGATACCTATTCTGCTACTATCCGAGGATGCATTTTCCTTTTGGGTTCTCCCTATATTCACGAGTTTCTTGATGGGATCCCCTTGGTATCTTCCCACGGTTCCCATATTCAAGCGGTTAATAAATTTCTCTCCCCAATTGCTGACCGGCGCAACGGACTGCTAACCGTTGACGCGGTTCAGTACACAGAAGATGCGCTGCGGAACTATCAACACACTCATGGAAACGTATCCCAAGATGAAGATGAGTGGGCCGAGGCTCTGGGCGAGAATGCGTCTCTTGGAGATTTGCTTCGGCTATTTGTCGGACTCCGCGATAACCAGTCCCAAGCCAACGTTGTCGGCATTTGGACAGGCAATCGCCCCCGCGCAGGCTGGAACTGGATTATAAGTCGGGCTGCTCAAATTGATCCCCCGGCGTGGGCCGCCCACAATATAATGGTCTTGGCTGATGCTGTGTTGCGGGCAATGGAAGAAGTGCGCGAGTCGTTGGGGGATATTTACGAGGCCCTTGCATTGGCTCACACATCAGAATACCGCAATTTGTTGGACCCTGCCGCGTACTCCGACCACAATGAATTTAGATTCGTGCAGGAGGTCCCTTTCGTACGAAATTATTTCACTTACCCTTATCTGGATCGAAGTTTAAGTAATGATGATGGTGGTGCCTCTACTGATCCCGATTATCTATTTTACCATGAAAAATACGAAGAAACCATTTCAGGATCTAACGTTCCTGAAGGAGTTCTCCCAAATCGGTATATTTACAAAATCTGTAATCAATCACTGGGTATGAACGGAGGAGTACCATCTAAGTGGGATCCACCGCCCGCCGATTCCTCTCCAGGAGACAAAGCGAGCAAGGGACGTGAATATTTAGAGAATTACTATAAGCCTCTTTTAACTATGCAAAATTCTTTTGTGCTCGACGATACAGACGAAAGTATTCGTTCGTATCTAAACACTTATAGCGACACTGTACCCGCTCTTAGTTCCTCGGCACCCGGCGCTACCCTTAATCGACAAGAACAAATGATGAAAGAACAAAAGGCTCTCTTAGTGCCGGCTGCTGACGTGGAACTCCTAAAAGATAAGGTTAAGTTTTTCCCAATGACTAATACGGTCAAATTCCAGATGGAGAGCCCAGGACCGGCTACTATGGCGATGAATACAGTAGAGGTTCAAGACGCCCCCCCTCCTCACCAAATTAGTTCTATAATTTTAGACGCTATTCGCTTAGCTTTTCCGGGAACATCCGCTCCTCCTGAAACAACTTTAACTACCAACAATCCTCTGTTTATTCGAGCCCTGAAAAGTTCTGCTGGAAATCCAAGTAAAGCTTCGTATATAGGGAATAATTTACAAGTGTCTAAATATGACACCCTCCCACTTAGACGAACACCTATATCGAGAATATTGAGCCATATCGATCTCCAAGATGCCGCACTTTCTCCGTCCAAATATGTTATGACGCCTCTGGTTTTAACGGAGCGCGGACTGGACGTTTTAACCGGAGCAAAACCCAGCGCATCTCAAAAAACAGCACTCCAAACGTCTTTTAGGGCAGACCTAGGGAATATAGCCAAGCAGCAGTTTTTAAACTATACTGACTATTTAACAAATAATTTGAGAGGACCAGCAACACCATCCGAGGCTTTAGCTTATAAGATAATTAAGAAAAATCAGGATGGCGCGGTGATGCAGGAAATATATGTAGCCAATGGTCTACTTGGTAATCCGGGCAATAATCAAAGCCGCGATAGGATGTTCGAATATATAGATTCTCAGGTCAAATACGACACCTCTTATACTTATGATTTATATGAGTATCGGATTGTCTATACTACGAATTATAGATCGATTATCCTCCCTGCACCCCGCAATCGTACCTTTAGGTTGCCATCTTGGATGCACGTCGGAGTGGGGGATGAGTCTCAAATCGATCTGGAGGAGTTCAATCCTCCCGCCGAGGATGCTGAAAGGGAATTGGAGCCATTTGATGATGCCCGGAATCGTATGGCAGGGTTTGACCCCGTTGCATTTGACTCTTATTCCGTCTCTTCTCCTTCTATTCATCTGTATGAAGTCCCCATTTACCAAAGTTCACTATATAAAGATAAAATTCGCCGTACCCGTACCCCTCTTACAGGTTACTGGATGCCCAATGGTCGATATTATACTCCCACCAAGATTTTAGACTATCCGCCACCCCCACCAGATCTTACGGTTTATCCTCTGAAAGGAAATTATCGCCAAGTAAAGGTCGGTGTTGACCTGTCGGTTGGCGAGTTTACACAAGATGGCGCGCTTAGGACCATAGATGTTGAGCCGGGAGACCACAGCAGTCAGTGGTGGTATCAGCACCACTTGGAATATTTTCCGCTTCGCCGCGGATTCCTGCAATTCAAAAACGAATCATTAACAGAGATTGTTCGTGTTAAAATAATGCGGACTACCCACCTGAATACCGCAGTCGTCTCTTATAAGGATTTATATGCCTCTTTCAATAAAGAGGAGAATGCAGATGTGGTAACCTATGATCTAACTAAAAACCCTCAGATGGTAGAGTCGGAACTGGTGGCATCCTATGATCTTACCGATGATATAGACCCTAACGTCAGGTACTATTACACCTGCGTAGCTTATGATGTTCATGGTAATGTCTCTAACCCAAGTCCCATAAAGGAAGTACGCTTAGTATATGATAAGGGTAAATGTCTCCCTCAAATTGAGGAATATAAATTTGTTCCTGTTTCGCGCAAAGTCCCCACTCGCAAGTTTACACGCTATTTGCAAATAGGTCCTTCCGATATTCAATCGGACCCTATAAATAAAGTAGACGACGACGGTGAATCTCACGGGATACGGAACCTGGGAAGCGAAATAGGAAAGTCAATTGCTAACAAAGATTTCATCGTACGGTTGACCTCAAGGGATACGGGACGAAAGTTTGACATTAAGTTAAGTTTTACCCAAAGAGATATAAATGAATGAAATCATTAAATGGATACTATTTAATAAGACTGGCTGCCCAGTTATAAAGAGGAAAAGTTATGGCATTTTTAGATAACAGTGGGGATATTATACTCGACGCCGTGTTGACGGAAGTGGGTCGAGCCAAGCTCGCCAAAGGCGATGGCAGTTTTGCTATCACTAAATTCGCACTCAGTGACGACGAGATAGATTATTCACTCTATACTGCCACTACTTCTTCGGGATACCAAGATTTAAGAATACTTCAGCTTCCAGTTTTTGAAGCTTTCACGAACAAAGCAGCTTCTTTACAGAGCAAGCTCCTGACTTATACTAATAGTGATTTGTTGTATTTGCCCGTTATTAAGCTCAATACTTTGAGTGGTGCGGGGACCCCTACCGGCTCTTTACCCTCGGCTCCTATTGGTGGATATTATGTGGCTGCGGACACAGACACCGCCAATCAGCTTGCCAAAGATCAGATTACCGGAACACGCTTCGCCGACGCACGCCGAGCAGCTAACCAATCGCGACTCGTCTTTGATAATGGCTTGAACACAAGCGACCTTTCCTTGGATTATTTGGGAACTACCGATTCTGAGTTGGTGGAGACTCGTTATATGGTAGAGGTTGACAACAGGCTCCTGAATATTGCTACTACGACCCAGGGTGACAACTCGAACCTTGCTCGCCCCATCAGTGTCAACTCTGATAACATAGCCACTTATTACTTTACTCTTCAGGAAGATGCCAGTTATTTTGCAACCCAAACTAACTCCGGTATAGTTTCTAACGAGTCAAAAGGTGTATCACCCAACTTCGAAATAAATTACAATACTACTCCTGCAAGCGTCGAAAACTCTGCCATTGGCGGATCAACAACCACAGGACGCCTAGGTACTCGTCTTGTCTTTGCTTTACGTTCGACACAAACTGCTGAAGCGGGGACTACTATCTGGACTGACCTCGGGGGCAATATTACTCTGTCAGCCACTGCATATCAATATATCAATACCGTCCTACGGATAACCGGTGTAGAGACAGGGTATCGTGTCGAGGTCCCTCTTAAGCTCTTGAAGAAGACTTGATCTGTAAACTAAAAGGAAAATAACATGGCTACAAGTTTTAAAAAACTCACCCCTGGAACAGACATTCAGCAGAATCTTACAAAATTGCACGAGGCTATCCCAGTCACAGGTACGATAGTATCGGGCACGTATAGCGACGAGAATATTAAAAATTATGCCCATGGAATGTTTCAATCAGTATACGACTACCCTTATTTAAGTTCTTCCGCTAATCATATTTTTGATTTGACCGCCGGATACTCTTCGGTTTCATCCTTGACGGCTTCTGCGGGCTTGGTTCAACAGAACCAAAAACAAGACCTCTATAATGAAATAGCTCAGCTTGTAGCAGGCTATGATTCCTCTGGAAATATTCAGAGATTAGATTCCGACGGCGCATTTGGTAGTACAACCCCTTCGACCAAAATGAATGAAGTGGTTTATGTTAACCTTGCTCGCTTGCTTACTAAGGATGAAATCCAGAAACAGTCCGGCGGAGGATTTAACTTTTATCTCGGCAATGCATCCGGATATGCGGCTCCTTTTTCAACCCAGTTGAAAATTTATGACAAAGACTCTACTGCATACAAGACCAACTCCCCAGCAGGAGAGTTCAATATTCTTTATGCATCCGGAAGCACAATGGCGTCTTCTGATCAGCCTTGTGGACTTCTCTTTTATCAAGCCGGTATTGCTGCTCTTACCTCGTCCGTTTTTAAAGCTGATTTGGGCGGCGTGGCATGTGACATGGATTCTGCCGGGTCTTCGATCACAGACTTATTGGTGAGCGGATCTATAAGTGGGACATGTGATGCAATGCGCCATCGATTTTATGATCTGTCTTTTAATAATACCACCGATCTTAACTCCACAATATACTTCTGTCGCGCCGGCAATACGGAGTTCAATTATAGCAGCAACGCTACTTATCTAAGCGATAGTAAAATGCGAGTGAAGGATGTAAAAACAGATACTCCCGTATCTTATATTACTACAGTAGGGCTTTACAATGCGGATAACCAACTATTGGCAGTAGCCAAGCTAAGTGAGCCGCTTAAGAAAACCCCTGCGGACGAAGTAACCCTTCGAGTTCGCTTAGATTATTAAGAGTCGGGCACAATATTAGAAGAGCAGGCTATTTAGAGAAGGAGCAGTTTTTCTATGCCTTATCTTCATAAATTTGGACCGGACGATATTTACACCAACCGTATGGAGACACACCCTCAGAGTGTCTTCACTATGTATCATAATTCCATATATTATAACAATAATCGCCATCTGGGTGCCAATATTAAAGATGGGTACACGAGTCTCTATGAATATAATGTTGACCGCGCCAGTAATTTAATTTATCCTTATTTCATTAAGGATGGCAATTGGTTGGCCTTCCCCAATGTAAGCTCTGCGGATTACAGTATAGCGTCGTACGGAGCGATAATCACCGGATCCTACCCTTTGACTGCTTCCATTAGTCGCCAACTGTTTTCTTCTACGACATATCCTACCACACCAGCAGGGTGGGACACTTATGCAACAGGACGTCGCCAGTTAATATCTTTACAAAATACAATGAATTACTACCGAACATGGAGCGAAAGCTATCATTATACCGGAAGCTATGTATCTGGCGCAGTAAACCTTGTCCAAATTCCTTCCATATTTTTCGAGGATGGAATCGAAAAAGGGACGGTAAATCTAAAATTCTATTTTACCGGCTCCCTAATAGATGAAGTAACTGACCATCGCAAGAATGGCGAACTCATCTCAACCATGGGCGGAGCCAGCGGCTCAGTAGTGGGAGTTGTCCTGTACGATCAAGGTTTTGTGTTACTTACTTCTTCTGTAAACATTTCTTCCAACGAAGACCATTATCTGGGGGGAGCCTCTCTCCAAAACCCAAGTTGGAAATATTTTGGCGCATATTCAACAGAAAGTATTGGGTCCACGGCCACCACTTATCCGACATCCAGCTTATATGAACTAAGCTTCAAGGGAACTCAGAAAATACCTAACATGATGTTATTTGCTAATGCGCAGCCTGGTCACACCAACAATTCACTGAATCCCACATGGATAAGTTCGAGTGCGGGGGACTGGCGATCAGACACCTCGGTTAGTTCTACTGGATATGTCGAGCCACGCCAAATACCTATCACCAATACTATCCAAAGCCAATATTGTAATTACGAAGATTCTTTCGAGAAGCAAGTCTTTATCTCAGAGATAGGAATTTATGACGATGAAAAAAATCTTATTGGGATAGCCAAGCTTGCCAACCCAGTGATGAAAAAAGAATCTGAGGACTATACCTTTAAACTTAAGTTGGATATGTAGTATACTATCATATGATCTTAGGTTTAGACATTTCTACTTCGGTTGTCGGAGTAGCTGTTTTAGATGAGCGGAAGCTCATTCTTAGTGCCCACTGGGATATCTCTAAGGCGGACACGCTCTTTTCCAAAGCTGAGAACATAGGATCAGAGCTTTGGCAGATTCGTAACAATTATAATATTGAGCACGTTTTTATTGAAACGGCTCTGAAGAAGTTTATCCCAGGTCGCTCCCGAGCAGACACTATCATGAAGCTTGCTAAATTTAATGGGATTGTTTCTTGGATGTGTTATGATAGTTTCGAACTGGAGCCAACTTATATTAATGTGAATAGCGCCCGATCTTTATATGGGTTATCTTTCCCTCGCGGGACCAAGGGACCAAAAAGAAAAAAAATGGTCATTGAAGCAGTCATTGAAAAAGAAAAAAGCGCATTTACATACGAGATGGCCCGCGGGGGGAAAAACTTCAAGCGAGGAACTGATGACCGCGCTGATGCAATTGTTATTGCAAGAGCCGGTGAATTTTTGTTACGGAACAAAGATAACGAAGGGTTCCTAACGGAGAAGATAGTTTTAGTGGATTAAGGGACTATTTACAATATGAAAATCACCATGTCCCAATTACGCCAAATGGTAAGAGAAGCAATCTCTGAAGCCTCTACTAAGGGGCAGAGAAGGTGGGCTTGCGCAAATATGAAGAAAAAGCCTGAAGTGGCTCATATGTGTTATGACACCCAGCTTTCGGGCAAAAAGAAATAACTTCTTGACTTCTATAAAATATATGCGATAATATTCATACGGAGGAATATTATCATGAGCCATCAAGTCTTTATGGATATGGATGGAGTACTTGTAGACTTTGAGTCTGGAGTGCTTAAATATATGAATCAGGTTATGCAGGAAGCAAATAGAAACCCGCAGCACCAGTTTTATAAGTTAGCAAAATCTACTGCCAAAGAGGTAGGTGGTTGGGATGTAGAGATCACCCGCTGGCACATTGCCAGACCAGACAGTTCCGAACAAAGTTTCCCACGAAACTATCGCACCCGAGATTTTATGTATCGTCTTGTAGAGGATGATGTGGAGTTGTGGGAAAACCTTGAATGGGAACGCAACGGCAAGAAATTGTGGGACTACGTAAAGAACATCCCAGGAGTTGAGATTTTATCTGCCCCGATGGCAGAAGGTTCGCGGAAAGGTAAGATCTTGTGGGTTGAGCGGGAACTGGGATTAGATGAAGATTTGGTAAATCTTTCAGAGACCAAAGAGCCGTTTGGTACCCATAACGGAAAACAAGGGCTTCTGGTTGATGACCGAGATAAGTACATCAACGAGTTTGTCAAAGGTGGCGGCATCGCCATTAAACATAATCCAGATGACGTGGATAATACTATCAGGCAACTTAAAGAACTCGGATACTAATTGCTTAACGACCCCAACTCGGCGAAGAAAAAGAAAATCCTTGATGAGATCCTTGGCAGACCTCAACGCCAAGGCAAGGAATATCTTTACACTTCCCGATGTTGCGGCCATCACAAAAAGAAATTATCAGTAAACTTTGACAAGAATGTCGGCAAGTGCTGGGCATGTGACTGGAGAACCAAAAATTTACGACGCCTTGTCAGGCGTTGGGGCGATATAAGTCACATCCATAGATGGAAAGATTTTGACGCCGATATTGAGTTAGGCGACCTGGACAACCTCTTTGCGAAGGAAGAGGAAACAAATCAACGAATCGACCTTCCAAATGAGTTTCAAACGCTTACGGGTCGCTCTCACCCTGCCTCGGCAAGAGTTCCCCTAAACTATTTACGCAAACGTGCCGTTGTAGGTAAAGACATTCTGTTTTGGAAGATAGGCTACTGCGCTTCGGGGGAATATAAAAATAGAATTATTCTCCCATCATTTGACGACGAAGGTTATTGTAACTTTTTCACGTCCCGCACATACGACCCAAACATCTGGCCTCCGTATTTGAACGGACCAGGGAACAAAGACATTATCTTTAACGAACTCCTGATTGATTGGGAGCGAGAGGTGACTTTGGTTGAGGGCGTGTTTGATGCTATCGTTGCTGGCGAAAACAGCATCCCACTCCTCGGCTCAACCCTGCGAGAAGACAGCAGACTTTTCAGGAAGATCGTAAAGAACGATACACCTGTCTTGCTTGGTCTAGACAACGACGCTCACAAAAAAGCGATGAAACTCGTGAAGGCTTTGCTGGCTTATGATGTAGAAGTGCGCTTAATGGACACATCTGGTTATAAAGATATTGGAGAAATGCCCCGAGAGGTATTTAATGAGCGCAAACAGAAAGCGCCGTTTATTGATTCTGATGCCTATTTATTCAAGATTGCTTTAATGGCGTGAGGAATCCCATAAATGAATTTCGAAGAAGTCCTTGACCAGCTTATTAGCGAGGCTATAGAAGAGGGTCCGAGCCCCACCCAACTCCTTGTCGAGATTGACGACGAGACCTATGACTATATTGTAGGTCAGGCTGAAGACCTCAAGCCCGGCACGATGAACTCTTATTTCGGTGGACAACAGAGAGTTGTTATTCCTCTTGTCGCATCAGAGAACGAAGAGATCCAAAGGTTCTATGATGAAGTGGTCATTCCCCTCGCTTCCAAAGGTCTACGAGTAGATCTTGCTGACGGTGTTGCCATCAAAGAGGTTGAGACCCAGCGAGGGAAACAAGAAAGAAGAATAAAGCTTGGTAAGGTAATTGGAAAGCAACTACCCGAAGAAACCCAAAAATGGTGGAACAAAGTCCAGGCAAAATTCTTAGGAAACCCAGAAGTTCTTGACAACAAGTATTCCATTGTGATTTCTCAGAATCCTGTTGATGTGGCTCGGATGTCCGACCATAGAGATATCCAGTCTTGCCATTCGCCAGGCTCTGATTATTTTGAATGTGCTTTGGCAGATGCTCGCCGTGCTGGCGCAATTGCTTATTTGATTGATAGCGACGATGTTCCTTATATTGAGTCTCACATAAATGATGCCGAAGTGTTCGCAGATAGAGACCGAGGCGTGGAAGGCGTAACTCCGCTTGCCCGAGTTCGTCTCCGACGCTTTGATTATGTTGATCCAGAAAATGGGTTCATTGATGCTTTCTTGGTGCCCGAGAGTAGAATTTATGGTCGCTCTGTCCCTGGGTTTTTAAACAGCGTTATAGACTGGGCCCGAGAAGAACAAGATAACCACCCTTTCTTTGAAAAGAAGCTGGACCCTCGGAACATATACCACCGTGGCGGATCATATTCTGATTCAGCATTTTCGGCTATGTTCAATAATTTATTGGGACTGGAGAATATTGAACTCAATGATGATTTAGAGATGTATCCTCATTCGATGCCTATGATCAACGATACGACTGATGAACAGTATGTCAATTTTACATCTACTAATGGTATTGCCGCTCAGATTGACTATGCCGAAGAAACAATGAGTGAAATCAAATACGACTATCTCAATCACGAAGATATGAAATTTGAATATGATTTAGAGTGGGATGATTTTGGCGAACACCCAGCAATAGAATCTTGGAAGATAACATTAGAAATTGATCTCCCGCTCCAGGCAATCATTAATTCGGAATTTGTAAAAAACAATGAGAGTGTAAATATTGATCCTGATGATTCATTAGATGTTATTCAAGATGAGGTAAATCATCGCAGTGTCTGGAGTCATATAGAGACAGCAGTAGAAGAAGCCTATGAAAATTCGGATCACTACAATGAATATTTAGAACAACCAGAGATAGATGCCCAAGCAGAGCGGATCCGTTTTGGGACTGATGGTAAGCTGATTTACCGTATTAGGTTAATTTGGGAAGGCGGCGGAGATTTAATTCCTAACTTTAGAGAAAATGTTGCGATGGAAATTAGTAACCTTTCTGACTACTATGATGAACTCAAGATAGAGATTATTGAGAAACTTATAGAAGAAGAAGTTTTTGCTCCGACAAAATATCAAAAACTTCGTCAATCTATAGAGTTTGATGAAGACGAATTTCTGAATCGTCTTGATGGTGAGGCACTGGGACACTTTCGCATAAAGCTGGAGGGGGATAGTCTTAGTGCATACAGCCACGAAAAGTTAGACAACTATCCTCTGCCTGGGATCCGCAAAATCGGCAAGTTCCCTGAATGGGTAAAGTCTGGTGAGTCTCCACCTTTAGCACATGTTATGGGATTTGACGATAACAATTTCAAAGGAATGTCCACGACTATTGCTTACGCTCCCAAAAAAATTATTGGTATGCTTCTCAACCCAATGTGGTCAGGTAAAGTAATACAGTATCTTGAGAAAGATCTTAAAGAAGCAGCCAAAGCCGCCGAAGCCCAACTTGCTTTAGCGTTCGACGATTCAGAAAAGTCTGCCGAACAAGAAGAAGAATGGGGCACTCACGAAGATGCCTTAGAGGTTCTTAAGAAGATCTATGTTTATTTTAGTGCCGATGTCATTTACACCAAGGATTCACGACAAACAGCAAAGAACTCTCCCAGCCGCAACGGAACTGGTGGTCTCTATTTTACATTCAAGGAAACGGACAACGAATATACTATTAAAGGACTCGTGCAGTTTTTAAAGTATTTTGATGAAAATTATGATGTAGTCCAGGCAGCCATCCAGAAAGTTTGGGATGAGTTTGTTGATGCCTATAACGAAAATGCACCGATCGTTCAAGAAGAGGGTCTGCGCTTTTTGCGCAAGATGATCCAAGAAGCGATCAATGAAGAAATGGACATTAAAACCCATCCTCAACGAGAGAGGATTATGGGTGCATTAGATGACCCAAACTATCTCGTTCATTTCAGTGATATCAATAAAGTTGGGATCAATCCCAAGACGAAGTATAAAACTCCGGCTGGAATCTACGGCTGGCACTGGACAACCAACACTTTAGAGAGGGCAGCCAAAAACAAATTATTTGGAAGCAAAAGAAACTTTGCTCACTTGATGAAAATCAAAGATGGCGCTAAGATTCTGTGGCTTGGGGATGATGAGAGAACTGGCGATGTCCCTTCCCGAGAACAGGTCAATGCTGCTATTGCCAGTAAGTATCCTGCGTTTGTAGAGGACACACTCCCAACCCGTGAAGGACCGTCAGGACCCCCAGGGTCCGACGGACCAACTAAGAAGTTTTTAGCCTATCAAATGGATCACCGCACTGGACCGATCACTAACATCTCCCCGGAAGAATGGCTTAGTGATCCTAAGAATGTTGAGGAGATGGCTAAGGCAGCCAACCGAAACTATGGGGGCGAAAGCAAATCCGAACAACTTTATGATTATGTTCAAGCCGCAGCCAGTGTTTTGGAAAGGGCAACCAACAAGCCACTTACTCTATTGACCAATAGTATCTTACGAGCCATTGGTTATGATGGAGTGATTGATACTTACGGCAAAGGGGTTATTCATAAGAACGAGCCGCAACAAGGATTCTTCACTCACAAAGGTGGTTTAGAAACTGTTGCCACTCTTGACAATAAGATTTATAGTCTTCCTTCTACCGCCGTTTATAATATCTTAACTAATGCTGACGCACCAGCGGAGGCTATTGAAAAAGCCTTGACAGCGGTATTGGAATCTGATAAGGATCTCGTAAAAGGTGGAGAGCCCGGAGACGAGTCAGAAATTGATGGAGAAGCAATTCTCACTGTGGATGATCGCCTTGATCTTTTAGATTACGCTACTAAAAATAACAAGAACCTTACGACTCAACAACTTGAGCGCATTTATGAATTCATAGACAAGTTGCTTAACAGACCTAATGGAGATTATTATGTATTGGTCGGCGGCGGCACTCAAAACCAGATCCTCGCTCACCCTAATGTTTCCCAGGAAAGATATGATATTGCCTGGAAGAAAGAGTATACGGCAGCCGAGCCAGACACATTCCGAGTCAAGGCCCTTATCAGAAATCCTGAAAAAGCCTCTCCTCAGTTCTTAAGTTCTGTAGCGTCAGGACATTTAACTCAAAACCGAAATGATCAAGTGGCTGCTCTTAGTAACCCAAAGATGCCAGCAGCAACACTGAAAAAATATATTAAGGACTACCCCCGACACTTCCGGGGCCCTGCACCAAAGTGGCGACAAGCCGCTGCGGCTATGAAAAACCCAAGCCTTCCTGAAATTGCGCTATTGGATCTTTTATACGATGAAGATGGTATTGTATATGACAACGATATCATGAGAGATATTGTTCTTAGTCCTAATCTTCACAGAGAGAGTATGGAAGATATTCTTGAGGCTATAAAGGACAAGGAGAAGATCAGGGAAAACAAAATTATGGTTTCTGATATAATAGAAAGTTTTGTATCAGCACCACATGTCCCTGAAGACTTAGCCATACAAGTCATGGAGGAATATCCAGAACTGGTGAGTCAGGAACAGTGGGAAATGAGTGCGGGTGATATTATTCGCCGTGCCCTTCAACGAAATTACACTGCGACTAAACGAGGAAAAGTAAGTCCGAAACTCTTAATGTATCTCCGAGATCTTTATGAAGAGATCAAGGATAAGCCCGAGTATGATCTGAGGCAAGGTCAAGGTAGTGCAATTGAAGGATACCTGACTGCTCAGGGAGCCTACAAAAAGAAGAAAAACGAAAGCCAAGACTTCTCTCAAGTCTTAAGGAATATGATTGGCGAACAAATCAAGGTTGCCATCGGAGAAAAGCAGGAAGATAGCCCAGAGGTAACAAAGGTGGTCATCCAAGATGGACGCCGAGTCTTGCTTATCAGGCGATCAGATCTGCACGAGAACTTTCCTAACAAGTGGGATTTGCCTGGTGGACATATTCATGTGGGCGAAGATAAAGAAGTCGGACTTCGGCGGGAAGTAGAAGAAGAAACTGGGTTGGTTATCGGTGAGGTAAATGAACTCTACCCCTTCAAGCATGAAACATTCTATATTACAAACCTCCCAGAAGGCAAGATTAAATTAAGTCCAGAACATACTGAATATAAAATGGTTGACATCC
>Ga0080013_1000134_pt1 | contig 100214 bp, 162 predicted proteins | sample ETNvirenome_6_85_FD_69236 | JGI IMG/M metagenome (GOLD analysis project Ga0080013, IMG submission 69236) | Marine viral communities from the Pacific Ocean - ETNP_6_85 (SPADES assembly) (version 2) | ecosystem: Environmental > Aquatic > Marine > Oceanic | place: Pacific Ocean | collected...
CCCTTGATCAGGTTGGCGGACTCACGGCCCCACACGTAGTGCAGCCAGCGACCATCAGAGGGGAAGTAGGTCAGGCTGGACCTGACCCGTTCGTAGTTGCAGCACACGGTCCAGGCGGGCTCGAAAGCGTCCTGGTCGAGGATGTCGCGGTCGGCGTCGCCCCAAGGGTCACGACGCCACGGCCCGTAGTGGGCGCGGGCTTCGCACGGGTAGAAGCTGACAGAGCAAGCGTCGACGGGCATGCCTGCTGCATGCGCGTTGGCTCGCCATGCTGCCGCCACTTGGGCGACCTCGTCGGGTATGTTGATGTCCTGTTGTGCCTTGTCTTCCATGTGTCTTCCTTGGGTGGTGGGGGTGATGGGCCTGCGGGAAGTCGCTTAGAACTTCACGCCGAAAGGTGGATCTCGTAGTAGGGCACGCACCCGTCGGTGCATTCTTCGGGATGAGCTTCCTCGATGTGTAGGGCGGCCTCCTCTCCAGTGAATGATTCCTCGTCCTTGACGGCCTTGAGGGGGATGTGGATGTCGCAGACGGGACAGATTGCGTAGGAGTTTGGATAGGGGCTCATTTCGCACCTCCCCGGGGCCCGACCACGATGATTTCGGTGTACACCCCGTTCGCGCGCAGGTGAGTCAGGTGGACTGCCGCCGCTTGGAGGGCGTGGGCGGCCTCGTAGAGGGCGTTGTTTTCCGTGACCTCGGCTGCGTACGCATCCCCGGCCGACTCGACGGGGTACGAAGCCAGCGCTGCCATGTAGTCCGCTGCGCTGTTCAGCCATCCGGCCAGTTCTCTTGGTCTCATCGTCTGTGTCATGGTGTGCCTCATGTGCTTGGGTGAAAAAAAAGGTTGGGCCGCTTGGGTCAGGCGCGGCCCGTGCCTGCGGGAAGTCGCTTAGAACTTCACGTCGAGGTCGGCGTCAGTCTCGGCCGAGAAGTCGCTGGAGGTCCACTGGATGACCTTGCCAGCCTTCTCGGGGGCGTCTACGGCCGCCGCGACCGGGCCCTCGGCGGACACGATGGCGAGCAGCATGTCGACCATGTCGCTCTTCCGCATCTTCGGCGGAACGTCGTAGCCGTCGCTCTCCAGCATGGCCCGGATCAGGCCGGCGGACATGCCGCCGTCGCGGGGGTGCGCCGAGGTGAGCCGGCCCTGCTCGTCCATGCTCTTCAGGGCGAAGTCCTCCAGCCGCGGGGCGGCCTTGCCCTTGGCCTTGCCCTTGGCCTTGCTCTCGCTCTTGCTCGCCGCCTTGGCCGCCTTGGCCTCCGCCTTGGCGGCGGTCTTCTCGGCCCTCTCTGCCTGGGCCTTGGCTGCGCCCTTGGCCGCGGCCTTGGCCAGCGCGGTCAGCTTGCGCTTGCCGCAGGCCACCTCGATGGGAGAGCCGGCCTCGCGGGTGGCCGTGACAGCGATCTCGCTGTCGGTGATGAGGGCGCTGTAGGTCTTGCCCTCGCGGCTGAAGAGGCCGCAGGTCAGGCCGACGCCTTCGAGCGCCGCCCGGATGGAGGCGCGGGTCGCCTTCTTCGTCTGGTGGCCTTGATCGTTGGTGACGTTGCCGATGGTGAATGTAGCCATGATAGGACTCCAAATGCGCTTGCGCGCTCATGTGTGTGTGGGATGCAGGCGCAACCCGGGGCTTTTGTCTTTCGACACAACTATTAGAACCACGTCCGGACAGAGTGTCAACCTGGCCGAACAGTCGCTGGGGGCACGTACACGCCACGTAGGTGACGACGTACGCGCGAGATGTGGGCGCGGCGTACATGACGTGGGCACACAGTCACATCACGCTACGCCGCGCCCTGCCACCTCTGGGTGGTGGCGAACCTCAGTTACTCCTCGCGCAGCGCCGCCTTGCGGCGTGCAATCGCTGCCTTGGTCTCCTCCCACACCCGCATGGTGCTCTCGTCCGGGCGCTTGAGCGGCTTCTTCTCGCCGTTCCAGTACATGTACGCACCCGGCTGGACGACCATCCACAGCAGGTCCCGCCGGCGGCAGAGCAACCGAAGCTCCTCGTCCACGGGCTCGCGCCGGATCTGCACGTCCCGGAACCGCCCGTCGTCGAGGTCGAGGCGCAGAGCCATCTCCCGGTCGAGTCTGAAGGCGACCTCCCGCGGCGCCTGACTCTCCCGGTGCAGGAAGTGGCTGGCATGGGCCTTGGCGAAGCGCCCGGTCTTCCAGGCCCTCTCGTAGCGCCGGCAGAGCCGGAACCACTGCCGAAAGACCTCCTTATGGGCCTCCTCGTCGTCCGACTGCACCGCCGCGAGCGCAGACCGAGCCCACTCGTCATACGGGGGCCACCGGTCCAACTCGCCCTCGCCGATGAGGAGGAGTTGCTCCAGCCGCTTGTGCGGCTCGGGATACCCCTTGTACCACCAGAGCAGGTCGTGGACCTCGTCACGGGCCCGCGACTTTGCGGCCTCCGCGTCGCCCGGCTCGGACGCCCCTGGGGCGGCCTGGGCGAGGCGCTTCTTGTACTCGTCCTCGGCTACGTGCCGAAGCGAGAGGCGACCCCCCGGGGGCCCCACAATGTTCACGTTGAGTCTCGTACGGATGGTGCTGATAATGTTGCCGTTGTCTGGTGTCGCCCGTCCGTGGGCTTCATCGCTCCCATCAAACAGGGAGCTACGCTCAAGCGGCGGAAGTGCCGCCTGAGTGCGGGGCCGGTGGAGGCCAGCCCCTTACCTTCATCGCTCGTGCCGGCTCTGGGGGGTGTCCACGCTCTCCAGGAGCTTGGGCAGTTCCTCCCACTCCCGGCCCATCACCCATGACACGGGCTCGCGGGGGAGCCAGAGGCAGTCCGTCGGGTCGCTCTGGACGCGGTTCTCGCAGGAGTCGGGGTCGTCGGGCCAAGACACGCCCGGGTGCCCCTCGCCGCGCAGCGCCGCCAGCAGCCGGTCCTTCATGGCCCGCTCGTGCTCGCTTGGCTCGACCGGGTGGACGGCCAGGAACAGGTGCTTCGCGGCCACTGCGTGGGCGAGGACACGGACCCGCTTCCCTCGGTGCCGGGGGTTCGGGTAGTTGCCGCCCAGAGCGACTTCCTCGCCGACCGCAGGGATGCGCGGGCCGGACCAGCGGAACTCGCCCTCGGCGAACTCGTCCAAGGCCCGCTCGACGCCGTCGGGAACATGCTTGGCGTAGTCGACGGGCTTGATGAACGCGGTCACGTAGAAGTACCCGTGGCTCGCGTTGGTGTTGCCCACGACCTTGATCAAGGTCGTGTCGTAGAGGACGACCTCATTGCGGGTGTCACGCCGGACAGTCCCTTTTCGGACGTAGGCCGCCAGCCTCGCCTGCGCCGCCTCCAGCACCCCATTGTGGAGGAGGTACTGGAGGTTCAGCCACTCATCCGCGTCGCCGTGGAAGCTCTGGCGGTCCGGCAATAAGTCCATCGGGTGGGTGTCCCGGGGATTGAAGATGGCCCTCGCCCCCCAGACGATCTTGGTGCCGGACGGCACCTCGCAGCGGTAGCCCCACTGCATCGTTTCGATGGGGCTCATACCACCTCCAGTGTGGCCGGGGCGCGGTGGCCTACGTGGACGCCGGCGGCGTCGAACGGGGCGCAGACCTCGGTCGGGTGGCCTTGCAGGCGTAGGAAGGCGAGCAGGGCGGCGGCGTCGCCGGCCCCGACCTGTATCTTCTCCATCAGGTAGGAGGAGTGGATGTAGGAGTCCCCGTCGAAGCGGAACGCGGTGCCACCGCTCCCACCCTTGTGCAGCCAGACGAGGAGGTAGCCCGCGTCAGGCACGGCCCCGTAGACGAGATCGTACCTTGTGCAGTTACCGGGACAAAAGATGTGTCGTTCCATGTGTGCCTCCTTGGGCGTGGTTTAGGACCCTGCCAGGTCCGTGAGAGAGATAGCGTTGCTCACCTGAGACGCCGGGAGGTCCCCGATGCCCCAAGGTGCCGAGTCGTAGCCGGGCACCCGGCGAGCTGTGAGCCCGGACATGCGGCGACAGAGGCGATGGGCCTCGGTGGCTTCCCAGTCGGTGGACTCGCACGCCTGGTACTCGTAGCAGGCGATGGCGTTGAGCATCTCCCCCGGCCCCAGCGGGTGCAGCATGAAGTGGGTGATCAGCCGGTTGCTGACCTCCACGGGCTCGCACTGCGCCGCGGCGTTGCCGCTGTAGCGGTGGTTGACGCTGCGAGCATTCTCGGCCGCGAGCAGGCTGGCGAGCTTCTGCCGCTCCTCGGCCGACTGGTGGCCCATGCTGCTCGTTTCGTAGGTGCCGACCATCGCGGCGATGTGAGTTGCTGTGAGTTGATGTGCTGACATGTGTGTGCTCCTGCGCCTACCGGCGCTCGGTTGGGTGGTTGGGTGGAAAGTCTCGGGCCTGGGCGTAGCCTCGCTCGGCGAGGGCAGCGCGGGCCGCGGTCCAGAACTCAGGCTCGCCCTCCCAGGTGGGCCAGTCCTCGCCGAGCCGCTCGTACAGGCGGGCCCAGCCGCTGCCCAGTTCCCGGTTCGGGTCGGGGCTCTCGGCCATGGTGCGGTAGTCCCCGTGGTCGTTGGCGAAGAAGACGTTGTCCTCGCCCACGAGGGCGACCCACCAGCGGTCGGTGGCCGACGGCCTCATGCGAGTGCTGGCCACGTAGACCGTGTACCCGGCGGCGAGGGCCGCCTCGATGACCCCGGTGGACTCGGGCTCCTCCAGGCGGACGCTGTAGTCCCCTGGGTGCCATCGCTGGACGTCGGACGTGCTGAATACGGCGGTCTTCATGTGCGCTCCATAGAGGGGTGTGATTCGGCGGAAGCAAACGAAGCGGTGGGCGTGCTGGCGGGTTGGACCTCGTTCTGTCCGGCCCACCCGATCCACCCGCGCACCGACTCGGGACTGAGCCAGCCGACGCACACTTGGCCGTCCAGGTGGACGTGCGCCTGGCCGTCGGCGTTGGCGATCAGGATCTCGGCGTTGGGCGAGTCCCACCCCTTGGGCGCGGGCTGGCCGATGCGGTAACCTCGGTCGTGCCGGCGGGCGCAGTAGTTGCTGCGGCCCCACTGGACGGACACGGTGTTGCCGTTGTCACACTCGTACAGGAAGCCCCAGCGGCCCTCATGGAGGTCCACCCCAAGCTCTTTCGCCAGGGCGAGCATGGACGGGCTGGCGTCCACCCACTCGATGGTGTCCGGTGTCTCGACGCTCTCGGCGCCATCGTACTCGGTCACGCGGTAGCGGTCCGACTCGACCTCGACCACCTCCAGTTCGGCGCAGCGGCCGTTGGCCAGTTCGCCGAGTTCCTCGACCGTCTGGACGAGGCGGGGGTCGTGCCGCGGTATGTCTCGGGAGAACTCCTTCGTCCCACCGAGCGCCCGGTAGCGGGCCTCGCCGGCGTCCGAGAGAGAGAAGCCGCCGAAGCAGCAGTTGATGACGATCTTGGTACTCATGCTGCTACCTCGGTCAGGAAGGTGTGGGGGGTGGAGAAACGGGGGACTGCGGCGCTCATGGCGGCCGACTCGTTGGTGTACTCGATCTCGACTGCGCCCATGGCCCTGAGAGTCTCGGCCACCGCCGCGGGGCTGTCCAGGAAGCGAGCGTAGCTCTCTTTGGGGCCGTAGTATCGCTCGGCGGCCTTGGCCTGCTCGCGGCTGATCTTCGTCAGCAGCTTGGTCGCCCACGCCATCTGCGGCAGCCCGCGGTCGAACTCGCCCACCTTGTGGGCACAGTAGCCACTCCTCTCGGTGGCGTGCAGGTACGAGAGGTAGACCTCGCGGCTGTTGAAGTCTATGTCGTAGAAGACCTCCTCGCCGCGGGCGGCGAGCCGCTGGTACTTCTCGGGCTCGCCGTAGTAGTCCGGCTCCTTGCAGGACCAGTAGATGCGCTCGCTGACCTTGACCTCGTCCATCGTCTGGATGCGGATGTGGGTGGTCTCCCACACCCCGCCGTAGCTGCTGGGAGTCCGCTCTTCCTCGATGCGGAAAACCAGTCTGCTCTTTCGCTTGTATTCGCTCATGTGTGTGCCTCATGTGTGTGTGTGGTTGATCGGGTGCTACAGGACGATTCCGTGCCCCTCGCAGGTGAGGCAGTCGGGGTTGACGGGCCGCCGCGATGGCAGGCTCCACTCGGGCTCGGTGCCGCAGTCGTCACAGCCGTGGGTGAGGTCCCAAGTGGCACAGCCATCCTTGTCCGCTTGCGCGATGGCTTCGTCGACCTGCTCAGGCGTGCAGGGAAAGGGCACCGCGTAGGTCGGGTGCCCCCAGTCGCTGCCCTCGCAGTAGCCCGTGACCCAGAAGTAGTCGCCCAGGACGGGCTCCTTCACCTTGATCGTCAGGTACGCGAGCAGCCCGCCCATGCGATAGGTCTTTCGGATCAACTCGTCGTCGAGCGGCAACTCCCGCATGAACGCTCCATTGAACTCCTTGTGAGGCTCGGGCGACACCTCGCATCCAATGATCCGCGTTCTCCACCGAAGGTCCCACTGCTCCTGAGTGGTTCCGGGGTCCAGGTACGCCGGGGCGCTGACCAGCAGGTAGTCCGCCAGCCCCTTGGGCATGGGCTCGATGAGCCGCCCAAACTGGTCGGTCTTGCCCGCCTGGTCCCGCGACGACGGCACCCGGCGGGTCTTGCCATGGAGTGGTCGCCACGCCAGCGGCATCCAGCCGCGGATGGACAGGCGGCACTGGACTGTGTAGGTCACCTCTCGCTCGCCCACCTTGCCGCGTGAGACGCCAGCGGAGCAGCCGGCGTCCTTGTAGACTCGACGGGCGATGCTCTTCTCGGTATCCTCATGCGCACCCAGGTGGGCAGCGAGGTCTTCGATGTTTCGGATCATGTGTGTGCCTCATGTGTGGGTTGTGACCCGAAACGCACTTCGGGCCTTTGTCTTTCGACCTCAATAGTAGAACCACGTCCAGATAGAGTGTCAAACTTGTCCAGACCTCGGCCTGGGGACGTACAGGACAGGTACGCTACGACGTGCAGGCGCTACGTGCGAGCGCCCCTACATCGAGACGACCTCCTGGTGGATCCGCCGCCACTTCTCGCTCTCCTCGGCGATCCTCTCGGCGGCCCGCGCCACGTCCCGGTCGCTCACGGGGGAGGGCCTCGCCAGCAGGCGGGACAGGGTCACCTCGCCGTCTTCGGCCTCGCCCCGCAGGTCGCAGAACTCGTACCACCCGACCGTCAGGTGCGAGCCCGGCGCGGCCCCAAACGCGACGTTCCACACGTCCTCTGGGTCGCGCTGCTCGGTATACTCCCTGTTCAGGGTGCCTCCCAGCGCCCCCACCAGCCGGGAGGCATAGGCGTGGGCGTCCGGGAGGAGCCGGAACGTCCTGCTGTCACCACCCGTCGCGGCCACCCCGTAGACCACGGTCGGCATCAGGTGGGCGTGCGGGCCCTCGGCCAGGAGCGTGAGCGCCTCGGTGTAGAGGGCGTGCGACTTGGCCCAGTACGGCTCTTCCTCCTCCCGGGACCGCCTCTCGGCGGCGTCCCGCTGCCAAGTGGTCGCGTCCGCGAGGCTGCCCTTGATGGGGCTGGAGCCGTAGTCGCTCCCCTCGCTGCTGTGCCGGCGGATGAGCGTGTGCGCCCCGCCGCCCACCCGGCAGAGCCAGTAGTCAGTCTCTCCCTCGCGCGCCCGGCCGAGGAAAACGCATCCGTCGCAGTCGTGTTGGTGTCTGGGTTCCATGTCTACTCCTTGGCGGCACAGACGGGGCCGATGCCCCTGGTGATGGACTCGGGGTCCGTGAGGGTCCGGTTGCACCGGCCACAGCGGCCGGCGTGGTAAAGCTCCCAGGCTCCCTCGCCCTTGCTGGCGATGCTGCGGAAAGCCTCGGCGAAGGCTCGCACCGGGGTGCTGGCAGGGTTCCGGGTCTTGGCCGTCGTCCGGAAGACCGGAACGTCGTCGTTCCCCTTGGCGCTGATGATGCCAAGGTAGGTGTAGTCGGACCCGTTATCCGGCCCCGTGAGGTTCCCGACGAACCACAGGAGCGGGTCGGGGTCGCCGTCCACCCGCGCGGGGGCCCGGCTCACCTTGTAGGTGTGATGCCGCCCCGTCTCGCGGTGCTTCAGGCTGAACATGGCCCGGCCCGCCAGGGCGAACTCGAAGGCATCGCCCATGTCCGCGATGGCGACGCTCTCAGTTGGCAGCGGCTCCTGCGGCGGCTCAGGTGCTCGGCGCTGCGCGACGCCGTTCACCGGCGCGCGCGGGGGCTCGGGCGCCGCCCGGACCGGGCCTGGCTGGGGCTCGGGTGCCCGCGGGGCCTCTGGCTGCGCCCGGCGGAAGTCCGGGACGGTCTGGATCATGAAGGCGTGAAAGCCCTCGACCGCTCGCGTGATGGCGGTGTAGGTCATGCGCCGCTTGTCGTCCGGGGTCAGGCGGCCCCCGTCGGCGTGCGGGGTCCGGAAGCCTGGGCAACTGATAAAGCCGACCTCGCTCCACTGGCTCCCCTGTGACTTGTGGACCGTCAGGCAGTAGCCCCAGGTCGCCTGCACGGACCGCTCTGACGACTCGTCTCGGATGCGCCTGAGGTCGCCCCAGGCCCAGCCCATGCGGCCCATGAGGGCACGCAGGCCGGCGTCGTCCTTCTGGCCTTCGGCGTTGCGTCCCCAGATGGGGCCCCACACATCCCGGAAGAGCTTCCGGTCCGTCTTGCGGGGGTGATAGGCGTCGAAGGTGGCCGGGACCACCAGGAACCGGGCCGACCGGTCAACCGGCTTCACCCAGACCACCGGGGTGTCGAGCGCCTCGGACAGCTCCTCGTGGGGCTCCACGCTCTCGACCGCGAACGTCTCCCCGTTCATTATGCCCAGGGAGTGAGCGTTGTACATGCAGATGAGGGTCTCGCCTACCTGCACCTCGCCGCGTGGGTAGCCGCGGCCCTGCCGGGTGAGCCGGTTCGCGGCCTTCCTTACCTTGTTCGTCCAGGTCAGGAGCACTCGGTCTTCGCCCTCCTCTGCCCACCCGACCGCCCGCTCGACGGTGCCCTGCTGGCGGGTCACGTCGCCCTCCCAGCGAGTGAAGTCTTTCGGGCGGCGCTCTCGCACGCAGGTGGCAAGCTCCAGCACCGGGGACTCCAGAGCCTGGCGATGGACCCGGTCAAGCCGAGCCGTGGGGTTGGCGAGGTCGACGCCCCACTTGCCCTCGACCGGGGGGAGCTGCTCGTGGTCGCCTACCCACAGCAGGCTCGCCTGCGCCCGGGTGACGACCTCTTGAAGCTGCGCGGCAAGCTCGACGTTGACCATGCTGGCCTCGTCCACCACCACAAGCGTGCTGGGCGTCAGCCCCTCGGGGACGCGAAGCTCACCGAAGCGAAGCCGCTCTCGCCTGCGCCCGCGGCCCTGGTAGGCGGCGTTGTCCGCCTCCTCCTCCACGCTGCCGAAGATGGCAGAGTGGATCGTCCGGGCTCCTCGCCCGGTCTGCTCGGCCAGGCGCACCGCCGCCTTGCCCGTGGGGGCGAGGAACATCACCCCGCCGTCCCACGCAGCGAGCACGGCCGCCATGACGGTGGTCTTGCCTGTGCCCGCGGCGCCGGCGAGCACGGCGGTGCGCGACTCGGTCAGGGTCTGGAGGCAATCCTCCAGCGCGGCGTCTTGGTCTTTCGAGAGGGTCAGCGTCTGACCCTGGACTTGGATTGTGGTGGGCATGCGTGCCTCCTCGTGTGTGTGTGATCGTGGCGCGGATCGCGGAACGCAATCCAGGCCTTTCGTCTTTCGACAGCAACAATGTCATCACGTCCGGTCAGATTGTCAACTATCCTATCCCATCGAGCGCCAGACGTACACCCCACGTATGCAAAGACGTGCGCGGGACACGTACAGGTCGACGTGCGCGTCACTTGGCGGCCTTCTCAGCCTTCGCCATCTCGATGATCTCACGGGCGCGCTCCATGGTTATCGGGGGCCGCTTGCTATGCAAGAAGCCGTGGCATGTGCCGCACACGGGCACGAGGTCCGCGATGGGGTCCACCTCCCGCTCGGCGACAGCGTCGCCCAGGGGGTCGAGGTGGTGAACGTGGAGCCATCCCTTGGCTCCCTCGCCGAAGCGCGATCCGTCGTCGAAGCAAAGCTGGCAGATGCGCCCATGATGCTCCAGGCACTTGCGCCTTGCGGCCGGACTGCGCTCTCGCCTGGACTGCTTGTGGTCCTTCAGCTTCCCCTCGGTCAGGATCTCGTCCGCGAGGGCCTCCTGGGACTCCTTCACGACCGTCCGAGTCGTCACGTCCACTCGCTCCCCCTCGGGGTTGACGAGCGTCGGGATGAGCCACTGGCGCACGATGGTTCGCTTGTCGGGCCACTCGTCGAACGGGATCTTCACCCCGCCGAGCTTCAACGGACCGGTCCAGTAGCGGTGGAAGTGGCCGCGTCGCCAGTGCCGCGGCTGGTCCATGTCGAAGCCCTCCCGGGAGGTGATGTCCCGCTCCTGCGCCACGCCCACCTTGTGGAAGCGGGCGGTGGATAGGTACTTCAACCGCTGCTTGGCGTCGCGCTTCCGCTTTCGCTTGCGGTCGCCACGCGGCCGTTTGAGGCGGTCTATCGTGTCTTGCGCGTCGGCCCGTTCCGCGTCGTTGTCGTGGCTGACCACGCTTCGGTCGTCCGAGTTGAGGAAGAACAGGAGATTGAAGAAGGTGTTTAGGATGAGGCCCATCCCGTCCTCCATCATGGGGACGCCCTCCTCGCCCCAAGCTGCCCCCGCGAATCCCCCGGTTCCCGCGGCCTGGGAGAACGCGCTGATGATCTTCTGGACGGGCAGCGTCTCGGAAAAGTCGTCGAGCCCAACCGAGAAGAAGTAGCGCAGGTAGCTCTCTCTGTCGGCTCGGTCTGCCATGGGCATGTTGAGCGTGTCCGCAGGCCACACCTCGTTGAGGCAGTCGTGCTCCTCGGGGCCGTGGTCGATGTCGGGCGGCCGGGTGTGGCCGCAGAACCCGACGCCCACGAAGGTGATCATGTCCTCGGTGCGGTAGGCGTAGAAGCCGTCGATGCCGTGTCTCGTCTTCCCGAGACTCACGTAGAAGCACGGGAAGGGCATGTGCGCGGCGTCCGCCAGGGTGACCGCCCCGAGGTCCGTGTGCTCAAACATCTCCTGCATCAGCGGCGACAGGGTGTAGACCTGCCGCCCGTACAGGTCGTAGAGGTGGCATGCGGCCATCTCGCTCATGGTGAACTCGCGCGACCTCGGGTCGTCCCAGCCTGGGTACTCATACGTCTCGATCATGCGCCGCGCCTGCCCCGCGTACTGGTCCTCTGGGATGTTGGCCCAATCGCCAAGTGTCGGGTGGGCCGGCTTCTGCGCCGCTCGCACGAGGTCGTCGTGGTCCATGGGTACGTCCCGGCCGTGGCGGGCGACCTCGATGGCGAGCGTGACGCCGGCCCTGACGCCCACCCGGATCGCCGGGTCGCACCGGTCAAAGTGCGGCAGTTGGTATCTACGCCCCATCAGTCCCCTCCCCCGCCGCGAGGCGGTCCATGTAAGTTCGACAGTGCTTGCAGGTGACCTGGGGCCCCCACGCCGCGCACTGGTGGAGGCGCAGCCACCGGCCGCAGGCCGCCCTCCAGTAGAGCTTCCCGCCGTCGCCGGTGCGCCTGCTGCTGCCCGCTGTCCAGTGGACCCTCATTCCTCACCTTCCTTGCTGCACACAGGGCACAGCCAGTTGCCGTCTTTGTCGTAGGTCCAGCCCTTGGCCTTGGCGTTCTTGATCCCCTCCAGCCTGGTCGGGCGCTCCAGGGGTTCTTCCTCGTAGTGCGCCTGCGTACACTTTCCGGTCGGGTAGACGCCAGGGTCACCACTCCAGGGATACTTGGCTACTGTTCCGGTGCAATAGATGCTGACCTCTGCCAACACCGCACGACGCACGTTCTGCAATGCCTTGTGCCATGCGCTCATTCCTCACCTCCTTCGCATGGCTCGTCGATGTAGCCAGGCGGCCACTTGAAGTCAGGGTCGCGGCACTTGGGGCACAGCCACGTCACTATGAGCCATGGGTGGTCGTCGTCGCCTGTGTCGTCGGCGTGGATAGTCCAGCCCTCGTCTACAGCCCTCTCGAAGGCGGGGTCCTTGCTGTAGTCCTCAATGTCCCCCTCGTAGAGAACGATTTCCTCGTCGCAGGCATGCTCACAGTCAGACTCACCGTTCTCTCCGCATTGAAGCGACACCTCGACATGCTCCCGGCCAAACTGGCCGTCAATGACATGATCGGCTTGGCCCATCACATCGTCGGCTGACCACTGGCCGCAGTAGTTTTCTTCCTTGCTCATCACTCACCTCCTTTGGTGATACCGAAGCTCTTGAGAGCCATCTCCCGGGGGACAGGCTTGGTGAAGAGAAATGAGTTCCTGTCGGGAAACTCCACGTACTCTCGGTCGACTGCGTCCAGGGAGTACATCCTGATCTGCCTGGCCAGGAACTCTGGGGACCTGTAGAGAGGGTGCGCCTCCTCCAGGGCCTCCCGCCTCTCTGGGTCTTGCAGCATTATGCTTGCGGCCCAGATGCTCATCTCGGTGTACGCAGCAGCGTCCAAGTAGATGGGAAAGTCATCGACAGTCCTGCCTGTGATCTCCTCCAGCCAAGCTCGGTTGGCCTCGGCCCTCTTGTCGTGGCACTCCTCTGAGCAGTGCCTGGTGTACGTCAGCGTGGACACCCGAGGGTCGTTGGCCCAGCCCTGGTGGTCCTCCTTCCCGCAGTAATCGCAAGTGAGGTAGACCGGTTGCGGCGCGTTTAGCTGCTTCCTGAGCTTCAGGTACTCGTCGCACTCGGGGGTGCCAAACTTCAACTCCTCCAGGCTGTCCAACTCATCGAATCGGGCGCCCAGCTCATGCAGTTCATGTCGCTCCATCACTCACCTCCCTTCTTGTTGCAGGCGGGGCAGGTCCAGTTGCCCTCTCTGTCGTAGGTCCAGCCGTCGTCCAAGCCTTCGTTCATACATAGGCCAAAGGCGAATACAAGATCGGCGGCACGACAATACTGGTCACCCAGAGACTCGCTGTGCCCGCAGACCGAACAGTCCGCCCACGCATCTACCCCTACAGACACATTGGCCAGTGCCTTCCGCCAGCCTGGCGGCTTTCGCTTCGCGCTCATTCCTCACCTCCTTGGTAGATGATGTTCGGCCAGTCCACGCCGTGGCTTTTGTGGTCGGCGTCGGTCATGGGATCGTCTTCGTACTTGCCTTGGGGGCGACCCCAGTTGTGGGCGCAGGAGCCGCACCTTGTTTGGTAGACGCCTCGCTGAAAACTCAGGTCATCTATGAGACACGTCGTGGGCTCTACCCTTCTCGGGTTCTTGTGGGTCGGGCGCTCGCATTCTTGTGCTGCGTGCCCGCCCACCGTGGGGGAGTTGGGGCAGACACACATCGAGAGGATGTACCGGTACCAAATGTCGGCATCCCACTTCTTCGTCTGCGTCGGTGGCCGAGGCCACATGAGCCCTACCAGTTGGTCTGGAAGAGAACCGTAGTACAACATCACTCACCTCCTTGAAAGTCGCGGGTCCACACCCTCAGTCGTGCCTCTGCGTCATTGCGAAGCCACTCCATCATCTTCTTGTCGAACTGCTTGGGCGTCAGCGAAGCTACGTTCGGCAACAGCAACCCGATGTGGGCTTCCACCACGTCCGGCATGCGGGCCCCGCGCAGCGAGGGACGGCTCTCCAGGCCCAAGTTCTCCATCAGGCGCTCCTGGACGTTCAGCCGCGTCCAGACCTCCTTCCAGTTCTTCTTTGTGATCTCCCTCACGCCTGCGACCTCGCATGCGAAGATGAGTTCAAAGGTGTCGGGGCTCATCCTGCTGATCCGCGAGCGGTCATCGCTGTCGTCCTCGCCCTTGATGTACCGCCACGGGACGGGCGAATGGTTGGTGAGGGTGATTGTCTCACCCCAGCCCTTGGCACGCTCCTCGGGCGTGGTCTGTCGAACCGTGTCGGGTAGGTTCACCAGCGCATCGAGGGTTTCCCCCTCGTCCAAGTCATCCTCGGTCAGGTGCTGGTAGCACACGGTCCCGTGGTCCTTGATTTTCGTCAGGTTCCAAAGCAACATCACTCACCTCCCTTTGCTGGCAGCCCCAGCACCGTGGTCTTGAACTTCTCGACGGCTCGGTCGTACGCGGCGCTGAGCTGCTCGTCCGTGAGCCCAGAGCCCGGGTTTTTCTTACAAACAGGGCAGTACATGACGGCGATGTCTCTGTCAGACTCGTACCATGTCCAGCGCTGGCCACACGGCACGCAGTGCATCTCGACGGAATCCATCACTCACCTCCCTATCCGTATGCCTGCATCATTCATCCAGCCGACATGTTCAGGGTTCAACTCGTACTTCATAATGTCTACGTACCCACGGTCTTCGTCGTCTCCGCCCTGCGTGGCCGCTGCATTTGCAGCATCCTGGGCGTCACTAAGGAGTGTGAACACTGCAAGTACGTTGACCTGAGTGCCGTTGTCTTGTGGCCATTCTCGAATCACGTTGTAGATATGGGTCATCACTCACCTCCCGGGGCATAGGCTTGGTCGAGCGCGTCGATCCAGCCCTGGTAGCCCACGTTGAGGTCGTCGCCCTCCCTTCGGTCGATCCGCTCCACGAGCGTAGGGATGACGGCCACTGTATTGCAGGGCTCGATGTACCCGTCCATTCCCCAGTCCCGCTCCAGCGTCACAATGCCGTAGCCCATGCCCCCGGCTGGGATCATCGTCCCCGCGAGCGATATTGCAGGCTCATTGATCGTCGAGTGAATAGCCGGTCTGGCCCTCGCGTAAACGTCCCGTATGTGCTCGATGGTGCCATCCCATATCTCGTCCCAGAAGATCGGACGGATGAGGCCATCCGGGCCATACCACTCGGGGTCGCCTGCCAGGCAGGTGGCCCGGGGATCCAGGCAGGAGGGCGCATCCAGCACGCAGGACGACCTGTGGCCGAGCCCGCTCGTGAACAGAGCGCCCGGCCCCACTTTCCACGGCCCGATAGTCGCACCGTCTCCTGCGGCGAGCCCCGCCCCCGGCCTCGGGGGCAGGGCGTCCAGGAAGGCTTGAAGCTCAGCTTGATCAGGTAGGTTCATCACTCACCTCCCTTGGCGGCTTCGCGTGCTCGTCTGTGGCAGTCGTCGCATTGGTACAGGCCGACTGGTGCTGGGTCGCCGCAGTCGTGGCACTCGCCTTGGTAAGGCTTAGCGGGGGCCATCTTCCGCCTGGGTATCCAGCGCCCATTCCACACCTTTCCTTTTGATTTGTGCCAGTCCATCACTCACCTCCCTTGGCGGCGGACGCTCTCGACCGGACGCCGACGATGCGGTTGAACACCTCGATCCCGTTGTCCATCCAGACCTTGAACGGCTCGTCGCTGTCGTCCACCTTGCACATCCACAGGCACCGGATCTCCACGTCGTTGTGGATCATGTCGAACGACACTACGTGCGTCCCCGTGATGTCCAGCCGCTTTAGCAGCTTGTTTGTCGGCGCTCTGTTTCGGCCCCTGGCGTCTCGTGCGAGCGCCTTGAATCCCTTCGTGTCCGTTGTTCTGAACTCCATCACACACCTTCCTGTTCGAGCTTGCGGGTGTTCTCTCGTGATTCGAGGAGCGCCCAAAAGTAGAGGACCTTCTCCCCGAGCCGCGTATCTTTCCCTCCCCCCTGGTCGAGGGCAGCTTGCAGCCGGTTCATCTCTTGCCTGAGTTCTTGGTCAGTCATGCTTGCGATCTCGCTCTCGGTCAGGTCGTCCATCACGCCTCACCTCCCTTGGCGGCGGTGATGGCCTGGATGATGATCCAAAGCGCCTGGCCCTCGCGGGTGCGGCACTGAGACTCTGCGAGGCCGTCGATGTACTCCACCCACTCGGGCGCGAGCAGGAGGGTCACCGGGGTCTTGGCTGCCTTCTTCGGGGCCTTGGCCTTGGGAGCCTTGGCCTTCTTCAGGGCCACCAGGGCCACCGCGTTCGCCACGTCCAGGGTGGGGACCGGCGTCGGGGCACCGGCACCGTTCGGCCGCGCCATGCGCCGCCTCAGGTTGGCGACCGCGTCCCGGCCGACGCCGTAGCGCTTTGCCACGACGAGGTCCGGGTAGCGGCCCACGTCCTCCATCAGGCCCGGGTGGGCCTGGCGGAACTTCTCGGTGATGTACTTCGTGCCTCTGGGCGGTGTCTTGCTCTTGCTCATGTGACCTCCACGGTCAGTTGGGTTTCGATCCAGCAGTGGGCCCCGCAGGAGAGGGGCTTGTGAGGGCGGTAGACGACCCGGGCGACTTCGTTGCCGTCCGCGTCTCGGATGATGGCGTCGTTGGCGTACCTGTTGTCCTTGTACGTCTTGACGGTAAGACAAGGCTCGGAACTCCCGAGCTTGCGATTGCGTTTGATGATGTGTTGGTTGACGTGGATGATGGTCTTCACGACGCCGCCTCGTCCCGGCACTCGAAGCACCGCTGCCCCCAGGTGTCGCCGTGCGAGACGTTGACGAGAGGCTGCAAGCAGTCGTCGCCCGCGCAGATCGGACCGCTGATGTTGATGGTGCAGCGCGACCAGCCCTCGTAGCCGTCCTCGCCCTCGATTGGGGCGAATGAGAGCAGCCCACCTCGGGTCCACACCAACTCCTGGACCGCCGACTCCAGCGCACCCGGCCCGCTGTCATAGTCGAGGGCCTCCTGGTAGACGGGGAACTCGCCGTGCGTCAGGACCTCGACGATGACTCTGCGCTTCATGGCGTCACCTCCTTGGCGTCCGGGGAGCCCCAGAGCGCCAGGAGTTCGTCCAGCACGGCCGCCGGGCTCCCCCCTGTCACGTTGTGGTAGTCGTCGCACCCGAAGGACGCCCAGCCGGCCCACTCAAGCCCGTCGCGGCGGACGTCGATGTGCCACGCCGGCGTCTGGAGGACGGCGCCCTCGTCTCGGGGGTAGGCGCCGGGGGGCAGGGCCGCCGCGGCCTGGAGGAGGAGCGCCCGACCGCCATCCGAGAGACGGCACTCGTCGTCGTCCAGGCGGTCGACCAGCCCCCTCAGGACGAGGCTGAACCCAGACGGGCTCATGGGCGATACCGCCTCGCGCAGCGCTTGGACTTCGTCCTCTGTGATCGTGATCGTGTGTAGCTGGGTCATGTCTCCCCTCCTGGGGCAGGTGTGATCAGGCTGTCAGCCCGGTTGGTTCTCTTCGCTCTCTTCCGGCCTGGGTTCTCGGCCGAGGCCTTGTAGGCCCGCTCGATGGCCACCGTCATGGGGTCATCCCGTCCCACCGGGGCGGCGACCCTGAGGTCCTCGGCGAGGGCAGCCATGAAGTACGTGGCCTCCCCGCCGTGGTACGCCACCACGAAGGCGTCCCAGGCCGAGTTGGACGCCTGGGTCAGGGTTTCGCCCACCAGGCGGTCAACGACGGCGTGGACGGCCAGGCACCCCTTGGTGAGCCGCCAGGCGCGGTCCAGGTCCGCGTCGCTGGCGTCGTCCACCCAGTGCTGCATCGCAGCAACGAACAAGGTGTGGTCGTGCATTGCCTCACTCATGTTTCCCCCCTTCCAGAAGCTCCAGCTTTGGCTTGGGTTTGGGCTTTGCCGGCCGGGATACCGCACGCTGTTTGACGGGGGTGGGTGTCTCCTCCACCTCCTCGCCACGAGCAGCCGAGATGGCGTCGGCGACGGCTTTCTCGAACGAGCCGTCCTCCCGAAGCCCCATCGGGCACATCTGCTCGAACTCGTGGACCATCCCGACCATGGTATAGGTCGCCTCGTCGCCCTCGAACGCGAGGGCGAAGTCTTGGTACGCCTCCCGCTTGGACTGCGCCGCGGACTGCCCGTCCTGGCGGTCGAGCTTCGCGTGGACCGCGAGGCAGCCCAGGACCACCTCCCAGGACCGGCCGAAGTCCGGGTCCGCGGTCGCCGTGACCCACGCCCCCAGACGATCCTTGAACACCTTGTCATTGAATCGGATCTTTTCCAAAGAACACCTCCCCGCCATCAAGGATGACGAGCCCCCCGGACCCCAGGCACAGGCGATTGGCCAGTTCCCGAAGCAAGCGAGCGACATAAACCGTGCGAGACCCCTCCCTCGCGCCACCATTGGCACGAAGGAACAGCCCCGCCAAACGTATCGCCTCACGGACAACTGTGTCGTCGTCCAGCAAGGCAAGGTGCTCGGCGGTCTTGACCTCTCGGTCCCGACCGCGAAGCACGCTTGCTGGTAGCCTCATGGCTCACCTCCTGCCTATGAGGCCATCACGATCCGGCCGCCGGTGCGAAGTGCCTCGGCCTGCCCGCGGCGCATCATCCGCGCCGCTGCCCGCTCTATGTTCGACTGATCGAACAGGTCGAACTCCTGAGCGATGAGGGTCACAGCGTCGACCGTGCTGGCCAGTCGGCTCCCGGGCGTCGTCGTCTCGTCGGTGAGCGCTCCCTGCGCCAGCCCGATCTGCTCCTTGGTGAGTCCCTCTCGCTTGAGTTCCCGCTCCATGAACGCAAACGCATCGTCGATGGCCACGTCCAGGGCCTGGGTGTAGGCCTCTACGACCCCGCTCGCTGCGGTGCGAATCTCGCCGATGGCCGAGGCCACGCCGTCGCGGATTCGCTCGGTGTTGCCGAAGTGTCGCCAGGCGAACTCGGACTTGGAGTCCCAGGTCCCACAGCCGTTCGTACACCAGAGCTTCCACATGCCGCCGCTCAGGACGGTGCGACGCCGCCCCGCCTCGCTGTTCCACAACTCCAGCATCGGGACCGGCACCTTCAGCTCAATCTGGTCCTTTGGCACGCCCGCAAGGCGGACTCTCATGCCGGTGTCCGTCACTCGGAAGTCGAGGACGGCCATCTCGCCCAGGTCGGGCGCGTTGTCGAGGAGGTCTTGGACGAACGAGAAGTTGTCGTAGACCGCGTAGCCTTGGCTGTGTTGGCTGCGGACCATCCGCTGCACCTTCTCGCCGTCCCGGGTGAGGACGCTACGCAGCATCCTCGGCGTCGAGTTCTGCTGTGACCACAGTGCCCAGGACATGGTCGAGAGCTTCTCGCCCGTGTCGCCCATGCCGGCCTGGGCCAGCAGCCCCTGCCCGAACCGCGCCGGGAGCAGCGTGCTGCTCATCTGCCGGTAGGCATTGTCGTGGACCAGCATCTTCTCTCCCTGGGCCCCGTCTGGGCTCAGGAACTGAGCCGTGACTCGGCCACCCCGGTAGCTCAGGTGCAGTTGAGAGAAGGACCGGTCGAAGTCCTTCGGCTCCTGGAGGTCGCGCTGCCGCTTGAGTAGGTCGCGGACCTCCTCCAGGCACGTTGTGTCCAGCTTGGCCCGGGTAGCACCCCGGCTAAACAGGGTTCGGTTCGGCACCAGTCTCGGGCCTCTGCCCATGTCGGTGGATTGTGTGATCTCGATTACGTTACTCATGTTGGCTCCAGGGCCTGGGTTGATGATGACAAAGTTGTGGGCTTTGTCCCGAAGGACTCCACCGAAAGTACAGTTGTCCGGACACTCTGTCAAGTCCGGAATGCAGTTCGGGCACGGGTGACTCGCACGTCATGTGTGCAGACGCTCGCGCACGTCGGCGCACATGGCGAAGAAGGCGACGTGTCCGGCGCAGGCGTCCCACTCCTCGGCGTTCATGTCGGGGTCCGCCAGCAGCGCGTACTCGTCCGGGTGCTCGGTGGACCGCAGGACCGCCCCGAACCACCCGGGGTCAGTGACCCAGTCGCTCGTGGCCACGGTGGCGTACAGGTCCTCGCCGCCGGCGACCACGCTGGCTATGCGGGCGATCTCACCTTGGTAGGTCATTCGGTGAGCCAGTCGGGGAGCCCCGTCTCGCTCAGGTGAATGGCGACCGCAGCACCGATGCGAGTGCAGCCCTTGTAGAAGTCGTCGCTGTAGTGCGAGGACGAGTGCTTGTGGGCGAACTCGTGGATGCAGAGGTCGAGGAACCGCAGGAACCCTCGCTCGGTCGTGACCGCAGCGTTGATCCAGGCCGAGCCGAGCCGCCGCTTGTTGAACGTGAGCCCTCCCCCGAACATGAGGCCGGCGACAACGTCCGACAAGCCGTCTGACGTGCCCTCTGACGTGCCGTAGCAGGCGCCATAGCTTCTCGGGTCGTTCACCCAGGTGACGCTCACCTCAGTGCCGTGGGCGACCTCATGTAGCTCGCTGGCGTAGTCGGCCAGCGTCGCCATCGCCCTGGTCCACTTGGCGTGGGGGATGGTCACGTCCTTGCCAGCGCCCCCACCCCCGAAGCTGATCCCGGCGTCGTTGAACCGAGTCGTCGCGCTGCTCACCGGCTTGTGCTTCCGGATGTTGCCCCAGGCTGCCGAGGAGTGGTTCCCCCCGTAGATGACGGTGGCTCCAGCCGCCGCTGCCGCCGCGGACGCCTCGGGGTTGTTCGGGTCGTGAGCGACCCGGAACTTCCCGTGCTTCTCGTCCAGCACCTTGGCGACCGTGTCGGCGTCGATGTCCTCGGACTCCATCGCCTCGGCGACCCATGGCTGAGAGGCCTCGTCCTCGGTCAGGAGGTCGCGGGTAGCGTTGAGCACCAGGGCGCAGACCTTCCGGCTGTACCCGGGGGTGACGGCGTTCCGCTCCATGTTCAGCGGGACCTTCTGCTGGACGTTGATGTGGTACTTCGTCGGGTTCTCCACCACCGGGATGCCAAGCTCGTAGATCATCGGCGGCTCGCCATTGCTCGTCGCGATCACCTCCACCCGGGTCTTCCGGGTCGTCCTGAAGAGGTTGCCCTCCTCGTTGAGCCCGACGGTCGGCATGAAGTCCTCAAACTCGGCCAGCGGCGGGGTGCTGACCAACTCCTCGCCGTTGAGCGTGGTCGGGAAGTCGACCGGTGGCACGAACGTGTGGACGTACGCCACCATGGTAGCGAGGGTCTCCTTGGAGGCCCGGAACTCGGCGGTGACCTTGGAGCCCGCCTCGGTCTTGCGCCTGAGGCGCTTCCGGCCGTCCTTCTTGGAGAAGGAGTAGCCTCCTGAGGTCGTGAGGATCTCGACGGACCCGCCCGTCTCGACGCAGTACGCGATGACCAGCTTCTCGCCCAGGTTGAACCGGCCCCTGAGGCTGGCGTTGCCCCGCTTGTTGGACTCGGCGAAGAGCGTGTAGGCGTGCGACAGGTCGAGGAACCCAACCGGGTCATCGTCCGTGATCGTCACTCGCCCCCGCCCAGGGCCGATGGACTCGATGGTCATGTCGACCTTCGTGACCTCCTGGTCCCAGGCGTTCTGCACAAGCTCGGTGGCGAGCCAGTTCATGCCGTTGCGAGACGTGAGCTTGCTCAGCCCCTTGATGTCTACAGTCAGAATCTCGGCGCTCATTTCGCACCTCCTTCGGCCTGCTCGGCCTCTTGTGCCACCTCGCGCTCGATCCGGTCCCTGAGAGAGAGCCCCGCCTTCTTGGCGAAGAAAGCGTCGGTCCGGTCGGTCACGTTGGTGGACAGCCCGGCGTGGTCGCGCACGTCCTGGAGCGTCACCGAGCAGTCTCTGCCTTGGGCCGCGCAGATCATGCGGTAGCGGGTGTAGAACTTCTCAGCGTTCTTGGCTGTGATGGTCCCCATGTCCACGATCATCGTGGCGAAGATGAGGACGTTGGTGGCGTCGGTCAGTTCATACTGACCGTCGTCCAGCTTGTTGTAGCAGCGATCCTCGAAGTTGGAGATCGTGGCGATGTTGTAGTTCAGGCTCATGTTGTCGCTCCTGTGGGCGGGTGGTTGTTGGTGGTTCAGTCTCTCGGCGTGGTCACGTTCTTGAGGGCGGCCTCCATCTCCCGGGCGGGGTCCGGGCCGTCCGTCTCCTCAGCCCCGAGCGCGGGCATCTGCTCGCTGCTGTGGAGCCAGCAGCAGAAGTCAACGTCGAACTGTCGGACGTGCTCGATCTGGAACACGAACCGCTCGATTCCTCGCTCCAGCAGCGCGTCGGCGATCTTGTGCGGGCTGGCGCTCTGGCCGCCGTACAGCCCGTTCTGGAAGTCGGCGTCCATTCGCACGTAGCCGAGTTCCGCCAGGTCCCAGCCCAGCGTCTCGGCGTGGTCGCTCGTGCCCTCCAGTTGGTCCTGGAGGAAGTCCCGGCGGCGCTCGGGCCGCTCCATGCACTCGTGGCAGGCGACCTCGTCGTCCCACTCGACGTAGCTGCGGGTCCAGCTATGGCTGTCGGGCTTGGTCCGAACGGCTCGGTTGCACTCCTCGCACTCGGTCCACTCGTCGTGCCACTCGACCGCGCCGCCCGCTGCCTCGATGACGCTGACCAGCTTGCTCTCCTTGAGCGTCTCGCCGTCGCTGTGCCACCAGTTCCCCAGGAACACGTAGGGCTGAGACGGCTGGGCGTACCCGGGCTCGGCGTAGCCCTCTGGGCACTGGGTCGCCCGCTCGCCGCACTCCTGGCGGATGGCCTGGAAGAGCATGGCCTTGTCCTCGTCGGTCGCGTCCGTGAGAATGTCGCAGACCTCTGAGAGCTGCTCGATCTCCTCCACGCGGCCGAGGCAGACGGCCTCGATCACTCCCTCAATGTCGATTGCGTCGGTCGTGTGTGTCACAGGTTGACTCCTCGCCCGCACGTGGGGCAGTCGGGGTTGCTCCCGGGGAACTCGGTGATCTCTCTGCCGCCGTCCGCTCCACCGTCCAGCACGTAGCGTGCCGTCGGCTGGTCCAGGGCGTCTTCGAGGCGGGTCTTCGCCGCCGCGGGGAGGCACTGGTAGCCCACCATGTCCGACACCCACTCCATCATCGCTCGCTCGTCGGCGAACCGGATCGTCAAGCCGATCATGCCTCCTCCCTCAGTGGCACGTGCCACTTGTCCTGAGGGGTCCACCTCTCGATCACGTGAGTGTGGTCGACGTGGCCCTCCCCTGTGTTGAGCAGTCTCACCAGCACCGCCTTCGTGACGGACACCGTTTCGACCGCAGCGATCTCGATCTCCTCGCCCCACTGCACGTCCGCGAGGCGCGTGACGTTGTCGTACTGCTTCCACCGAGCGAGGGCCTCGCGGATGCGCTCGTTGCACCACCGTCTGGCCTCGGCGTGGGAGCCGAAGTGCAGGACCCCCGCCTCCAGGGTCGTGACGGCCCCGGTGACCACGGCCTGGAGCCCACTGGTGTGGGCCACCTTGTAGACCCTCATTTGGCACCTCCTGCTTTGGCGATGGCTTCGCGGGCTGCCGCAAAGGCGAGGGCAGCCTTGCGCTCCTCTTCCTGGGTGGCGCAGCAAAGGTCGAGGCCTACGATGCCCACCAGCGCAGCCAGCAGGTCAGGTGCCGCGCAGATCAGGCAACTGTTGGCATCGGCGTGGTGGTAGCCCCATTTTTCCTTGTCTTCTGGTCGGGCGAGCATCTCACAGATGGGCGAGCCATCGGCGGCTTGGATCTCGGCGTCGCTCTCGCTCCAGGGTCCAGGTGTATGGTCCTGCCGCACGTCAGCGCTCGTGATGATCGGGTGGATACGCTTGCTCACTTGGCACCTCCAGTCTTTTCCCCGTCTGAGATAAGCTCGACACAGCGACCATGCGCCCATCGGCGTAGGCGTACCTCGTACTCCCACCGGTCAAGCTCAGCCTTACGCGCGACCTTGCCCAGGCTGACGGTGTCGAGCTTGATATATCCACCCGCATGGTCACACAGCAGGCCGAGCGCTCTGCTCGTTATCTCATAGTCGGTGGGCCTGGTGCACCCCTCACACTTTCCGCATGGCCTCACTTGGCACCTCCTTCAGGATCAAGATGTGAGTAGTCAACTATGTGGTTGTCACTTGTGGCCTTGGCGATGGCTTCGCGAGCGGAATCGTAGGCCGCCTCATGCTCACCGCCTGACTCGCTCCACTCAAACAGGTCGATGACTTGCTCCAGCGCAGCCAGCAGGTCGGGCAGCGCAGCGATAGCGCGGGCATCCGCGAGGGCCTGGGCCTTGTCGCCGTCGTTGCCGCCGTAGACTTGGCACACGTCTTCGCTCAGTTCGGGGTGTTCACCGACGACGAGCACGTCGCCGTTTGCTCCCTCGTCCACGTACCAGGGTCCGGGTGTATGTTGGGGCTTGTTCACTTGGCACCTCCTGCCTTGTTGATGGCGGCCTTTGCGGATTCAGTCCGATCCTTCCACGTGTTGAGGTTGGCGAGGCGCTCGGGGATGGAGCCCGTGTGCTGGCAGAGGTCCAGCATGTCCATCACGCCCACCAGCGCAGCCAGCAGGGCATCACGCTCTGCCTCGATCTCCAGCCACTTGCGGCGATAGAAGTCCGCCTTGTCGAGCGCATTGTCGTATTCGGCATCGGTTGGGTGGTTGGGTCTTGGCATCATGCACCTCCTGCCTTGGCCTTCGCGTAGAGGGACGTGGTCCATTCCTCCCATGCCGCCTCACTCTCCAAGCCCTTCGCCTGGGCGACCGCTGCGCGGACCTGAGCCCAGCGAGTGCAGCCTCCAGTGAGTTCTCGGCTGTTGTCGCACGCCTCGCACTGGTGCGTGGGATCGAGCAGACCCTCCAGCGCGGCCAGTAGCTCACGCTCCAGGCTCGTAAGCCCAGCAGGGCGGACAAGGATCTCTTGCTCGTCCACTGTTGCATCGTCGCCGTCACCGTACTCGGTGGCTGTTGCTGCTACCTGCTCGCCCATCTCGATAGCAAGGTCAAGCAGCACGCTGGGGTCGCAGTCGGTCGTGATGGGGATCTCAATGAGATAGATCGGGGTCACTTGGCACCTCCTTCGTCGTTGTACCGACCTTCCATCAACCACAGGCACACCGCCTGCAATCGAGGAAGCGAGTACTCAGCGGCCTCGGCTCTGTTCCACCCCCCACTCTCCACAAGCGTTTGCTCAAGGTCAGCGCGGGTTGTTTCAGACCAGTCGGGCTTGTCGAGATTGAACAACCCAAGCGTCTGATCCTCGTATTCTCGGTCGCCCATCACTCACCTCCTTTGGTTTTGTTGATTATGGCTTGCAGTTCCCTGATCTGGTCGTTTCCGTAGTCGCCAATCACCCAGCTATCTTCAGGGATTGGACACCCAGCTACGAGATCAGGACATTCGATGCCCCACACACCCGTTGACTGTACGAGGTAGCCGTCGATCACGGCTCTCGCGACAATCCCCACCTTGGGGTACTCATTGTAGGGCTCCTCGTCAGGGTCGAGGTGGAGCGTGATCGGGCCTGCTGTGATGCGGTTCACTTGGCACCTCCCTTGGGCCCGTTGGTGGTGTCACCGCGCCACAGGTCGGGGTCGTCCGGCAGCACGTCGGGGACCCCGTCGTCGATGAGGTCCCAGCCGAACGAGGCGCACTCCATCACCCGGCCGTCCGAGAGGACGATGATGTCGCCCACGCTTGTGGACCGGGTGCCCTTCACGCCGGGGTGTTCCTCGACCTCGAAGAAGGCGGGGGAGTCGAAGTGGGCCGTGACGCCCGCGTTGTCCCACCAGCCACCCTCGATGCTGTTGGTGAGCCGGAACACGTCGGCGTAGCTCTCGTCCGGCAGGTCGACGGTGGCGACCTTGTCGAACTTCTCGGGCCAGCTTGCGCCCCCGTCCGCCTTGAACCGGCCGTCTTTGTGGAATACTTCGATCATGTGTGCCTCCTGGCATGTGCTGTGTATGGGAATCCGAGGCGAACCTCGGGCCTTTTGTCCTTGGGACTCCATCAGTTTAGTCAGTCCGGACGTAGTGTCAAACCGTCCATCCCATCACGGGGCCCAGGTACAGGCCACGTGCGCTATGGACGTGCGGACGCTACGTGCGCGTGCGCGTCACGGGTCGTCTCGTTCGCTCTCCTCGACCGCTTGAGCGATCTCGGCCTTTCCTGCGCGGCGCTCCACAGTCTCATGGGCCTTCTCGACCCTGGACGCGGTGCGGGCCCAGCGGCCTGACCGGCCGCCGCCGTGGCGGCGACCCTCGTACTTCTTGCCGTTGGCGTTCCCGCCCCGGCGATGCGTTCCCTTTGCTCTGTTCACTCGTCACCTCCTACGAAGTCCTTCATGCTCATCGGCGGCGGGGCCTTCAGGGCCTCGAAGCTCCCGTATTTGTAGGCTCCCGGCTCCCAGCCAACGCGAGCCAGCCCCGCTTCAATCTGCTCGGTAGTCGGCTTCTCGTCTGACTCCACCATCTGCACGTTCGTGCCGTACCCGCTGTGGTGGAGAATAATCCAGGTAGTCACTTGGCACCTCCTGCTCTGGTGGGCGGCGGGCAGATCACCTGCACGTACGCGGTCGGGCTCCCCAGATGGCTCATCGTCCCGTTCACCGGCGGGGCTACCCAGCGCTCACGGTCGAAGGCGATCTCCTCGCCCCGGAACACCCGGCGGGTCACGCGGATGGCGTACCGGTCGCAGCCCGACGGCAGGACGAAGTCCTCAGGGTCGTCCGGCGGCACGAACCGCTCGCCCCCAGGGATGAAGGCGCAGACCACGCCTTCGGCGTAGCAGGCGTCTTCGCCCTCAACGTCCACGCCGGTGGTCTTCCCGTCGGCGTGTTGGCGGGCGAAGTCGAACGAGCGAACGACTGAGTAGAGTGGAACGGTCATGCTGTCTCCTGTTGGTGGGCGTTGAAGCGGCTCGCACTGCGGCCGTGGACTACGATGGCATAGCTCGGACGCTTGGCGCCGCGCGCCAGCCCGTCACAGCCGCCGCACTTGCCACAGTCCATGGCATCGGACACGGGCGACTCGTCGGCGGCGGGGCACATGCGCTCGTGCTCGTGAAGCTCCTCGCCCTCCTCACGGACGCGGAAGGGCCGCCAGCCAGCCGACCGTGCGCGCAGGTACTCGGGCATGGAGTCCACTGATGCCATGCACCAGCTACGCAGGTGACTGAAGCGCTCATGCTTCCACTGGTGAGTGTAGCCCAGGTGGCGACGGGCCACGTCACGGATAGCCGCGAGCGTGCCCTCGGGCACCGATGCGGGGTCGCCCCATGCGCCGAAGCGAACCACCCGGTCAGCGAACGGTAGCGTGCTCCCGTCCCAGCGTGGGTAGCTGCCGTCCTGATAGGCTTGCCACACGGCGCGTGCGGCCTGGTAGGTGACCACGTAGCAGGTGTCGCCCTTGCTCGGACGGTGGATGCAGTCACCGCAGACCGCTTCGTCTGCGCCAGTCTTCACCGCGACGTAGGGCGCCACGTCACGGGGCAGGTACCAGACCTGGATGGTACGCTCGCCGATCTTGTCGTTCTTGCTCTTGCGCGTGATCCCTTGCGCGACGACCACGATGGGGTCGCCGTTGATCGCGCTCGGGCCTTCCCAGAGCACCAGTCCGTTGCGGTTCATTTGGCACTTGCGGCAGGGCTCAGAGCAGAAGCCGGCGTCCCAGAGGTCGCCCGCCGCCGGGTCGTCTGGTTCTTCCTCGGGCAGGTCGCATCCGCAGTTCGCACAGCGGGTGTCATCCCAGTCAACGTCGTCGATGTTGGTCATCTCGCTCGGGCAAAGAATCCGGGTCACTTGGCACCTCCTGCCCGGTTGGTGGCGGCCAGGGCTTCGCACAACTTGTCGAATCCTTCCGGGTCGGCGAGGGTCAGCCTCGCGTTGTCGATGCTGACGAAGGCGTAGCCCCAGGCCAGCGCGTTCGTGCCGTCGGCGGTCCGCGACTCGTCCGCGAGGAGGAGGTCGTGCTTCTCTCGGTCGTAGGGCTCGCAGGCGCCGATCTCCCGAGCGGCTATCCGGGCGGCCCGGTCTGAGTAGGTGCCGGGTCCAACGGCAACAGAGATGTACTTGGCGGGGAATCGCATGTGTGCTCCAGGGTGTGTGGGGGTGTGTGGGGGTGTGAGGTTAGCTTGCGTCCAGCACGTTCCAGCGGCCGGTGAATAGGTCCTTCTCCAGAAGGAAGTTCCCGTTGGGGTCGCTGTCCATGAAGTCGAAACATTCGTGCTGGTAGAGGGACGAGAATACGATGGGCATGATGGCTCCAGGGTGTGTGGGTCAGGCCTGCGGGGGCTGGCCGAAGAAGGCGTTGAAGTCCTCGCGCGAGGCGAGGGGCTGTGATCGCCACCAGGCGAGCAGAGCGGCGTTGCTCTGCCGCGCCTGGGCGGCGAGGGCGGGGTGGTTCCGCAGAGTGTCGTCGGTGGTGCGGTTGTGGCGGGCGAGTTCGAGTCGGTTGCGGATGGCGGTCATGCGCGCACCTCAGTCCACTTGCCGTCCCACTGCTTGCCATTGAGGTAGAGGTCGCCGGCTCGCCGGCCCGTGGACACACCTGGGATGCCGTTCAGGCGATCTCGCGTGGTGCTCGTGTCCCACCCACCTGTGCTGATCTCCAGCACGGGCGGGTCGTCTGTGATGATTGGCACCCAGCGGCGGGCGATGGCGTTGTCGAAGAGCAGAAGCTCTACGCAGACCTCGCCCGGGCGGTCCACGATGCGGACCTCGGTGTTGTCGAGGTAGAATGGCACGCCTGCGTCGAACGCAGCGATAGCCTTTGCTGTGATTGCTCTCATGTGTACCTGCCTTGGCGCATTATGCGCCTTGAGTTTGTGATGCAGTTGTGGCCTTTGTCCCTTTGGACACCAATACCTTAGGAACGTCAGGACACTATGTCAAGCCCACCGTGTAGTCAGCCGCGGGACGTACACGCCACGTACATGTTGATGTGCGCGCGCTACGTACATAGGTCGCGTACAGGGCACAGGTCACACCTGGGCTGAACGTGCGAGCATACGGCTTTGCCGAATGTTCTACCCCTGATCGAAGGACAGCACGTCGGCGTTGGCCCCTGACGCTCGGCTGACCCAGTAGGACTGGTCCACGGCTGCTGCGTTCTGGATGATCTGCCGCATCTGGCCATCGTGCGTGAATCGCATCTGCCTGAACACCCCGGCGTAGTTGGCCGGCGCGTCCTCGAAGTAGCAGGCTACCGGGAGGCTGACCTGGGTTCCGGTGGCGGTGCTCATGTTCGGCTGGACGCCGATGGTCATGGCGTAGCGGTCGACCTCCCTGAAGTTCGCTGGCGTGACTGGGTCGAAGCATCCCATGGCCGGATCTTCGTTGCCCGCGGAGGTGGACATGAAGCCTTGGGCACTGGACCAAAAGGTGGGGGCCAGTCCGGCGTCGTCGCCCTGGACCGCCATGCCATACAGGCGGCCTGGGGTCCCCTCTCCGTCGGCGTCGGTCGGCGGGTCGAACATCGCTCCCGCGACGCAGGCCCACCACTGGTCGCCCGCTGCCTTCTGGAAGCAGATGGCGATGACCTCGTCCGCCGCGATGACGAAGACGTTGTTGCAGTCATCGCTGCTCAGTTGCATGGAGCACTGGGCATACTTGCTGAATCGGGTGGCTCCGACCGTGCTCGGCGTGGTGTTCGTGAACGGGTCGCGGTCCACTCCGTTGTCCGGGCAGATGGCCAGGTACATGTCGGTCTGCCTGTAAGCGTGCCCGCTGAACATCTCTCCGGACCAGGGCGTGGCCCCGATAGCGTCGATGCCCGCGTTGACGATGACCCGGAGGTCGGGAGTGGCGCTGCCGGCCACGCACCCAAGCACCAGCGAGCCGGCGTAGGTGTCCTTGACTTCCCAGGTCGCGGTGTCTCCGACACAAAGCGCGACCGTGTCGAGCACGGATTGCGGGTCGTCGACTATTGCCGGGATACGAAGGGCGGTCATTTCCCAGGTCAGGGTCGGGAGTGTGGATGGCATCTCGGAGTTTCCTTTAGGTGACTACGTCGAACACGTCGTTAACGAACTCGACTCGCGGGTATCTGTTGACCTTCCGGTGAGCGGGCACGTCGAACGCTCCGGCTACGGCGTCGGCTGCATCACCGCCCCCTCCGCCAGTGGCAGAGGTGGAGAGGAACGAGACGCCGGGGCTCACATCGCCGTTGCCGGTGCTGATCCCGCTGTAGCTGCGCGGTGTCTGGAGGCTGTTGGGCATGGGGCAACCATATCATCCGGGAGCGCCCCCTGGGCATGTTCGGGTGCTATGCGTCCTCGGGCGCTGTGGGCGCTGTGGGCGCTGTGGCCCTGGGCACACGCTCCTCTCTACGTTCGGAGCTACGGTAATCGGCTCGCATGGAATCCAGCTCTGCCAGGTCCATGTCTCGCACGCTGACGAACTCGGCCTTGCCATCGACAACCCGCACGGCCCAGTCGTCCTCGTCTGCCGGGTCGCGCGTGATGCGAAGCTCGGCGAATCGGATGGATGCGCGCACGAACTGGCTGTACGTGAGCGAAAGGTCCTTCAGGAGAGCCATGGCGACTGCCTTCTCCGACTCTGTAACGCGCACGTCGGGCAGCTTGCAGGTGCTCTTGTGGCCCGCTCGCGGCTTGGGGCCGCGCAGGTTCGTTCCGGTCCTGTCGAGCCGGACCTCAGCCCACCGGCGTGCCCTGTCGGCGCTGGGAAACTCTTGGACCGACGCAAGCTCGCTGCTGTCGGCGGTCACCCGGTAGACATACCAGCCCGTCTGTTCAGGTAGCACCTTCCAGCCCTTGCGGGCCCATCTTCCATGGCAGAGTTCCCACCCTGGCGGAGGGAAGCTCGCGTCCGCGGCAGCTATTGCGTCCTCCAGGGCCGAGGCTGTCGGTGGGGCGGGCACGGGCCGCACTACCTGATCGGGCAGCGTGGCCATCCACCCCTTCTTGCCCAGGACCAGGGACACGCGGTCTCCGAGGCGCAAGGCTGAGGCCGTCTTCGCGTCGCGCCGCCACTTACTGTTGGTGTCTTCGAGGGTCATGCTATGCCTCTGCTACTTGTGACCCGTACATCGGGACAAGGGTCGCCGTGGACAGGTCTATTGGCTGGGAGATTCGCTCCCCGCCGTGAGTGTGCAGGATGGCCGACACGGCCTCTGCCAGATTGGGGCTGGACTCAAGCGTCCGCATCCAGCGGGGAAGCGTGACCGGCTCCTTCAGTATCGCTACGGCAAGGCCGCCTTCTACGCTGAGAAGGCCCGCCCCTCGGCGCCCGACGCCAACGACATGGCCGCCGTCGCTGACGAACGCAAGCCATCCTTCCTCCCTTAGATTGTCCGACATGGAACACCTCCTCCGGGCATCTTATCTGTCTGACCGTCTGCTGTCAACTTCCCTTGACGCGAGGGCCCATTCTCACTATTCTTAAAGCTGAGTTGGGTGAAACTTCCCTCTCTACCGGAACGACGGAGATTAAACATAGTGAATATAGAACAGGGGGGTACACACACACATATACCTACCATTCTTTATACACTGTTCTCAATCGTCCCTGTTTCGGTATAAGGCCCAGAATACCCCAAACCAGATTCAAGGATAGTGTCCATGCCCCCGCGTAAGAAGGCCGACTTCGCCTGCTTCTCCGATTGGCTTGAGGAGGAGTTCCACTTCGCCCGGTCGAGCGCCTCCACCTATGCGAGCAACGTCCGCCGGATGTTCCAAGCCGCCGACAGAATGGAGGCGGCTGCCCTTGACTCCTTCCTCGCTGTCCAGCCGTACCCCGGCGCCTACAGGGCAGCCTGGAAGCGCTTTGTGGAGTTCGGAGCTACCAGGGGCCTCGACATACCCGGCCCGACGCCAGCGACCGCCCAGGGCCGCGGCGCAGACAGGATAGAGTACGCCATCCCAGACTCTGTCTGCGACGACATCAACGAGGTCATCTCCAGTGGGCACATCCCGCTCAAGCTGCTCGTCCGGATGCGCTGGACGGACGTGTCCAGGACCGTGAGGTCCGGGGCCTGGGAGATCGCTGACCCCGAGAGCCCCGGCACCTACTTCCGAGTGCCAATCCGCCCGGTCGAACGAGTCGAGCGGTGGGCAGAGCCCCCAAGCGAACACGCCTTCGTCATACCGGCAGAGCCTGGGAGCCGGCGCCCCATGCCCTACAACGTCAGCCGACGGCTTCTTGCGACTCGTAAACGTACCCGGAGCCAACATTGAGGCGGCGTAGCCGACCTTCCTCGACCAGCGCATCAAGGCTCTCGGCCACTGGCTTCCGCCTCATCTTCAGTGTTCGGAGGATCTGACCAATGGTCGCGATGCCACCTTCACCCTCTACCGCCTCTATGACGCTCCTGCGAAGCCGCGCATCGGGATGGTCAGCGATGACTTCCGACAGGTCGAGGACCGACTTGACGTGAAGCTCCGCGAACCGGATGCCATAGTCCAGCTCTTTCGTATCCATATACCAAGGCTGCCCGCTGCACGGCTTGCCCCAGTCCCAGGCATACAGCAGGGCCGCCTTCCGCGCCATGGTCGGGGCTCGGGACCGAACGCCCACAATCTGGTCCGGGATCCGGCGGGCCGCAATATCGAAGAACCACTCGGACCACATCTTCTTTGCTTGGGGCGTGAGGCCAGCGCACCAGCCCCCAGAGGGCACGAGCGCCCGATTCCTCAGGAACTCGGCCAGGTCCTCAAACTTTGTCATATCGCCCGCCGGGTCCGGGTCCACGCGCTCTCGCCTGCCATACATGACGCACCAGCGGCCCATGAAGCCACCGCTCCAGTCTTCAGCCAGGGTGTACTTCTCCAGGTACGGAATCGAGCAGGCCGCCGTTACGGAGAGCCTCGGATCGTCGACGCGCACGCTTCGCCCGTTCGCCTTGGCCCGCTGGATAGGGTGGCAGTCCCAGAGGTCAGCAAGCAGCGCCTTGATCGGCTCGAAATACCCGCGCTGCGCGGACGCCAGGAAGCGCCCGAACTCAGAGATCGGAATGCACTGACTCGGGCTTCGGGACAAGGAGTCAATGAGCCCCTCGGGCGAGCCCGGAAAGTCGCCGACGAGCGGACTCGCGGCCTCAAAGAGGAGGTCCCGGCCAATGCCCAGGGCACTGGACTTCTGGTCCTCACCGGACCGACCCACGAGCAGAGCGAACATGTTGGCTCGCAGCCTACCAGCGTAGCTCATTCCGTAGTCGAGCGGACACGTCGAGGCGAGGATCGAGAGCCCTACTCCGAGGTGGTAACACAGCGGGCTTGTTGTCTGTTTGACCGCGTGAGTGACGTAGTCATGGATGAAACCAGAGGGAGGAACGGCATAAACAGCATCTCTTTCAGTGAGCACGGCGGGGTCTCGGAGTGGGATCGGGTGGCAGGTGGGAGGCAGTGTGTCTAACGGTTGTAGCAAGTGTTGTGACATTTGACAAGACGTAGCACTCCGAATGGTTAGCGGTCGTCGTTTACCGCCAGGGGTCGTGATACGCTTGGCCCTGATCCTGGAGCAAACTTGACTGTCCGCCCGCCCACCGTCGCCGCTGCGCACAGAGCCGCCAGCAAAGCCGTGTCTCGGACACTCATTGCCGCTGACGCGGCCAAGGCCGCAGTGCGCGGCCAGATACAGCCCGCCCTGGGCGTTCTCCGGAGGGAGCACACAGACATAGGCAAGCTGGCGGACCCGCTGCTCGGCGAGGTCACGACCAAGGTCGCCAAGATCCAGGAAGACGTGGCAGAGGCCTCCGAACAGCTCTACACGGTCATCCACAACACATGGTTCCAGGACTTCATCGCGCCGAACCGGCCCTTGTGGGTGGACACCCTCCTCCCCGCTCCCATCGAGAGGCTGATCGACGATGTCATCCGGCCCGAGTTCTACCGGGCTGAGTACATCCTTGACCTCCTCCAGAACACCGGCAGCTTAGAACTGACCGAGCACTTTGCCTCCGGTTGGGGCTCCGACCGCCCGAAGAAGTACACCTTCCATGGCCTGGGCCTGTTCCCGGCGTTCTACCAGATCACCGACACCCTCCGGTCGAGCTACGACATCACGAGCGGGCTCATCGGCGCCCTGGAGGAGGCCAACCTACCGGAGGGCCACCCGGTGGTGAAAATGTGCCGGGTGGGGCTGCCTAAGATCGAGCCGACTGGCGGGAGACAGATCGCCTCCTCCGGCAGCACCCGGCTGTGGGGCCGGACCTTTTACAAGTACGAGGGGCTCGGAGAGGGCCCCCACTCCTACCAGCTTTACGCCCTGACGGGCGTGACGAGCAAGCTCGTGAGCGAGGTGGACGCCCTGGCCTCAAGGTCGAGCAGCATGGTCCTGCTCATCCGGGCGATCCGCCAGGCGTTGCAGGACTACATCGCGGCGCTCAACGACATCGCGAGCAGCTTGCAGACCCTCCTCGACCTCGACCCCACCGGCGAGGCCAGGAGCGCCATACGCCGGGCGCGGCGGGCCATGAAGGATGCGCTCAAGGACGTCAAGAAGCTCCAGCGGACGCTGAAGCCGATCCGGCGGAAGATCAAGGTGAACGCGCCCAAGATCCAGAGCGGCCTCCGGACCCTGGACTCTATCCTCACTACCGTCTGGTCACCCTGCACCCTGCTCTACCCTATCAAGGTGGACGCGGCGGCGAGCAGGGACGACCAGTGGGTCCGCATGTGGGCACCTGGAACCGTAATAGGATCGCCATACCTGGATCCGAGGCACGTCTACCTCGACCCGACGGAGGGCCGAGGCGGCGGCCGGACCCCGGAAGACGTGCCCGCCGACCCAGGTAGGGGCACGGAGTTCGGCGCTGTCACGACCACGGCCAACGGCCAACGCCGCATATTTGGCCTGCTTCCCTGGCAAGCCGTTGCCCTTGGAGCCGGAGTCTGGATGCTCTGGCCGGAGAAGACCTGATGACAATGCACTTCTTTGAGTATCTACAAGACGACTACGGCGCGGCCGACCCCGTCGACCTCAGAGAGGGCCGGGAGGTCGACCTGGCGCGCATCGCCAAGCGCAAGATCAACCAGAAGATCATCGAGGACGGGCCCCTGTTCAAGGCGACCTGTCCCACGATGGTCAAGCGAGCCATGTTCACCAACGCCAACATGGCGCGGGTGGAGGCGGAGGTGAGCCCCACGCTCTCGGCCATGGCGACGGACCTCAGTCGCATGAAGTCCAAGCTCCGCCAGCTTGACCGCTACCTCAACGAGGAGGCCCCGGCCATCGCTCCGCTCCAGGAGCTTGCGGCGCTCGTCGAGAGTTGGCCGAACTGGATGAACGTCGCCTCGGTAGGTGTGGTCCCGCTCATCCGCCAGTTCGTGAAGCTCATGGGCGGCTACAAGACCGCCACGGGCACGGCGGCGGACGCGCTCGCCATCATCGAGAGCAAGATCGACTACCTCAACGACGTGCGGGCGAGTCTCCGGAGCCGGGTGAACCGGACTAGCATTGAGAGTGACTGCAACGCCGCCTCGCACAAGCCGATGGTCGAGCACGTCTGCACGGACTACGGCATCAACTACCGGCGGATGATGAAGAGCCGCGTCCGGGGCGTCCACGCCTCGTGGGACGACCCGTGCGACACGTACTACGTGCAAGGAGAGAGCGGCCGGCTGTCCACTGAGGTGAAGCACCCACCCGGGCACGCCAGCAACTGGCAGCCGCTCCCCGTGCATTACGCGAGGCAGGGTGCGGTGGAGCTTCGCTACGCCAACCTGTGCAAGGTAGGCGAATGTGGCAAAGGCCCCACCAAGTCCCTCTACGGCGAGGGGGGCGTGGCCGCGTCGGTCAACCGTATTGAGGGGTTCCTCGGAACAGGCCCGGACGGCGGGACGGCGTGGAGCCGCGACGTCGACGAGATCGAGGACGACATCAGGATCTACGAGGTAGCCGTCGACCAGGCCATGGCCCAGTTGGCTGCCATCCCCGCGATCCTGAGGAACGGGTGGGTGCGCGAGTTCTTCATCCAGCTAACGCTCACGGCGTCCGGCGTCCACGGGGCCGCCCTCACTACGACCTTCATCCCCGGCATCGGGCCCATCCTCGCGGGAATCGGAGAGGTCACCGCGCAGGGCATAGCCCACTGGTCGTGGGGCGAGATGGTGAAGACGATCTCGAAGCACGTCAAGAAGGTCCGGGGGAAGAAGAACGCCATCATTACGAAGGCCAACGACTATTTGGCGCAAGCGACGCAGAGCTGGCGTGACGCCGACAACACGTTCGACAACCTCCGGGGGCCCACCGGGGCGCTGGTGTACGCCCAGCGGGGGATCGTGAACTTCAAGAAGGCTCGGCCCAAGCGGAGCCTCTGCAACCCCATTTACCCGACGCGCAGCCCGAAGCAGTGGGCCACGCTCGCGGGGTACTCAAGCGCGGCGCACTTCAACGCAGCCTGCCCCGTGGGGCATATCAGCGTGGCGCCAAGAACGCGCGTAGGGCCGGTTCCTATCTACCGCCCAGGAACGCCGGAAGACGAGGGGAGCCCCGGGGGGACAGGCGAGCGGATCTCGGCGCCGGAGCGCGGGAGCGACCTGGGTGCGTATGGAGCCGTCGCAGGAACTCCCACCACGATACTCGGCATGAAGCCCTGGCAGGTCCTCCTGCTGGGCGCGGGTGCCTACTGGCTCTGGACGGAGCGCAAGTGACCCGAAACCCACCCGGCGATGCGCTTATGAAGGCGGTCTTCCTTGGAGGCAGCCTGCTCGCGCTGTGGTGGCTGCTCAAGCCGCCCACACTAAAGGTGGAAGTGGCGGAGGAGCCGCTGCCGGACGCAAACACGACCGTGGGATTCGCCCTGGCCACCTCTCCGGAGGCCACCGCAGAGAGGAACCTGGCCTGGGCGGCAATGAGTCCGTCCGAGCAGTTTGCGGAGTGCCAGGAGAGGCTCAGAGTGCTTGGCCTCGGCTTCGATTCGTGGACGCCCAGCATGAAAACCGCCGTGGACCAACGCGGCCTCGACACCTACGAGGCAGACCTGAAAGCCTGCGCTCAATACACCCAAACGGAGCCAAGCTGATGGCACGCCAAAACCCCGAAAACCTCATCATCAAGCTCGGCTTCCTCGGTCTCGGAGCGCTCGGCATCTGGCTGGCTTTCCGAAAGCAGCAGACCGACAAGGAAGAAGAGGCCGTCCAGCTTGTACGCCGGCAGCAAAAGCTCATCGACACGAGGACGGAGCAGCAGAAGCAGCTCGCCGTCGAGCAAGCCGTTGCCGCCGCGGCCTCCCCGTTCATACCTGCCGCGGCGAGCTTCGTGGCTGGTAAGAGGGGGTCTCGGTCTGGTAAGCGCTCCTACATCTCCGGAGGCAAGGCCGGCCCGGACTTTGAGTTCTGGATGTCTGGGGCCACCCTCGGGAGCAAGTCCTGGGACGACATGAGCAGCACCGAGAGGGGCAACGACTGCATGGAGCGGCTCCGCGTCCTCCACGACGTTCGGGTGGACACCAAGGGTAACGTCACCAGCGAGGCGATCAACCGGTGGCCAGCCTCGATGAAGATGAGTATCAAGCAGGCCGGCAGCTTCAAGGACTATAAGAAGGCGCTGTACCGGTGCGTCGAGAACTACCTGGGGGCGGAAGCCTACCTGCGGGTGAAGAACATGTACGGCAAGGCCTCCATGCTGCCCGCGGAGCTTGGGATACTGTGGGTCTACCCCACACCCCTCAGCAAGACTCGGTTCCCGGACCTCTACTCCAAGCCGTGTGCGGCCGAGTTCGTGAAGCGCGGATACACCCCCGAGCGGGGCTTCGACGAGAACATGTTCTACGACCCCTGGGGCCCCGGATGCCCGGGAGTTCAGGGTACGTGGAGGGGTGAAGCGTGGGACGGGGACAAACACGTTGCCCCGGTCGAGCGTCAGAAGGCGTGGCAGGCGTACTACTACGAGCCCCGCCTCTTTAGGAAGGAGCCCACCAAGTCCAAGCCGTCGTGGGCGGAGTTCAAGGACCAGAGCTACGAGTCGTTGAGGTCGTACCAATGAGCTTCGGACGACTGATACAGGTGGACAACCTCGACGAAAAGTTCGGGTCGGCGGACCATTACTACCAAGTGATGGTGAAGTCCGGCGTGGTCGAGACGCTGCTCCTGACCGAGCACGAACTCGACAAGATTCGGGACCGCGTAGCGAAGAACCCGGAGGACACGGAGATGGTCCCGTCTGGCTGGGACAACTTTGTCGCTGAAATATCAGGATGGTTCTAATGGCAGCACGAAAGCCACGACTCGACGACACGTGGACCGTGCCACTCCTCATGGCCGGAGCCGTCGGGATCCTCGCCCTCGTCGTGTGGCGCCGACAATCCGCGGCAGGCGCGGTGCGAGAGGCTGAGCTTGCCACCGCTCCAACACCCCTCGTGGCTATGGGCCAAGGCATCGCTGAAGAGTGGCTTCCGGTGCTCCAAGAGCACGTCATAGGGTGAGGAGTGACCAAGATGGGCATAGAGTGGATAATCGTGACCGCTGTGTTGAGCCTCGGCGCCGGCGCGGGCATCACCGCGGCTATCGTCGGAGGCGGCGACAAGTCCTCTGAGGTACAGGCCCAGACTGCACAGCAGTTGTCGAGCCTCGACCTTCTGGAGCCCATCTGCTCCGTCGGCTACATGAAGAACAAGGGGCCCGACCTGTGCAGGGAGCTGTACTGCTGGGCTCAGACCAACTCGACCACCGGAGAGGCCAGCGGCATAGCCTGCGAAGCCATCTCCAACATCAACAACACGGTCTCCATCCGCGCCTTATGCGAGACGGAGGCCGAGGAGGCGGCCAAGGCTGCCTGCTACACCCTGTTCCGAGAGAGGAAATAATGGCTGAATCAAAGAAACAGTATCGAGCAAGAATGCGAAAGAAGCATGGCGCGGATTGGTGGAAGAAGGGCAAGAAAAAGGCCCCAGCAAAAAAGGCGAAACGAGAGGCGTTCAAGATACGCTGGCCGAACGCACTGCGGACCAAGGATGGGGTGGTCCTGAGGTACGTCAAGACCGGATACGGAGCCCATCTGTACTCAGACTTCGACAACTACGACGAATACAGCATCCGGCCGACCGGCGGTGGCAAATACAGCTTGGTGTGGTCCGAGGAAGACTTGGGCCACTACTCGGATGGCGGTGAGGCTCCGTATCCGGAGGAGGGTGAGATAGTGGACAAGACCATCCTGAAGTCGGCAACTCCGGCTCAGATCAAGAAGAAGATTGAGGGAACGAACCGACCAAGACTGGTGAAGTCCAACCCTCGGAGACGAAGATGACACGTAAACAATACAGAGCGAGAATGCGAGCCGAGCACGGCGCGGATTGGTACAAGTCCAAAGGCGGGCCGACGATGCGAGGCAAGGGCCGGCTCAGGAAAGGCGACCCCGTCATAGCGACCGGCGGGCAGAAAGGCCTGGGCGCGACGGCGGGCTACTTCGAGGGCCCAGGCGACGAGTTCGAGGGCCACGGCGAGTTCCTGTATCCCGCCATCTACGCCTTCGACGACCCGACGGAGACCGCGCCGTGGCGCAACCTGAGGGCGCCCAGGAGCAAACGGGAGTTCCTGCGCGAAGTGGAGTCGACCCTGCGCGACACGTACGAGGTCGAGGGCGGGCGCGACTGGGAGAGCAGCCGCGCGTACGCGGACCTGTTCGAGAAGGACCTGCCGAAGCACCTCTCCAAGGCGCGCAAGGCGTGGAGGCGGTAATGGCCGAGTCACGAAAAGAATACAGAGCCAAGATGCGCCGCGAGCACGGAGCGGATTGGTGGAAGGCCAAGCCTAAGAAGGCCAAGGCCAAGGCCAAGGCCAAGAAGCCCGCGAAGGCGGCTCCGCCAGCGCCCCGCTTCCGCACCTACGAGCAGGTGGTGGAGGAAGAAGGGCTGGCCGACGACGTTCAAGAGAGGCTCCGAGACAAGGGCTGGAGCGAGTGGCCCTACGAGTGGGACTTCTGGCAATACTCGTCAGTGAGCAAGGACGGCAAGTCCCTGTGCTACGTCGCGGGGGCGGACGACTCCGGCTACTCGGGCTCCAGCTACAGCCTGTGCGCGACGCGCGTCGGCCCGCGCTACCGGCTCGCCCTGCGCTTCACGCTGGGGTACGGGGCTGGCGGGAGCGAGGACCCGGAAGACGACCTCGTGCTGGACCTTGGCACCCACGGGCTGAAGAAGGCGCTGTGGGTGCTCAAGGTTCAGGCCCGCAGCAAAGGATACGTGGAGCGGTGGGCCAGCGAGGAGCAAGAAACAGCTTGGCGGGCAGAAATGCCGGACGAGGACTGACCTGCATGAGCGTCCTCCTGTCAGCACCCACCGACTACTTCTCCAACAGTAGCCGGTCCTACAACCCCGAAGCCCCGCCGGACCGGTTCACCCCGATCCCTGGCAACGGGAACTTCCGTGGGGCGCGCATTGACAACTTCCGGCAGATGAAGCTGCTGAAGCAGAGCTACGGCGTCAAGACCATCGTGAACCTCGCCCAGGACTCGATGCGGCTGCAAAAGTCCGGAGACGGGTTCGAGTGCGAATGCACCAACTGCCTGTATCTCGGGCCTCAGGCCAACGCTTGCGAGCCGCAGTGGGCGCGTGCGCTGGGCCTGAACTACATCTACGTCCCCCTGGGCGGCTCTTGCCCCTCGGAGGAGGACTACGCTGTCATCCAAGAGGCCCTCATTGATGGGCACGCCTACGTCCACTGCACGCACGGAGTGGACAGGACGGGCGGCGTGGTCGGGCGATGGGTCCGGGAGGTCCTGGGACTCTCTGATAGCGAGATCATCGACTACACCTACTCCTTCGGAGGCCAGTGGACCGACCCATCGGACCCGAACCACCGCCTCCGAGACTGCATGTTGAACGCCACCCACAACCCGAGCCTCGTCGGAGCGATTCGCAGCGCATCCCGAGCCTGGCTCCCGTTCGTCCTCATCGGAGGCGCAACTCTTATCGCGGGCGCAGTCGTCTACCGCTTCCGCTACAAGTAGCCGTGCGGTACGCCGACGAGCCCTACATCGCGCTCCATCACCTTGAGCGCATCGAGCGGCTGGCCGCCCGCACGCGCGTATCGAAGGTGGCCCGGAGTCCAAAGGGCTTCCTGACCGCCTACAAGATCGCGGGCGGCGACCCGTACGCGATGGGTCGAGACCAATACTCGGGGCAGCTCTGGGAGGAGCGCCGGGCGAACTTCATCAAGCGGCACATGAGCGCGGCCCGCAGGGGCAGGGAGAGGCTGTGGAAAGGCGGATACCCGAGCCGCCGGCACCTCTCGCTTATGATGTGGGCCTACACGCCCACGCCCGAGAAGACGATGCGGTGGCTGCGGAGGGTGAGGTAGTGGACTACGACCCGCAACACGTTGTCTCCGCCGTTGTCGTCGTGTGCAAGCGCGACCGGATGCTCCTACTCAAGCGGGGGCCCACGGACCCGTGGATGCCAGGAAGGTGGTGCTTCCCGGGTGGGGCCATCGACCCCGGAGAGGGGCCCTTTGAGGGCGCGGCGCGGGAGGCACGCGAGGAGGCAGGCCTGCGCCTCACGGCGGGCGACCTGAGGCCAATGGGCGCGGTCGAGATGGAGGGGACAACCGTGTACGTGTTCCTTGCGAGGGCTCCCAGGGCCAAAGTCAGGCTCGTCGACGAGGAGCATTCGGAGTTTCGCTGGCTCACCTCGGATGAGATACAGTCGTACCCGACAATCCCCCTCGTGAAGGCGATAGCTCGGAGCGCCAGTGCCAGGACTTGCTGAACTGCTCTTTGCCTACGGCCTCGCCTTCGGCGCGATGAACAAGCTCCCGGACCGGGCGTACACCGCCTTCCCCGCTGTGGTGCTCCGGCTGCTGTCTTGCGCGTACTGCACCGGATTCCACACGGGCTGGGTGGCATATCTCATCGCGGGGCCAGACGCCGGCTGGCAGGCGGCGCCCATCTGGGCGTTCGCGTCGGCCGCCTTCAGCTACGTGGCGGACACCGGGATGCAAGCGGTGGAGCAGAAGACCCATGGCTCGTAGCGACCCGGCGGACGCGGTGCTGGACGAACTCGTGCGGATGGGCGGTCGGAGGGTGGACGACTACACGGTCCGAGGCCCGTCACCGCTGGCTGAAGTCGCCCTCTCGGAGCAGTCGGGCCACATCTGGGTCCACTGGGTGGAGGGCGACGGAAGCGGCGGAGCGATCAGCGAGCTGCTCGACGTGGCGGCGCGCGTCGCCCCTGGGGCGCCCGTGGCGGGGGAGGCGACGGGCGCGGCGTGGAGCGCCTGGGAGAGGCAGCCCGACCTCGACGAAATGGGACTGGAGGAAGCGGAGGAGATATACCCCAACGTGGAGCCTGACAATCGGTTCTTCTACGTGGAACCATAGGAGGATCATGGCGCGTAAGCCCACGCCAGACGAGAAGGAAGGCGCACCTGAAAGCCTGGTCGACAAGTTCACTGAATAAAGGTGTCAGGACGGATTGACAGCCCTCCGGCGGTTCGATAGGGTCTCCGACATGGGACTCGCTTATCCTCAATGCCCCTACGTGATGGCGCACACCAGCGTCAACGGACTCCGCGAGGAGCTTCTGAAGGTGCCTGGGGTGAAAATCTCCGGGGCTCGGCTCATCATTCCGCACCACGCTCTTCATCTGGTAGACGACGTGCTGGCCGGGACGGCAGTCTCGTCCGCCTCGTGGGTGGGCGGGCCACCTGCCTCCGTCCCATGGGAAGAGGTGGAGGAGATCCTGCGCTCGACGGGCGAGGTCCGAGAGTTTGTGCTGGACGGGTTTCTGATGCCCTTTCAGCGCGAAGCGCTGGAGTTCGCCGGCAACCGGGCCGGGGTGCATTTCTGGCACCCTACCGGAGCCGGGAAGACCCTGACCGGTGTGCTGTGGGGCCTGCTGGAGCCGGGGCCACTGGTGGTCGTGACGCGGGCCGCGTCCAGGCTGCAATACGCCCGCGAGATCGAGCGCTTCACGAACGTGCGCCCATACGTCGTGAGGCCGCAGGGCTACGTGCGAAAGAACACCGCTCCGGAGTCCCTGGAGGAATACTGGGGTCGCGTCGAGAGGCCGGTGGTCGTTGTCGGCTGGGAAGCCCTCACCGCCAACGTGAACACCTTGATCGGCCTCCAGCCTTCCGCTGTCATCTTCGATGAGAGCCATCGAGGCAAGAGCAGCAAGCGGTGGGAGCCCATCCCGCTGCCCGAGCCCCCAGGCAGGGAGCCCGCGAAGGACGCGGAGTTCCTCCGGAGCCAGGAGGTCGAAGCGCGCTCACGCGGCGGGTTCATCACGGACCAAGACGGCAGCAGGGTGATGATCGTGCCCAGGCGCAACACCAGCATGAGCGCAGCCCGCCTGGCCAGGGCGTGCGCTCGCAGGTGCTGCACAACGGCCACGCCTATCAAAGATAGGGTGCGAGACCTCTGGGGGCAGCTCGACCTGGCGGAGCCCCATTCCTGGGGCAACAAGACGGTGTGGATGCGTCGGTACGCGGACGCCAAGCCCGGGATGTATGGAGGCATGGACACAACCGGAGCGTCCAACCTCGACGAACTCCGAGAGCGGCTGGCTGGGGTGGCCCACCGGATCGACTACCATACTACGCACCGGGACCTACCAGCGAAGCGCCGGCAGAGCGTCTACATCGCACCCGAAGACCAGACCCGGCCTGCCGGGGGCTTCGTCAAGCAACTCAAAGACGCTGCGAAGCGCGGGCCTACCGCGGTCCTTGAGGTCAGGCTCGCGCAGGCCGCGAGCGGTAAGCGCAGAGCGGTCATCGGCCTCATCGAGGACCACCTCCACTCTGGGCACAAGCTCGTCGTCTTCACGGGGCGACGGAGAGACTGTGACGAGCTTGGCGACATCGTGAAGAAGTCGCAAGGGGCGAAGCAGACCAAAGCCGCTGTATGGGCGGCGCATGGCGGCCAGAGCACGCAGTCGCGCCAGGACATAGTGGACGACTACATGGATCACCCTGGCCCGGCCATCCTCGTTGGAACCGGCGACGCCTTCGGCGAGGCCATCAACCTACATGATACCGACGCGGCGCTGTTCGTGATGCTCCCGTGGACACCCGGCCAGATCCGCCAGTGGGAGGGTCGGTTCTGCCGGCTTGGCCAGAAGCGCCCAGTGGTCATCTACTACGTGATCGGAGAGGACACCGTCGACGAGCACGTGGCCGATAAGCTCATCGGGAAGTTGCCTGCCGTGGAGCGCGTCTCGCAAGACTCCGAGCTTGCCGCGGCAGCGGCGGCGATAGGCGGGACGCAGGACACGGACGCGCTCGCGGACTCGATTCTCAGCAAACTGGAGGGCTGACATGACTGACGACCGGCTCCTTGTGTTCACCGGCCCCTCTCCGAGAGGGTGGCACCGCCTCCAGCTTTTCCTGGAGTGCCCGCAGCGCTACGCCTGGAACTACGTGGCGGGCATCAAGAGCATCAACGAGAACGCGCCTCCGCTCGTCAAAGGCTCCCTTGTCCACTTAGGGCTGGCCCAGCACTATTCGCGGATGCGCGAGACTCAACAGGGCGGCGACCCAGACCGCTTCTATGGACCGGCGGAGGCCATCGACCTGATGGCGGAGGTCAAGGGTGGGGCCTGGGCCGAGCACGCCGCCCTGGCGAAGGCGGTTACCGAGGCCTACCTGATGCGGTGGCGCAACGAGCGGTTCAAGATTGTCGCCGTAGAGGAACTGCTGGAGGCGCAGATCGAGGGCTACCGCTTCACGGGGCGGATGGACTTGGTGGTCGAGGACTCCGCAGGGAAGATTTGGATCATTGACCACAAGACGACGGGGCGGCTCCAGGCCAAGCAGCGCAAGTTCTACTCCGTGTCGGGGCAGATCCTGGGCTACCAGACCCTCGGGAGGCACCACTTCGGGAACCGGTTCGGCGGGATGCGCCTGAACATGCTGCAACACGGTGGCGACTTCAAGTTCGAGCGCTTCGATGTGGAGCCCGCACCCAAGCTCCTGGCCAAGTGGCCAAGCGCGGTCAAAGATGCCGAAGAGGGCATACAGAAACTACTCGACGAAGGCCGTCCGGAGGACCAGTGGCCCATCGCTCCAAGCGAGCTTGTCTGCTTCCACCGGTACGGGGCGTGCAACTACGTGGAGCAGTGTAAGTGGGGTCGGTCGGACCTTCCGGAGAAAAAGTGACAGGACTCGCTTGACAACCGGCAAACTGCCTTGATAGCTTGGCCCACACACACACACTGACTTTCCCGGACCTTCCAATGACAGAACCAGCTCTCGTCTGTACCTACGGCCCCTCCGGGTCGGGGAAGACAACCGACCTCGGCTACTCCTTCCCTAACGGAGTCTTTATCGCTGCGCGAGGCGCGGTCCAGCCAGTGCGCTCGCTCTGCGGCTACGAGCCTCAGGTTGTCGAGGCGCAGATCATCGACGATGCGACCAAGTTCCTGGAGAAGCTCTCCAAGACCAAGGACCACCCGTACGACGCTGTGCTCGTGGACGACTTCAGCTTCCTTGCGGAGCAACAGTTCGCCGTCTACGACAAGCGATTCTCGGGATTCACTCTTTGGGGCAAGCTCCGTGAGTCGGCCATCGCGTTCCGCAACGCCGCCCGCTACGCCAACGTCCACGTGGTCCTGAACTGCTGGGAGCAGCCTCCCAAGCTCAAGGCAGACGGCACCCGGATTCGGGGCGGTCCTATGCTCTCCGGGAAGCTCCCGGAGCAGATCCCCGCCATGTGCGACATGGTGTTCCGGTGCGGGCACGAAGCGATGCGCCGGCCCTGGCCCGGCGTGTACCGCTGCGGGTACAGCACGGACTACGTAATGAAGGACCGGTTCGACATCGCCCCGAGGCTCGACCCCGCGCCGATGAACCTCGGAGAGATCCTGAGGGCCGCGGGGTACCAGATAAGGCGTCACAAGGACCTGGGGTGGCAGGAAGAGATCGTGGCTTCGCTCTCCGCTTCTATCATCGACGGCGCTCCCCTTGCGGAGACTGTCAACTCGTCCTATAAGACCCTGGTGGAAGCGGGGATCTCGCCCGCTGCCGCCCGTTGGACAATGCGCGACGCGATGGACCGCGCCGTCATACTCCGCGCCCTTCAGGCGACGGACGACACCTTCCTTTCCTGACTTTTCCGCGTGCGGCTGCCACGCTTGAAGCAGCCACCCAAACTGTCCACTTTGGAGAAACACACATGGACATTCCAAGCACAAATCCTGATTTCAACTTCAACGTCAACCTCTCCGGTATTCGCGCTGCGTCCGGTGGTGGAATGAAGCTCCCAGAGGGCTACTACGAGGGCACGGTCACCGACGCCTTCTCCGCCACCTCGAAGAGCGGTCGCCCCCAGGTGGCCATCAAGGTCACCATGAAGGGCCAGTTCGACGGCATGGTTCGCACTGCGTGGCTGGGCGTGCCTCAGACCGAGGACGACGGCGTGCGGTACTACTGGCGCGGCGTGTTCGAGAGCCTGGGCTACCAGCCCGCGCAGATCGACGCCGGGATCATCACCGTCGAGCGCAACGTGCTCATCGGCCGGTCCTGCTCCGTGTACTACCGCCCCGGCGACAAGGACATGGGCATCTACGAGGAGCTGAAGTTCCTTGCACCGCACGCCTGGACCCAGCAGAAGGCGCAGTTTGAGGCAGCGTCCTCCGCTCCGGCCTCTGCCATGGGTGCGGCTATTGCGGCTCCCATCGCTGCGAACCCCCTCTCCAACAACGGCGGCTCTGCCCCCGCCGCTGCGGGCAACACGGTGACCAAGGACGGCCTCCTGGCCGCCCTGAACCGGTAGAACTGGGAGAACAGGAACGCCGCTGTGGGAATCAGGCGTGACAGCCGGGAGAGACCGGCACCCCCCACGAGGCTCCAATGTCCACCCCACATCATATCCTTGAATGGCTCTCCGAGACCGACTGTGAGGCTCTCCGGCTGGAGCCCGGCGACCTCTACGACGAGCACATCGTAGGCGTTGCCTACCGGTTCAACGTCGGCCCCGTGATCGTGTACGACATGAAGAGCATCCTGCGGTCGCACGACAAAATGGGCATGACCCGAGAGGAGGCGGAGGAGTGGTTCCACTTCAACACGCTGGGTGCGTGGCTGGGCGAGGGCACCCCTATCTTCCTGGACATGTCGCCCGACTGCTTCTGCGAGGAATAGGCGTGCCCCTGTACGAGTACAAGTGCGACCAGTGCGCGAAGGTCACGGAGGTGCTCCAGAGGCACCACGACGACGCCCCGTCCTGTGCGGGCTGCCAGACGACCATGAAGAAGCAGATTTCCCTGAGCAGCTTCTCCCTGAAGGGAGAGGGCTGGTTCAAAGACCACTATGGGCTAAAGCCCACACCCAAGACGGACTGAAGATGATTGTTGGACCCGATGGCAAGCCCATCCAAGTTGCCCCCGTTCTGGGCGCTCCGAAGCTGGAGGACCTGGACGTTTTTACTCCCGAAGAGATGGTGCTGGTCGCCGACCCGATCCGGCAGGCGATGGCGGCGGGCGTGCCCGCCATGTCGCCGTGCAACGTCGAGTTCGTTATGGTCGCTCGCCTCGTCCGCACCGTGCTCGCACTCCAGACCCCGATGCCCTCCCTTGTGAGAGAGGGCGAGGGGGAGGAGTGAGCCGCTGGTTCAACCTCGACGCGCGAGGCAACCACAAGCGCGGCCCGGCCAACGCCAAGAAGCTCGTCAGCGGGGATAACCCGGAGCAGCTTGCTGTGTACGCCGTGGACAACATCACTGAGTGCTTCCTGCGGGAGGTGGGGCGTCCGCCGCATCGGCGGGAGCTTGAGCTTATCTGGTCGCGGACACTGAACAGGAAGACACCGACCCGGTTCCCTCGGGGCGCGGAGTCAGAGATCCTGTGACCCACTACGACGCACGCGCTCACGGAGCCCGGTGCGGGGAGTGCCCGCTCAACTCCCATGAGGGCCCAGTGCCTCCGGAAGCGAACCGGCAGGCGCGCATCGCCGCCATCGGAGAGGCCCCTGGAGAGCACGAGGTCCGAGAGAACAGGCCCTTCGTGGGCCCGTCGGGCAGTATCATCACGCAGACCGCGCTCCGCTGCGGGCTCAAGCGGAGCCACGTCCACTGGACGAACGTCTGCCTGTGCCGCCCGCCGGACAATGACATGGGCCGCTTCTTGGACCAGCTTCGCAAAGCGAACCGCCAGATCGAGAAGGAAAACCGGGCACAAAAGAAAGTGGACAAGGCGGCGGTGGCCCGCCCCCTGATCCCTACGCCCATGAAGTGTTGTGAGCCCCGGCTGTGGAAGGAGCTTGAGCCCTTCTCGCACCTGCTCGGGCTCGGAGGGACGGCCGCGAAGGCGCTACTCAGCCCCGGCATCTCCATCATGGCAGTACGAGGGGGCCCTACGGAGATAGAGCGGGGCGACCGGGTCCTCAAGATCATGCCGACCTTGCACCCGGCCTTCGTGATGCGCGCCAAGAGGTGGACGCACGTGTTCCGCAACGACGTGAGCCGGGCGGCCCGCTGGTTCCGAGGCGAGCTGTCCTGGGAGCCCCCCAAGGTGCTCTACCACCCCACCTCCGACCAACTCCGCGCCTTTCTCAGCGACGAGTCGGTGCCCTACTGGACCTACGATGTCGAGACGGACGGGATAGAGGCGCTCACGGCCAACCTGCGGTGCATCGCCATAGGCACGCCCGAGTCGGTGGCCGTGGTCGGGTGCAGGTCCATCCACGACGACACCATGTTCTACCCGGAAGCGGAGTACGAGCGAGTCAAGGATGTGCTCCGTGAGTTCTTCACTGACCCCACGAAGCTGAAGGCGGGCCACAACTCGGGCTACTACGACCGGCTCGTAGTCGAGAACCAGCTTGGGGTGACTCCGGAGCCCAACATCGACACCATGCTGCTGCACCGCCTTGTAGAGAGCGAGCTGCCACACAGCCTGGCTTTCGTTGGCTCCATGTACACAGACGCCCCGTCCTGGAAGACAGACCGAGAGGGTAAGAAGAAGGCGCTCGGCGGCGAGTCCGACCACGAGCTACACGAGTACTGTGCCTACGACGTGGCCGTCACGGCCGCGGTGGTCCCGCCCCTGTTCGACCAAGTTCGGCTCCGGAAGCAGGGCGACGTGCTGGCCTGCGACCACAAGCTGCAAGAAATATGCGCGGGGATGCACCGGGTCGGCATGTACGTGGACCAGGAAAAGCGGGCGGAGTTCGAGGTGGAGCTGTTTGACTCCGTCAACACCCACCGCGCCAAGCTCCAAGACCTGACCGGAAGGCCCGACCTCAACCCTGGCTCTGTCTTTCAGCTACGGAGTCTCCTCTTCGACGAGTGGCGCCTGGAACCCCCAGTTGAGGACAAGATCCGCTTCACGATGGGCGGGGATCCGTCCACGTCCGACGACGTGCTGCGGGCGTGCATGACGATCAAGACGCTGACCGACGAGCAGCGGGAGGCCATTGGCCGAATCCGCTACTACCGGAAGGCACAGAAGATGCTCGGGACCTACGTCATCAAGCTCCGCTACTCCGATGCGGAGGCGGCGGGCGGCTGGGACGCCGAGGAGACCTGGGAGGACATCGAGGCGCGCAAGGAGCGCGGAGACTACAAGCTCGGCATCGTTGACCGCACCACGGGCAGGATGCACCCGGGCTACAACGCCCACGTCACGACCTCCGGTCGCCTCTCCAGCAGCAAGCCTATCAACGCTCAGAACTTCCCCTTCAAGCTCCGGAGCATGGTGGTGGCTGCTCCAGGGAACGTCCTGGTGGGAGCCGACGCTGACCAGTTGGAGCTTCGGATCGCGGCCAGCCGCTGGCGCTCGGCCAAGTACCTCCAGGCGTTCGACGACGGCCTCGACCCGCACAGTTCGGTGACCGCGCACGCCATATTCGGGCAGCGCTTCGAGGACGCCGCGGGGTCTGGCCACCCTTGGAAGACCGGCCACAAGTTCACTGGGAACGCCAAGCGGCTCCGGAACCTCTCCAAGTCGGTGCAGTACGCCTCTCAATACTGGGCGACGGTCGAGACCGTGCATCGTGTGATCACGCAGACCGAGACCGACAACGGCGACGGAACCACCTCGCTGCCCTACCTCCGGCTTTCCCTCCGGGAGGTCAGGATGATGCACGACAAGTGGATGGAGGGCGCGCAGTTCGACGCTGGCTGGGACCGCGAACTCATGTCGTGGCGGGCGGACGGCTACCTCGCGGAGCCCATCATGGGCCGCCGACGGGACTTCCTTGACGGCGAGAACCCCAACGAGATCGTGAACTTCCCGATCCAGGCGGCCGGAGCCAGCCTTATGAACATGGCGATCCTTCGGCTGTTCGAGGAGGTCCCCTTCGAGAAGTGGGGCCCGGGGACCGGGATCGTCAACCAGTGTCACGACTCCATCGTGGTCGAGTGCCCGGAGGCAGAAGGCCCTCGGGTGGCCCGCCTACTGGAGGAGTGCATGAACCTCACCCACCCGTCGCTCCCCGGAGTGACATTCACAGCAACAGCCGACATAGGCCACGCCTGGTCGGACGTATAAGGAGAACACATGGATTCGTTTTGCTCACAGGAAGCCCCAGAAACGCCGGACTGGCAGCGGAGTGCGGAGGTGCTGGAAGTCTCCAACTCCGAACTGCTGGACGAAATCGAGCGGCTGACGACAGAGGTAGAGGCTCGGCGCGACCCGCGCCCGCTCGTGACCGCCCTGGTCGAGTACCTTGACTGGCTGGACGACCCAAACGGGAGAATGAGCCGAGACGCCCAGGCCATTGTGAGCCGGCAACTCAGGCACGCGCTCGACAAGCGCCTCAGCGAGATGCGGGCATGAGCGAGTACAACATCTTCCTGGCGTCTCCGAAAGGCACGCCAGATGCCCAGATTGACTTGGCCTTCGGGCTTGTCGAGGAGAAGTTCTCGGCGGCCATCCCGCACGCCAGCGTCACGGTGGTCCGCGCCAAGGACGAGTGGGAGAAGAGCTTCACTCAGTGCGGGGGATGGGACGCCTGGGCGAAGCACGTGGCCACGGGCATCGACTATGAGTACAGGACGCCCCTCTACAACGCTGTGGTATGCACGGCCGAGTCCGTGGGGCGAGCCACGGCACAGATCGTCGAGCAGGCCCTCTCGGCTCGGAGAATGGTAGCGCTGGTCCGCGGCCAGGAGATCGCCCAGGTGATCGCCGTCGAGTGTACGGACAGTGACAACTGGCAAAGTGGGTGGCGGCTCAACACCTCCCCGTGATAGCTTTGGGGAGACCTATACGGAGATCACTAATGGAGACGCCCGAAGAACTGCTCAAACGAGCCCGCGAGTTGGTGCTCAGGCTACAGTCTGCCGGGCACACGCCCAACGAGATCGCGGAGAAGCTCAACAACAGGGTATCGAGCCGGACCATCTATCGGTGGGCCAAGGGAGAGCACGCGCCTCAACAGCGGAGTGACCTCGTCGCGTTGGAGCAACTCGCGCAATCCATCACGTAGCACACCAAGTTTCGGTCGCTGCTGGCTCGGGATGCCGCCCCGTGGCATATTTGAGGCCGGAGGTCGCCCGTGAAGCGCCGAACCAACGTGACAACTACCACAAAGATTGGCGCTGCGGGCGCGGGCGCGCTCGTGATCGCCTCGTGGATAGCGTTCCGCCTCTATGTCAGGCAAAGCCTGCTCTCGGAGCTTGAGAAGGAAGGGCTGTCCCAGCAGTTTGGCTTCGCCCAGCAGTCTTCGGGGCTGGTCGGCCTCGACCTAAACCTCCCGACGCCGCTGGAGCTTGCCAAGTCGATGGTGCCCATCTGGAGCACCGTCATGCCCGAGGAGGCGCTCTACGACGTGTCCCAGCGCGGGCGGGCCAGCGAATACTGGCCGGACACGCATCGCACTCCGAGCCCGCTTGCTCGGTTCGGTCTGGAGCAGGCCGCCTTCGCTACGCTAAGGTAGCCCAGCCCCCTGCCCCCGAGTTAGGTATGACCGAGTCGATCATCAACCAGCTTATACAGGGCGGGGCGATGGGGCTCTTCGCTGCCTTCCTCGTGTGGCAGCACCTGGGGATGCAGAAGCGGCTTGACCACCTCGTAGAGCGGTTCACGGAGCAACTTGACAAGATCAACGCTGACTACGACGACCGGATCGAGAAGATGAGAGTGCGCTACGACACCGTAATAGAAGGCGGGCGCAAGCAACTCGCGGACGCCCAGCGGGACTTCGCCCACATCCGCGAGACCGTCCAGTCGGACGTGAGCGAGCGGCTCGCGGACAACTCGCGCAAGCTCGACTCCGTGACGGAGAAGGTCGACGAGGCGCTCAGGGAGATTAGAACTGCCGAGAGGGGGACCAGCTAATGGCGGACGATACAAAACAACCCGACCCAAAGGACTGGGCCCTCAAGGCGATGGTATGGGCGATCCCGGTCGTGTTCGGGGCGGGCGCGCTCGCGCAGATAGTAAGGTCGGACGACGCCGGCATCTCCGCCCTCCAGGAGAAGATGGGGGAAGCGGAGGACGGGTTGCATGCGCACAGCAGCCTCCCGGGGCATCCGGTGTCGACCACCCAGATCCAGCACCTTACGGAGCAGCAGGACGAGATGATGACCGAGCAACGGGCCATGCGCGCCGAGCAGCGGGACATGGCGACAGACCTCGCGGCGATCTGCCAAGCGACGGGCGCGGACTGCGCTCGATAACAAAGTGTCCTGACACGGTTGACATTCTCCGAAGGCCAGGCTACGGTCTCCAGACACACACAGGCCGGGAGGCCACATGCACGTCAACAAAATCTGGAGCAACATCAAGGGCGGGGTCGATACGGAGCTTGGGGAGAAGACCCTCATCGTCGGCGCCAACGGCAACGGCAAGAGCGCAATCGTGAACTCGGTTGAGCTTGCGCTGGGGGGCTCCGCCAGCGACATCGTGGGCCGCGCAGAGGTCAAGCGCGAGTCTGACCTCCTTGCCCTGGCCGACGGGGCGTCGGTGGAGGCGGTCGCTACGCTGTCCGATGGTCAGGCCGCGTCCTGGAAGGCGGAGCGGAAGACCACAGGGGGAGCCAAGAAGGCGGCCCGGCACTGTCCGGTGGACGCCTCGTTCCCGGTGCGCGAAGTGCGGGCCGCGCTGGGTGGCAGCGCAGACACGGCGCGGTCGTGGCTGCTTTCCAAGGCCGTGAACGACGTGTCTCGCTCTGACGTGGTCTCGTGGTTCACTCCCGAAGTGGCGGAGCTTTACGCCTTTCTGGCGGGCCCCGAGGGAGACGACGAGATCAGCGCGCTCCTCCGCGTCTTGCAGGAGGCAGGCAAGGACGCCCGATCAAAGAAGCGGCGCCTCGCCACGGAGCGAGAGGTCCTGGAGAAGCTGGGGCGCGACTTGGGCGCGGAACCAACCACGGGGGACCTCAAAGCAGCACACGACGCCGCGGCCGAGGCCTTGGAGGGGTATGAGGCGGCCATGAGGGCCAGCGGGCGCCAGCAGGCGCTGGAGGGCGCGGAGAAGATGCACGGGCACGCCGCCCGCTTGATCGAGATGTACGGGCTCAAGACTGCCGACTGGGACGAGGTGCGTGGTCTCCAGCCTCCAGGCCCGGAGTTGACCGAAGACGAGATGCGGATGCGCGACCGCCTGCACATCCTTATCGAGGTGAGCCAGATGCACGAGAAGACGGGCACGTCGCAGTGCCTGGTGTGCGAGTCCCCTGGCCCGTTCAATCACTCCTCCTTGATCAGGCGCAAGGAAGCCGCGAACGACCATCTGGACCACCGAGGCGAGTGGTGGGCGACCTACCACCGTGTGGAGGCGGAGATGATCCAGGCACAGGACGCGGCGGAGGAAGCCATCCGGGCCTTCCAGGCCGCCAAGGCCGACGCCGAGTCGATCCAGAAGTCGGGCACGTCGCTCTCGGAGGCGAAGGCCCTATGGGAAGGTAAGCACATGGCGCAGGCGGGCCTTGAGGCCGCCGCATCCCAGTGGTCAAACCTCCGGGGCCAGAGGGACAGCATCCGCCAGCTCAAGGCCGACGTGGCCAATCTGGAGGAGTTGGTCGAGTCCGGCAAGCAAGCCGTCAACCGCCTGCTGAAGACCGCCGTCGCTCGCTTCGAGGAGCGCACGCAGTCGCACCTGCCCGGCACGGACGTGTTTCGCCTCGTTCTGGAGGAAGCCGGAAAGGAGGTCTGCCGCTTCGGCTTTGAGCGCGACGGCGTCCTGCACACAGCGCTCTCAGGCGCGGAGTGGGCCAGGCTGACGCTCGCGCTCGCTTGCGCTGTCTGTGATGGCTCCGAAGCTCTGGTGGTGTTCACGCCCGAGGAGCGCGCGTTCGACCCGCACACGCTGCGGGAGGTCATGGCCGCGTTGTCCGACGCCCCGGGGCAGGTCTTGCTGACGAGTCCCATCCGGCACAAAGGACGGCTCCCGAAGGGCTGGACCGTGGTAGAGGTCGATGGCCCCGCCGCCAACCAGATCCCGGATAGCACCCAAACTGAGGCTGCCGCGTCGCCCTCGTAGGGCGCGTGCGCTACGATTGAGAACCGGAGAACAAGATGGCGATTTCGCAGAAGCCTGCCGACGGCATCCAGGTGACCATCGCTGCCCCAGGCACGGTGGTCGAGGCGGGCACCCAGCCCTTTGACAACACTCACACGGTCATCATCTACAACGTGACCGCCGCGGTGGACGGCTACGTGAACTGGCAGACTGGCGCCGGGGCTATGGCTCCGGCGGCGGCCATAGTCGTCCCCGGAGGAGGCTCCCTGACCCTCTCTATTGGCACGCTGGCCCATCGGGTCGCCACAGGCGACACCCTGAGGTTTGATGGTAGCGCCGCGTGCGTGTTCCAGATCACGTATGTGAACGGGAACGTGTCTTAGTCCTCGGTGAGGCTGCGTAGCAGCGCCTCCGCGACCTGGGTGCCCACGTACTGCGCGAAGGCGTGCTTCTGCGCCGGCGTCAGGTCCTGGGCGCACCCGTAAAGGTCTCGGAGCGGTATCCGAGCGGAAATCTGGTACTTGGCACTAGGCAGGTTCTTCGCCTGGATCTGCACGAAGTGCTTGGCGCACTGCCGGGCGTACTCGACGCTCGCTACTTCGCCCGCGACCTCGCTGGCCCACGCGAAGGCCGACCCCGCCACATCAGCCCAGCGGTTCCACATCGACTCGCGGGCTTCGGCTCCGCCGAACGCCCCGTTGGAAGCCTCAAAAGGACCTGGCGTCGGGTGCGACTTTGCCTGGGTGTCTCGGAGCTTGGCCTGGTAGGAGATGCCTGGGTACTTGCCTTCCATGCGCTGCTGCGCCTTCTCGGCATTGGTACGCTCGCCGGCCTCCCCGCGCTCTGCGAGGCTGGCTACCTTCTTGTACCGGTCAAGGAGCTGCTCGCTGTATTGCATGTCCTCACTTCTTTGCCAAGAACGCCCACAGTACCATGGCCGCGCTGCTCCCAAGGAGCAGGTACTGAGTTGCCTTATCCTCCGGGCTCTTCTTCATCACGTTTGAGGCGATAAACACAGGCACCACAGGAAGCAGGGCTCCGAGGGTCACACCGAGCGCGGGGCCTGTTCCGTCTGCAAGACCGGCCACGCCATCAGAGATTGCGTTTCCGACGCTGGCACCCATGACGGGCCCCCAGCCGCGGGACACCTTGAGCTTGTCAGCGATCCACTTGTCCATGCCCACACCGAGCGCGGTCATAAGGATCAGGAGGCCGTTATCGACCACGCCGAACTTGAAGAACTTGCCGAAGTCCCCGGTCAGGGTTGGCAGGGTCGGAAGGGCTCCGTAGCCCATGACGGGCGACTGGCCGCCCGCGAACTTCATTGGGTTGCCGGTGTAGTGGACGCTGGGGCCAGAGTGCCAGGAGTGGCCGGGCCACGTCCCAGGGTAGATGGGGCCGGGCAGGCCGCTTGGTGGCGTGACGGCTCGCGGCGGTCCCGCAGCATAGCTGGGGGCCGGACCGGACCGGGTGCCGAGCGGAGGCATCTGGAAAGGTGGCGAGCCAGGCAGGTTCGCCGGAGGCACGCCCTGCGGGAACGGAGCTTCCGCAATATCGCCGTAGCCGGCCTGAGACTCTCCGGGGTTTGGTACTACGCGCATGACTGCCATGATCTACTCCAAGTTGTCCACTGCGCCCTTTAGGATGCCTGCGTCTGGATGCAAGTATCGGGCCGTAGTTTGAATGCTCTTATGCCCAAGCAGCGCCTGGACCGTTCTGAGGTCCGCTCCGTTCCGCAGCGCCATTGTAGCGAAGGTGTGGCGCATCACATGAGGTGTAAGCTCGCCCAGGGCGGGCGTGGCCTCTCGCATCTTCCGGCAGACCTTCCGCACAGCCTCTGGGCTGATGGGACCACCGGAGTTGCCCTGGAAGAGCCAGCGGCCCGGCTCGTACAGGTCCATGTAGCGCTTTAGCGCTGTCTGTGCGGCCTTGTTCAGGGGCACAAAGCGCTCCTCGTCCCGCTTCCCTCGGAAGCGAAGACCGGGTACACCGGACTGCCGAACGAGGTTGGACCGCTCCAGCCCGCAGGCCTCGGAGATCCGCAGGCCCGTGCGGGGCAGGAGCTTCAAGATCGTCTTGACCGGGTCGCCCTGCTTGTCCACCGTGACGTAGTACAGCGCAAGCTGCTCGACGGTCAGGCTGTCGCGTAGCCCACACGGGCGCCCCTTGGCCTTTGGGAGCATCTTGTCCACTTCGGCGGGGTCATACCCCTCAAACACAAGGAAGTGCTTCACAGCCGCTCTCAGCGGCAGCACAGTGCCTATCGGAGTCCGGGGGTGAACCTTCCCGCGCAGCCAGCCCACGGGGTCTTCCCCGGCTTGCTGGAGGATCTGGGCGTACTTGTCCCTGGTCTCCGGGAGGAGGCCCTGCTGCTTCAAGTGGAGGTCAAGGCTCATCGCCACGCCAGAATCAGGAGGGAAACGACCACGACCCCGGCAACAATCAGCTTCTCTCGGGCCTCTGGGTCGGCAAACGGCATCCAACGCGGGCCTCGGGGGTCCACGAGGATCTGGCTGAGTTCGTGCGCGGTCGGGCCGGGCCTGGGCCCGTGCTTGGCCAGGCACGCCTGATACTCGGGGTTGTACTTCTGGACGGAGCCGCCCTGGTGCGCCAACTCCCAGTTCTTCTTCGCGAAGAAGGAGGGCGACGGGTCGTCGATGTAGCGGTCGATGTGCGCGCACTCCGGCGGGCCCTCTTTCCAGGGCATAACAACGCTCATTGAGCACCTCCGGCCTTCATGTGCGCGAACACGGTCTGTGCAGCGCCTAGGAGGGCACCCCACTTGATACCGCCTGCGATGGTGAAGCCAGGAAGTATGGAGCCGACAGCAGCGCCAATGACGGCGGACACGGCAGCGTTCTGAGCCGCGCTCCGAAGGAGGCTACCGGAGGGGTCGTACTGCATCGCTCCCTCCCACATGCCGTAGGCATTCCCTACCGCTTGCAGCGGGTTCGGCTGGCCTGGCCGGTAGGCCAGACCTTGAACGATGGGAATGACGTTTGAGTACATCAGGCGAGCCAGTTCCAGAGGCGGGAGGCGGCACCCTCAGTTGGGTCGGGCTCCTGCGCCTTCTCATAGGCCATGCCGATTCCCCACCCGACGACTGCGCCACCAAGGGTGGCACCACTCGTCTTGGTCTTCATGCCGTACAGGGCTCCGAGGGCCATGCCGAGGAACAGGCCAGTCCCGCTCATTCCGGTGAACCAGTCCCCGATGCCTGCCGTGGTCTTGACGGCCAGCAGGCCACCACCCACGATCAGCGCGGGCACCAAGAACGGGACGCCGTACGGGTTCGTGCGAACCGGCACGCTCTTGCCGTCTCGCATCTTCCACAGCAGGATGCCGCCGCCGAGCAACAGGGCCCAGTTCGGGATCGACATCTCCGAGCTTTCGGTGAGGAAGTTCCCGTAGGCCTTGCCATCCCCGAAGACGGAGTAGTAGGACCTGGGCCAGGCCGGCGCGGGAGCCGGGCCCGGGGCGTATTGCGGCGGTCCGTAGGTGTAGCTGGGCACCGCCCAGCCGTATCCGGTGGGCTCGGCCGTGCTACGGGCTCCGCGCTTGACGACGAGGGCGGTGGACATTGTTACTCCTGTGCCTTGGACTTGGCCGCCTTGGCGGCCTTTGCTTTCTTAGACTTCTTGGCCTTCTTGGCCTCGGCTGACGCTTCTTCCGCAGGCAGCGTGATGGTCACGGAGTCGTTTCCTTGCACGACTTCGTAGCCAGCGATGCCTGCGATAGCGCCGAAAATGATGAGGGCAATCTTCAGTAGAAGATCCTTGTTCAGCTTGAGGCTCATGGCGTCTCCTTAGGGGCTGAGGTGCTTCGGCCGGGGTCGAATCCCTCTTCCGAGGGTCTGGACGAGAATATCGTCGTAGTAGATGGGGTCTCCCCAGATGATCTCCGCGACTCGGTCGGCTCGCTGCTCGGGGCCTCTGGGGAGTGCCTCCCCATCGAGTCGAGCCATCCGCCGCAGCTCATCTTCGCCGAGATGGAACTCGACGGCATGAGCAAGCTCATGGCGAAAGATCGCCCCGACCCGGTCCGAGTCTCCTCGGAGCAGCTTTGGGGCGACGACGATGCTGATTTCCCGGCGGCCGTCATTTCCGTCACGATAGGCGCAGAAGGCCATATTGCGAGCCTGGGGGAATGCGTCGGGGTTTCCCACGACAAGAGGCACATGGAAGTCTCCCCCAACGACGCTTTGCACGTCGCGGTGTAGTCTTCGGTATGCTCTCTTGGCGCGTTCATGGTTCATCCTCCGTTAGCGGCGACAGCAGACCTTGCGGCCGTTCATGTGGCGGCGAGCGTGCGGATGCCTGGGTGGGCACTTGCCATCCCGCCGGGGCCGGACACAAGCGCTGGAAGTCGAGTGGCCCGTGGGCAACGCCGCGCCGCTGGAAGTCGAGTGGCCCGTGGGCAGTGCCGCGCCACTGGAAGTCCATTGTCCATAGGCGCCGTATCCGCCTGACTTCGCTGCCTGCTCGTCTTGGTAGTTCTTGACCCCGACGTAAGCTCCGACGGCAGCGGCAAAGAGGCCGAGCATCCGGTACTTCTGGTTGGAGATGCCCGCGATCACGATGGCGGGTGCGCCCACCATGTAAAGGAACTTGCGGTGCTCCGCAAAGCGGCGGGTCTCTCGGACTGCGGCGGAAATCTCACCGCCGGCCTCCAGGGCTGCGGACTCGACCTCGACGGCGATGTCCTCAAGCTCTGCTTGCATCTGGTCAAGGTCCTCGTCGCTTACATCGCCGTAGTTGCGACGCAGCGCCAAGGCTCCGTAGTTCTCGCGCAGAGCGAGGGCTCCGTAGGGTAGTGACATGATTGCTCCAGGGGGTGAATGTCGGGAGATGGCGGCGAAGTCCTCTTCGAGGGCGGAGCCGTACATCAGTCCTCCAGCAGGGTGTAGGTAAAGGTGTCGCCGTACAGCGAAGCTGACTTCTGCACCAGAGCCATGAAGATGTCGAACTCCAAGGAGTTCGCTATCACCTGGCAGCCGGCGGACCAGCGGTCCACGGAAGTGGAGTCGGAACCTGCCTTATGGAGATTCAGGCCTATGTAACCTGACTGCTCCGTACCGGGCTCCATGTCGAGGATCTCGTCCTTGTCATTGTCTCGGAAGTAGCTCACTCGGCCGCCTGTCTGCACGAGCGCGGTGTACTTCCCGCGATGCTTGCCGATCTTGTGCGACCCACGATATTGCCCGGGGGCCATGATGGCGGTCCCAGTCACCTGCATCGGCTTTGCCAGCCAGTATGCGCCGGGGTCCGTCGTGCACTCGAAGGAGAGGTTGACCCACTGCCCGGTTTCGTCCTTGAAGGCAACGTGCATCTGATCGTCGAAGACGTTGGCCTTCCGAGCTGCGCTCCGAACCCCGATGATGTTCAGGTTCCACGCACCACGGGTGAAGATCGTGTGGCCCGCGTCCTTCGAGCGGGTGAGGATGGCGGGGATGTCGGCCACTGGCGCACTCCAGGCGATGGCTGAATCCTACCGTCCTACGGACGGCTACTCAACGAGCCAACCCAAAACGCAGTGCTACCGCGCGGATCAGGTCTCGGTCATGGGCGGCGCGTCACCGGCGATGCAGATGAGCTTGCACTCCGTACTGTTCGCTACGCCGCGCACCAGACGGATGCCGTCGGTGGCTGCGAACAGGGCGTCTGCCTGCATGACGCCGGGCGAGTTGATGAGCCCAAAGACGGCATTGTCGACGGTGACAGAGCCGACCGCTGTGGCGACGCCGTTGGCGTCGACCTTGCTGATGATCTGGGTAGCGGTGTCGTCGCCGGTGCCCTCCAAGGCCACCACGCGGAACGTGCGGCCCGACCCGGTCTGGGTGAGGTTCGTGGTCCCCTGGCCGTCGGCCAGGGTGATGGCGATCTCGAAGTCGCTTGAGATAACGGTGGCCATGGTGGCTCCTCGGTCAGGTGACGGTCTCGGTGAGGGCCTGGCCATCCGCCGCGATGCAGGTCAGAATGACCTTCGTGGAGTTGGCCACTGCCCTCACGATGCGGAGGCTGTCCGCGGGGACGAGCGTGCAGTTCGCGGTCGTGCCCATGACCGCGGGCGCGTCGGTGAGGCCAGCCACCGCGGCGGCAATGGTCACGACGCCGAAGTTCGTGTTGACGCCGTTCAAGTCCACCTTGGACACCGTGATGGTGGCGTTGTTGAGGCCGGAGCCTTGTACTGAGACGACTCGGAACGCTCGCCCCGGCGCTATCTGGGCGATGTTGGTCGTGCCCTGGCCTACGGCCAGGTCGGTAACGATCTTAAAGGTAGATGAGATTACTGCGGACATCTGCGGCTCCTGGTATCAAGTCTCGGTGAGCGCGAAGCCGGCAGCAGCGATGCAGACGAATATGATCCGGCTGCTGTTCGCTATCGAGCGCGTGTACCTGATGCTGTCGGTGCTCGTGAACGTGCAGTTCAACTGGGGTTGCAGGACGGCCGGAGCATCGGAGAGGCCGTTGACAGCGTTGTCGTTGGTGACGATGCCGACGGCGGTGGTGCCTCCGCCAGCGGCCACCTTCAGGACGGTCTGGACCGCGGTGTTGACTCCCGTGCCCAGAATCGACACGATCCGGAATGAGCGACCGGGGTTCGCGATGTTGACGACCTCGCTGTTGCCCGCGGCAACGTCGCTCACGATCTCGAAGGTCGACGACACTTGATTCGGCATGGGTCACCCGAGGCAGGAGCGGAGGGAGGGCCCGGCCCGAAGGCCAGGCTCCAACCCAAGGCATGCAGCTACGCGACGGCTATTGCCTCGCCGAGTCCACTGGCGACGCAGTGCAGGATCACGCGGGGGACGGTGGCGTCTCCGGTGGTGATGGTAATCGTCGCGCCGGCCGCGACGTTGCAGTTGGCCCCTCCGACGATGGTGACCGTCTGACTGGCTCCGAAGGCGTCTGCTTGGGCCTGCACGATTGCAGTGCCCGCGACTGGGGGCGCTGCGGTGGTCCCGCACACGTTCAGGGCGCCGTTGAGGACGATCAGGGTGCTTGCTCCGGCTGCGATGTTGTTGCAGGAGACTCCGACGATGTCGAAGGCACGGCTAGTAACGAAGGTCTTGGCGACGTTGAGGTCGCCCGCGGCGTTTGGCCCACCAGAGCCGGTGATGACGATGTCGAAAGTGGATGAGATTGCGCCAGTGGCCATGATATTTGTCCTTGCAGTCGGTAGGGGGTAAGTAGCTCCGGTGAGACTGCTGATTGATCCCGGTAGCTCTCAGGACACTATCACGCGCCCCGGGACCGCATAGGGCAAAGCCCCACTTGGAGTGCTACAGCCCGCCGAGGGCCAAGAGGCCGACCAACTCAACGTCCGGGCGGACGTAGGTGCCTGCGAACAGGGTGTCGCACCTGCCGCCGACATACGACGAGGCGGCTTCGAGGTGCCCGCTGACTTCGGGGCTGGCAGCCATGGCATCGGAGATGACCACGAGCATCGCTCCAACGGCGGCCCTACCTTTGGGCTTCGGGCACGGTGAGTTGCTGATGGAGCCCTGGTAGAGCGTAGCTCCAAGGTTGTCGTCGGCCTCGGCTCGCACTGTGCCCAGCACGATGCGCCCGGGGCACGATAGGAACCGGGAAAGGTCCTTGGAGTCGAACGCGGCGATAGGGCTGCTCTCCGCGGCCAGCTTCAGGACTGTGGCGAGCATCTTGGCAAACATCGTGTTGGCGGCTGGGTAAAGCTGCGTGACGCCAACCTTCCCACGCAGGCGATTGAGTTGCCGCTCGTTGTCCAGCAGAATGTAGGCGTGGCCCTGGAGGTCGGCGAGCAACGAGTCGAAGTTCTCCGCGATGGTCGGGTTCAGAAGCTCCTGGGCGGTAGGCTTGCTAACGATGTAGACGACCTTTCCGTCCGCCTCCACGCTCGACAGGTAACGCCGTAGCGTCTCGTCCAGGACTCCTACGGAGCTTCCCGTGCCTCCGCCGCCGCAGGCGCACACGAACAGCCAGTCCACGGCTCCGAGCCGGGTCCGGAGGGCGTCCTCGATGAGGGTCGAGTTAGCAGCTAAAGCCGCCTTGCCTGCCTCAATGTCCTTGGCTACCCCGTCGAGTTCTGGCAGAGCCAGCAGGTGCTCGGCGGCTACGCCGTCGGCAAAGTCCTTGGCGGTGGTGTTGACCAAGACCGTCCGGGCGAAGCCCTCGTCGATGAAGGACTTGGCGAGCTTGCCGCCTCCTCCGCCCACGCCCAGGAACCCGCAGTTCAGTGCGGTGGTCGCGGTGTTCTCGGGCAGGATGGCACCCACCTCGCGCTCCGCAGCATAGCTATCAACAAAGTCAAACTCGCTCATGGGTCTCCTCGGTGGCGGGCCTCTCCGGCTCCGCCGTCTGCATAACAATCAGAAAGGGTGGCGGCTGTCCCTCGGGCTGGAACACGAGACCACCCTCGCGCTCGACGCACTCCCATTGCGTGCCCGGATCGCGGGCTGCCAACTCGGACAGGAAATCCTTCGCGTCTGCCCACGCGGGCCACACCTGATGGCGGACCTGCGCGAGCAGGAGGGGCCACTGAGCGTCGTAGTCTGCTCCGCGGAGGGCGGTCTTCCCCGGCCCCTCGGAGTACGGGCAGTCCGAGCGCAGCATCCCCTTCGGGGCTGCCTCGGATGAGTGGTGGCACCACGGGGCTTCCTCAAACCGGTCTGCGTACACGGAGCATTCGCTCTTCTCGCCGAGTCGACGGAGGAACTTGCAGTGCAGCCCCCAGACCGCGACCTGCTGCTGGGCGGTGCTTTGTGCAGTGAAGTGGCATGAGACTCCGCAGCGCTCGCACTTGCTCTCTTCGCTCATCTCTTCGCTCATCTCTTCATCCTCACCCGGAGCCGGAGCGGGTAGCCGAACTTCTCTTGCATCCGGTTGCATAACGCGGCGTTGAGGTTCAGGTACTTGCGCCAGCTCATGCGCTTCGGCTTGAACCCTTCCACCCGGCAGAACTTGGGGCGGTCTTCGTAGATGGCGCACTGTCCGGCCTCCGTCAGGTGGCCGCACGACCCATCCGGCCGGATGGGCAGGAACTTGCCAACCGGAGAGTGCCCGGCGATCTTGCAGCACAGCCCGCACTGGGTGCACTGCGTGAACTTACGCTTGCCCACGGGCCTCTATCTCCTGATACATCCGGTAGTTACGCCAGTTGTACCAGACGGTCAGCGCCCCGAACACTCCGAGGGCAGCGCGGGTCTTCTCGTATTCCGGGTCGAGCTTCCAGGCTCCGTACATCATCACGGGCCCGATCAGCCACACGTCCAGTTGACGGATGAACTGGCTCTTCAGCATGGGCTCCAGCGCGCCCAAGGCTATGCCTTGTTTTCGGCGGCCTTGCGCGCGATGCCTATGCCGGTGGTGACGAGGGCCGCGAGGATGAATCGCTTCCCGTAGGTCCAATCAGGCTTGAACTGCTTGACGGCCCAAGGGCCGACGATGAACGGACCGAGGATGGCGAGGCCGAGAGTCAGGCCCCCGACCGCCAACGCCGCTCCGGGCTTCTCTTTCGCCATCTCAGCAAGCGCAGAGGCCGGGTCCCTCTCGGACTCGGGCATCTCCTTGAAGCCGTAGTGGCCAGGGTTCCACGCAGTGGTCGCCGAGAGCCTGGCTCCCTTGCGATACGGGCGCTGAGGCGTGATGGCGTACATGTCGGCTCCTTAGTCCACTCTGGCCTGGTGCTTGGCGGCCCGAATGGCCTTGCCCGCGCTCTCCAGCCGTTTTCCGCGGAAGTGCGTGTGAAAGGTCTCCCGGCCCGTTCTGCTGTCCACGGAGTGGACCTTCCAATGCTTCTCACGCCCTCCGGGGGCATAGATGAAGATGGTGTTGGCCGAGCCGCGGGGAGCGTTATCGTCCACATACATCGCGGAGAAGGAGTAGGTGGGGTACTTGTCTCCCTGAGACTCGCCCCAGAAGTGCTCGACGGAGTCGAACCGTCCTAGCTCGTCCGGGTAGCGAACCGGAACCAAGTCGGGGAAGTCCGCAGTGCGTTCCCCTACGAGCGTTGTGTCTTTTCGTGCCATAGCCACCTCCAATGGCCTCCATCCTACCGCTCTCCGTAGGAGAGGCCCAGGTCGTGGGCCACCTTTGAGTGCTATTTGGAGCAACAACCGCCCTTTGGAGCTTCCTACGGAGCTTATGCACGGTTTCTGCATAGTTGCGGAAATACTATATTACCACAACTCGGGAAAAACGTAGGATGCAAGCCCATTTTCGCCAGTTTCCGCCTCACGGGGGCGTCGCGCATAATGCACGCGCGCGTTGGCCGATTGCTGCTCGAACCCAGTTTTGGGTGGCCAGGGCCCAGAGAGCCCCTACGGGGCTCGGTGGCTGGCCCAGAAGCTGGCCTCAGCGTTCGCCTTGCGGCCACCAATCAGGGCCGGGATCTATCTGGCGGTCCAGCTTGGTTATCAACGTGGCAAGTCGGTCAGCGGTCCTTGGCACGTAGTCCTCCGGGGCCTCCACGACATCGGAGTGGTAGTCGACCAGCGCGTCAAAGACAAGCTGTGCCTGCCGTGCAGTCAGCGATACTTTCATAGCTTACCTCCGTAGGAGCATCAGCAGACCAAGGCCAGCGGCGGCTACGCCGCCCCAGAGAAGATAGTTGGGCCCGCTCGTAGAGACAAGGGGCTCGTCAATGATGCCTCCGGTTTCGACATCCATTTCTGCTGCCTGCGCGGCTGCTTCGGCCTCGGCTGCCGCCTTAGCGCACTGCTTCCAGGCCGCCTTACCTTGCCTGCGGTATTCCCGCATGAGGACGACGTACTTCGTGCCCTTCCTGCTGGACTTCTTGTCCTTGGGTAGCTTCTTCCAGGCTTTCCGGGCAGCCTTGTGCATGTCGTACCAGGCCGCCATGACCTCGCACTCCGAGAGCCGGGTGCCGGCCGCTTCCCACTTCATCCTCTTGAGGACTGAGGTCTTGCCGTTGGCGGCCTCCTCTTCCTCATCGTTCTTGGCTCCGTACCAGCCGTAGTTGGGGGACTGCGGAATGAGTCCTTTTCGGTAGCTCGCCATCGGATCTCCAGGTAAGTGGCCCCAGCCTATCACCGGCCGGGGGTCCCGGTCCTCCTCCGGCCCGAACTCCGAGTGCTACGCCTGCGGACCTTTCGCTTGCCCACGATGGCCTGAACGTCGCCCGACAAGGCGACCGCCGAGAAGCTGCCCCGCTCAAAGAGCGCCGGGTTGTGGTTCTGCACGCGCACCACCTTCCCACGCCGGTACACCTTCTTGGCGTGGTAGCCGTTCATCTTGGCCCATATCTGGGCGGCCTTTGGGGTCCACCTCTCCGCGCCGAACATTAAGGAGCAGACCACCGCTGGGCTCGGAAGGCCCGCCGGCAACGCAGCCTGGCCGAGCGTGGTCGGGTCCGAGGCGCGGTCCGTGTAGGAGCCCCAGGCCGAGATGAGTCCGAGGACCGCTCCCTGCTCTGTCTCGACCACGTCGGCAGAGCCGATGGCCGCACGGACGAGCCGTCGCTTCGACTCGATAATCTGGGCCAGCCGGTCGTCGATGGTGTTCACTCCGTGAAGGAACCAGATCGTCGTCCGGTACTTCTGGCCGATCCGTCGGATGCGGTCTTCGGCCTGCTCCTCCTCCGCGCTCGTGAAGTACCGCTCCAAGAACAGCAGGTGCCGCGCCCGGTGGAGGGTGATGCCTTCCTTGCCCGCTTTGGTCGCCAGCAGCACAGGCACCTCGCCTGCCTGGAACGAGTCCACGGCCTCTTGCCTGGCCTTGGCGCTCGTCGACCCCTGAATGGTGACGAGCCCGATCCGCTGCTTACGCAGCAGCTTCTGGAGGGCCCGGAGCGGCTCGACGTGCTCGACGAACACCACGACGGCTTCGCCCAGGAGGACCGCCCGCCGGACCCACTCCGCAGCAGCGTGGACCTTGGCTTTGCCAAGGATCCGGCGCAGGTAGCCGATCTTCACGAGGGCCTCGGCAGCCAGAGCCCTATGGGCCGCGGCCTCCGCTGCCCCACTCTGGAGCCTCTTGTGCAGCTCTCGCTGCAACCAGGCCTCGAAGTCGCCCTCCGCACGGTTGTAGTCAGCCCGGTCCTTCGGGCGCAGAGCCACGGGGATGGAGGACCTCGTCTTCGGCGGGATGTCCTTGGCCACGTCCTCCAAGAGCCGGCGGATCATGGGCGGGTCGTCGGAGCCAAACAGACCCCGCAGCACCTCCAACTCGCGCTCGTTGTTGATGAGTGGGGTGCCCGTCAGCAGGAGCAGATGTGGGACCCGCCGGGCGAGCAGGTGCAGCGCCTGGCTGCGTAGCGTGTCCTCGTTCTTAGCGAAGTGCGCCTCGTCCGCGATGAGGAGCTTGGGGCTCCGACCCAGCACCTCCAGGTAGCGATCTGCAAGGACCGACCAAGGGATGACAAGGAGGTCAACGTGGCGCTTGGGCATGGGGGAGCGGACCCCACGCACGACGTGGACCTTCGCCCACGGGCACCACTTCCGGGCCTCTCGACGCCAGTTGTGGGCCACCGACGTGGGGCACACGACTATCGCTGGCACCAGCGCCTCACGACCCCGCTGGAGGCAAGCAAGGCACTCTATGGTCTTGCCAGTCCCCGGAGCGTTGGCGATGAGGACGCGGTGCCCATTCTCTCGAATGAACTCCACGTCCTCCTCTTGGAACGGGCGTAGCTGTAGCCGGGTCATTCTCCTCCTCTGGTAGCACTCCGATTCGGGCGCGGCCATTGAGTCAAAGGTATCCACGGAGTAACTTCAGAGCCAACACTACCTTGGAGAACCTATGGGCAAATACAACGCTGTCCTCCGACGCTATGGAAAAAGCGGCTTCGGCGTCCCGACTAAGGCTCCCGATGTGGGTAGCTTCCCACTGTACCCCCTGAACAGGGCGCGGTACGCTTTGACCATCATTGCAAGCCCGACCTACGACTCGAAGACGAGTCTCCGAGCAAGGATCGCCAAGAGAGCCATCGCCGCTCACCCAAGCCTTCGGTCGTACTGGTCCCAACTCAATCGAGAGACTATCAAGCCTCGGCTAAGTCGCTCCACTCGCCCCACTCGCCGAAAGGCCGCCGCAAACCCCCGGAGAAACACTATGGCCCGACGCCGAAACACAGGCCGCATCCGAATCCTCAAGAACCCCTACGGGCTCCGAATGGGCAAGGGCAAGGCCATCCGCGTCGTCGGAGGCAAGCGCGCCCACATGCTGAACCCGCTCACCGGCTACGCGCTGTGCGGAGCGGGCAAGAACGGCAACGTCAAGTCCTCCGACGCCTCCGTCATCACCTGCTACCGCTGCATCAAGATCCACGTCGTAGACGAGGGGTCGGACGTGGAGCGCAGATTCAAGCCTGGTCCTGGTCGTGGCAAGCGCCAGACCCACATGATGGTGCCCGGAGGGCGGCAAGGCCGCTACGTCAGCGGGCGCAAGCCGTCCGATGTGATTGGCGGCATTGACATGTTCCTCGGAGGAGACTTCGACCAGCCGACGCAGCCGCGAACGCTCACGGCCAGGCAGAAGGCGGCGCGACGCCGCGCCATCCGGGACGGCAAGTTCCAGATGGTTCGCGAGGGCGCAGCAGTCCGCCGAAAGGGCGAGATGGTCGCCAACCCCCGGTCCTACAAGCAGGGCTACACCAAGGGTCGCAAGGACTACCGCTCCGCGAAGCCCACTCCGGCCTCTCAGTTGAAGCAGCGGACCATGAGCTACCAGTCTGGCTATCTCGAAGGCTACGCCGACTCGGCGGACAAGAAGTACAGCAAGCCGCGCAAGAGCACGAGGCGTCGTGCCAAGGCTCGCCGGTCGACCCGGCGCCGTAGGCGCTAGGGAGTCTTGGGAGCGTAGGCAACCAGGAGGACGAGGGCGACGAGCACCGCAGCCTTCGTCGTGACGCTCCAGCCTGTAGCTCCGTTTGCCGCTCCGTAGCTGGGGCAGGAGGGGCAGCCTCCAGGCACGCCACACCCGCCATACGCGCACTTGCACTCGCCATACGCGCACTTGCACCCGCCGTACGCGCAGGCAGGGGCGACCAGGGGGACACCGGGGGGAACGCCGTAACCATAGGTATTCATCTCTTCTTCCTCTTGAGGATTCGGGCGACTTCGCCCGCCGTCAGTGTCTTGTCTTGATTCGGGTCAATCTGCTTCATCACGGCGGTGATTTCCTTCTCGGACGGGCGCCTGCCCGTTTCCTTCTGGATGCGGGCCTGTACGTACCGGAGGACCTCCGGGCTGACCTTGCCCCGCTTCATCAGCTTCTCACCGACCATCATGGCCCCGATCACGGCCGCCTCCGCGAGGATCTTGCGGCCCGTCGGGGAGCTTACGACCCACGTCGCGCCGCGCGCGATAGCTGCAAACGGGTTCTTCTTTTCCTGCATGGCCGCAAGCTCGGCCTCAAGCTCCGCAAGCTCCTGGCGCTTTCTCGCCTTCTGGACCTTGGTCAGCTTGCGCGCCCCGCGCTCGGGTCGCTTCGCGTACAGACGCTCCCGAGGCCCGGCATCTCGCTGCCTGTACTCGAACTGCGACACGAGCGCCTGTCTCTTCGACGGGGCCCGGACTCCGGGGCTTCGCCCCGTTGGGGTCTGAAGTTCCGACATGGCTCGCTCTTCGCGACGCTCGCGCAGCCGGCGCTTTCCGCCAGGCGATAGCTGGGCCTGCTTCATCCGAAGTGCTCCGAGCCAGTCGAGGTCTCGGTGCCCGAGGGATCGGGACTTGCGCGCGAGGTCCGGGCGCACAGGCCTACGCGGCTCGGAGGCCTGGAGAAGCCTGTTGCTCTCGTCCCTGGCCTTGTCCTCGTACCAGGCCCTGCGCTCATTGTACTCGCGCATCTCGGTGGTGTACTTCTTCTGGAGGTCTGCCAGCCGCTTGGTCTCGCGGTCGGTTGCGGAGAGGAAAATCTGCTCCAGGGACGGAGCGCGGTCCGGGCTCACCGACACCGTAGCGACGGGACCAGTGAGGTCGAAGCCCTCCTCGGTGAAGCTGATTCCGCCTCCCTCGCCGTGAGCCAGGAGGATGAACGGAGGCCGCCCCGGGGTGCCGAGCCTATCGAGCCGGGCCTCTACCTTGTCCACGGCGCCGACCAGCGAGTCGAGCTTCCGCTGCGCTGCTTTTACTTCCTTTGGGGCCCTCCCTTCTTTTTGCTTGGCCGCTTTCTTTCTGACTGCTTCGGCCCCGGCCTTCGTACCCGTGTACAGAGTCCCCCAACCGCCCGTGCCCGCCTTCTTCAGCAGCCTGTACGCCTTCTTGTGCGTGGTCACTGTCTTCTCTCTGCCTGTCTTGGCGTCTCGGACAAGGTCTTGGTGCTTCAACGTGACCGGCTCCAGGCGCAACTCCGGGGCCCTTTGGGGAGCCGCCGAGACGGTGTACGTCACTACCCGCTCTCTGCCCCTGCCCTCGCTCTGCTCGTCCACGTCAAACCCGTACAGGCGCAGGCGGCGCACCTCGGACTGCACGGCGGCCTGGGCGGCGCTGAGGGCTTGGTAGTCGGGCATCCGCTTTCCGAGGGACTGAAGCTGCTCTCGGAGCGTCTTGCCCCCCTCTTGGACCCGTTGCCTCAGGGCGTACTTCGCCGCCGCCTCGGGCGACGCGAACTGCCGGTTGACGAACGGTGCGCCCCTGGGCACGACCAGCGTGTACGTCCGGGGGATAAACTTGCGCCGCCGGTCGGCCGGAGGCCGAGTGCCGATGTCGTAGAGCTTGAACGCGCCGACCTGCTCCCGGCGGCGGCCGGACTTGGGCAGCTCGATCTCCTCGAAGGTGCCTCTTGGGACCTCCAAGAACGTCAGGTGCTTGGCCACGTAGGCGGCCCGGCTCCGAGAGGTGGTGCGGTAGGCGGTGATTGGGATCTGGCCGGCAAAGCCCTTGTGCTCCCGGTGAACCGAGCCCTGCTTCTTTCGCACATACGCCTCGGCGTCCTTGCGCCGGGTGGACTTGCCCACAACCTTGCCGGTCTTGGTGTCGAGCACCTTATAGGGGTCGCGCTCCGAGCCTCGACCAGAGGCCGGGGCTTCGATGACGTAGCGACCCTCGGCGGCTCCCTGGGTCTCGCTCCAGACGCGACTCGTGACCCGGGGGTCCCGCTTCCACTTGGGGCCCTTGAGCCCAGGCTCGCTGTTTGAGTCTGCGAGCACCCGGGGGATCTTCCTGCTCTTACCCTCGTAGACCAAGTAGTAGATGCCCTCCTCTCGGTAGAGAGTGGGTTTCATGCCCTGGAAGGGCTTCGGGGTGCGGACGCCAGCCCAGTGGTAGCCAATACCGGTCTTGGCGATGCCCTTCATTCGCTTCTTCTTCGGGTTCGCCGTCCTCGCCCTGCGGGCTCGACGCTTGCGCTCCCTCTCGGCGAGGACCTCGTTCGACCCTTCTCGATAGACGCGGCGCAGCCAGTAGATCGCCGCTCGCCTGGCGGGCTCGGTGCGGCCATAGTCCCCGCCCGGAATCTCGGAGAGGACGGACTTAGAAAGCCGGTCGAAGTTGTGATCGAGTTCGTCGATGTCCGCTTCGAGGTCTCTCCGCGCATCTTGGAAGCGTTGCTTGCGGCTCGGAGGAACTTGGTCCAGGGCTACGACCCTCTGGCCACGTAGTCGGCCCATCGCCCTCGCATCTGCGAGCGCGTTGCGGGCCGCGGACGGGATCTCGGAGAAGCCGCGGCTCATCCCGCCAAGCTCGCTGTACTCGCGTGGGTTCTTCCCCTTCTTCTTCTTCTTCTTGCCCTTGCGATCCTTGTAGCGGCGCTGCGCGATGTCGCCCAGCGTGGCTACGGAGGCTGTGACGCCGAGCACGAGAGGGACCCAGTTCTTCCGCTTCCGGGGCGCAATGTAGGCCCAGGCTTCTTCGTCGTCCAGGTACAGGTCCGCGGACGGATCCCAGTATTTGCCCTCTCGCGGATCCCAGTACAGCACCTTTCCGCTTGCATACTGGAAGGGGCCTTCAAGTCCTCTCCGTGGCTTGTAGTCGTGGGCTGGAAGCCGGTGCGCTCGCTTGGCCCAAGCCTGCTCGACAAACTCCTTCTTGCTGCTGCGCCTTCGCGGGTTCGCGACAAGCTCCAGGGCCTCCAGGACCTCGTCGGCAGACTCTCCGTTGAGAACATCGCGCCGGGCGAGGGCCTTGGTTTCGTCGTAGTACCACTGGCCGCCGGGCTGGACGTAATAGCGCGTGCGCTTGCCGTGCTTCTTCGGAACGACCCGATGCTTGCCTGACTTTCGGCCTCGGGAGAGCATAAGCTCGTGTCGTTGTTCCTTGGCCCAAGCATCATCCGTCTTGAGCTTCTGTTTCGATCCTCTCCGTCCCTTAGCAGTCGGGGTCTGCGTCCCGGGCTTCAACCACCCCTCCTTCTGGCCTTTCCGGGTTGCAATCTGCCATGCCAACGCAGAGGCCCAGGCGTGGGGCCGGATCTTCTGGCCTGCTTTGAAGGTCTTGGTCTTCTTCCCATCGCGGACGGTGATGGACTTGTACTTGGAATAGCCTTCGCCGTAAAACTTGGTGTAGAGGGCCGTCACAACGCGGCGGAACTGCTCTTTGTCCGGGTCCTGAAGGTCTTCGGGATTCCGGGTCTTGATGCCGGCCCGACTCCGCACCTTCTTTAGCTCCCGCTGCGCGTCGCGGAGGTCCGCCTTGAGCGCCGCGTAGGCGCCGTTTGTGCCCGTCGCGGGAAAGTCCCGGGACACCAGGAACTTGAGCCGAGCGACTCGGCGCTCCAGCCCCTCGATCTTCCGGCTACGCCGGTCGGGGTTCCCCTTCCGGAGCCGCTTCTCCGGGCGGCGCTCGACCCACCCCGTGTCGGCGAACTGCACGTCCACCATGCCCTTCGGGCGGTGGGCGACTACGGTCCCCCTGCGCGGGCCTTCCTTGACGCTCGATCCAAGAGAAATCCGGGCCACTGGCTATCTCCTGCGGGACGACCGGCCGCCTGGGTTTCGGTAGGGCGCGTGCTTGCCGCCCATGATGTGCTTGGCCACCTGGCGGAACGCTTCGGCTTTGGTCTTGTAGTAGGTCTTCTTGAGGGAAGCGGTCGGGACTCGGCTGATGTAGCGACGGTCGGAGCGCTTGTCTCGGCGGCGGAACTCTGCCACCCAGCCCTTGGCCTGCTTCTTGAGCGTGTAGTGCCAGTGCGTGTTGTGGGCCGTGCGGACCGGGACGTAGGAGTTCCCGTCGTGGTCCTTGTGCAAGGCCGCCACGCTCGCGGGCACCTCGTCCAGCGACCGCGCCCGCGTCCGAGCGACTCGGTCGACGTAGCTGCGGCTTAGGCCCGCCCGCTCCGCCTCCCGGTAGAGTGACTCGGAGACGTTCTTGCGGCGCTTGCGGGGGTTCGTCCACCCGCGTACATCGCGATCCCACTGGCGCTTGGACTCAGCTTCAGATTCCGCGAACGAGTAAAGCGATCTGGATTCGCGGTCGACCGCCTGCAAGTATCCGCGAATGTACGAAGCAGACCGCCCCGCGCGCTTTAGCTGGGCTCGGGTGAGGGGGTCCCGGCTGCCGGGTTCCATAGATGCGTCCCAGTCATCGGCGCCATCGCGGAACCCAGCGGCGTACCCACCGTTCTTGCGACGCTTGCGCGGGTTCGTAAACGCGCCCTCGCGCTCGGCTTTGGACGCAAAGGAGCGAAACCCGGCCATCTGCCGAAGCCGCCTGCGGAACGCCTTCCCGGCGGTCCCGCTGCTGCTCATTCGAGCCCTCATTTCCTTGGTTCCCCGACGAGTGATCCACGTCGCAGCCGCTCCGTAGGTGCCGGCTCCGGACTCCCAGAGGACCCGGTCTGCCAGGTCCTCCGCCCGTCGCTCCGTGCTGCTCCCTGCGTTGCGCCGCTTCTTGTTGAAGCGCATTCCGTAGGCGGTCCGACCGGAGCCCACCTCTTGCTGCACGACGCGAATGCCCGCCCGGACGCCCTCGCGGAACGCCTTGCCGGAGTCGTTGGCCTCAGACAGATAAAGCTGGTCGCGCTCGGCCGCGTGCTCGCGGAGGTCGTTGAAGGTGGCCTTCTTGGCCTTCGAGAAAGGGGTGCCCGCGGCGTAGGCCCCGCGCCCGTATGCGGACTTCGCGGCTTCGTAGCCTCTGACGAACGAGTCCTGCACAGCGCCAGGAAACTTCGTGTAGGTGTGGATGTTGAGCCCTTCAACGCCGTAGCGCATCTCCGGAGCTTCCGCCTTGCGGGTCTTTCGCCCGCGCTTCTTGTTGGACCGGTAGGCCATCCGTACCTCGCTTCGTGCTACCGAGGGTAACACCCACGGCCGAGACGTTGGAGCCCCAGCCCCCAAACGGAGTGCTACCTCCGCCGTCGTGGGTTCCAGAGGGACGCGCCCGGTGACCGGGCCTTCCCCTTTCGCTTCCCGTCCGGCCCCTTGCCTCGCCGATTGAGTTCGACGAGCGCCTGTTTCCACTGGACACCCTTCTGGGCCTTCCTGCTCGCGCCGATGCGCGCGAGTTCCTTCGCGGTCATCTTCCGCACCTTGCTACGGGCGGTCATCAGGTCGAGGACCTGCTGCCGGGTGAGCCCGTCGTAATCCTCCCGGGACCACTCGGGGAGGCTCGCGGTGCGGTACGTGAGCGTGGCATCGAAGCCGGCATCGAAGCCGGCTTTGCCCCGGACGCGGCTCGACTTGTAGATGACGAGTTCTGAGATGGGGCCGTACCCCCCCTCGCCGTGGGCCACATACGTCCCCGGGGTATTGCCTCGCTCCACTGTCCAGTCCGGCTCCTGATCCCTCGACCACTTGCCTACGGTCTTGGGCCAGCTTGCGTTTCTTCGCCTGCGTGCCATTTCTACCTCCGTTTCTTACCGGTCTTGGGATCACGGCCCCTGCGGGTTAGCTCGCCGCGGGCTCCGGCATCTCCGAGTGCTACCAGTTGCGGCGTGCTCATGCTGAAATAGTCCTGGGTAGACCGCTTTGGCGCAGCCTTCGGCTTGGCTTTGGGCTTGGGCTTGGGCTTCGGCTTGGCCTTTGGCGTCGGAGCGGTCTCGTGTACCATCACGCGAAGCCCAGCCGCCTCCGCGCGACGCACGAGGTCCCATGTGCCCTTGCTGCCCTCGACTGGGAAGGCGTACACGGCGTCGGCTCCGAGGTCGACCATATCTTGGTTGCGGGCCGGACCGGCGCCCCGTCCCTGGCTCCAATCTGCCGGGTGAACCTCGACCTTGAGGCCGCGCTTCGCAGCGAGCCGACCCGCCACGGAGTCGAGTCCTCTCGCCCCGCCGTGAACGACAGTGGAGCCGGGAGGAAGGGACTCAATGATCCGCCGGACCGGGGCTTCGTCGCTCCAGTGTCGGGAGCCGGAGAAGAGAACCCGTCGGCCCCTGGGCTTGGCCTTTGGCGCAGCCTTCGGCTTGGCCTTTGGCGCAGCCTTGGGCCGGTCGGCCATGAGGTCAGTGCGGACGCGATGGAACCGAGGGAACCTCGGGAGCCCCGCAGCGGTCTTGTCATTGAAGTTGACCTCCACGATGGTGCCGAGGGGGTAGAGCCTCTCGTCGCGCTCGGCGTCCTTGAAGCCCCCGCCAACCTTGAACTCCTTGGACTTGTCTCCGAGCAGGTGAACCCGCAGGGCGCCCATGCGGCCCTCGTGCCTGCCCTTGCCGGCCGTGTACCCGATCACCACAGCCTCCGCGCTGTCCTTGGGCTTGACCTTCAAGAGGGCCATGGTGCGCTTGGGCACGTAGCGCGAGCGGGGCTCCCGGAGCATGATGCCCTCGGCCCCCTCCGCAAGTGCCTCCTCGTACCTCCTGAGCATGTCCGACTCGCTCTTGACTCGGTACTGCGGCGCCACATGGGAGTACGGCCCCAGGTCCATGCGCTTGAGCTTGGCCTGCACTTTCTCGAAGGGCTCCGTGCTTGTCGGGATGTCGAACACGATGTAGGTGATGTCCCGCCACGCCTCGCCACCTTTCAGGCGCTTCACGATACCGACGCCCTTCTGGAAGCCAGCTACGCTGCGCTCCAGCCACAACTCTCCGTCCAGCGGGGTCTTCGGGAGCGTGTCCTTGTACCACTGCGGGGCGTGGAAGATTTTGCCGGTGCGAGAGTAGAATGTCTCGCCATCCCACAGGGCTCGGACCCCGTCGTACTTCTCCGAGGCCCAGTACCCGGCCGGGTCGGGCTGGCCCTTCTCGGTCCAATCGTGAGCCAGCATAGCTGGATAGGCCGGGTTCTTGTGCCAGGGGCCGTAGTGCATACTTCCTGCCTCCTTGGCGCCGCGTGCCACGGCGTCCCACAGGGTCTCGTTGGTGTATTCCTCCTCGGGGCGCGCGGACCACACCTCGCGGTAGTCCGCCCACGGGTAGCCCTTGCCCGACCAGTTCCCGCCGAAGCCCGCCACCATCGTCTGCCAGTCCTTCACGAGGCCGTCGTGGATGACCCAGGCGTGGTCGATCCTGCGTCCCTCTCCGAACGCCTCGGCGCTCACTGTCCCGTGGACCAGCAGCGCTCCCGGGTGCTGGCGCACGTACTGGTAGGCCCACCGGTAGCACTGACCGCAAGCGACGGTCTTCATTTCGACTCCAGGCGCTTCGCTCCGAACTGGGCCCACTTGGGCTCCCTGACTCGGATGTAGAGCGCAAACAGAAGCAGGGCAGCCGAGCCTCCCAGGAGCCACGGCAGGACGCGAACGCCCGTGCCCAGGATCTCGGTCCCGCGCATCCCCGTTGGGAGCTTCGCGCGCGCGTTCGCCTTGGCGGCGTACTCCCTCGGGGTGCTGATGCCGTTGTTGGCGGCCACGACGTGGGATGGGAACTGATAGTCGGGGTTCCCGATGGCGACCGGGTAAAAGACCGCCATGTAGAGGTCGGTGGGGTTCGTGAAGCCCCCTGCGGGCACCTTATTCTCCAGGTACGCCTCCACCCACCGCATCTGCTCCAGTTGACTCATCGCTGCCAACGCGGAGGTCGACGTGCCCATGCCCGCCGCCGTCGACGGGATGAACTGGATGAGACCCGTGGCCCCCGAGGTGCGATTGACGATACTCGGAGAGAAGGAGCCCCCCGTCTCAAAGTTCATCAGGTTCGCCAGCCAACCCGGGTCCGGCACGCCCATGCGACCCGCGACCTCTACGATGGCTTCCGCGAGCGCGGGGCCCGCCTCTGGGTAGGCCGCCGCTATGTCCCTGGCGCTGCTCCTACCAAACACCCTGTCACCCTGACGCCATCAGGACGACCGTGAAGGCGTTCGGAGCGGGGAACACGGCGGCCGTCGTGAGGCTGATTCGCATGGCCTCGGCCGGTATATTGAACTCCAGCACAGTCGGGACTCCGGGGACGGTGAGGACGGCCGGTCCGACGCCGACGAACTGCAACTGCGATACGTTGGCAACGAGGGCGCCTCGCCTCCACGCGACCTGCGGCGTGAGGGAGATGCCCAGAGCGCCCGCGGTCTGGGTCACCATGAACGTGAGCTTGGGCAGACCCGGCGTCTGGAGCGGGCGGCTGATGAAGGTCGTCGCTGCGGCTAACGTCGCAAAGTTCTCGACGAGGTTGACCCCCGCCTTCGCGATATTCTGGTCGCCCGCCGATTTGCCACTGATGACTGGCATTAGTACATCGCCGGGACAATGGTGAAGGTCGGAGCGGAGTTCACTACTCCCGGGCCGGGCGGAAGTGGCTCGGGGTTCTGGAAGTTCTGAAGCATGTCGAACTCAAGCTCCAACTGGTAGAAGCGGGCGGGGTTGCCGTCTCCGAACGGGTACCACCCGCACACGGCGCTGATAGCGCCGGCCACGAACTGGGCCGTCACGTCCTCAGGGGCGGAAATCGCCTCTACTCGGTTTGGGTCGGAGACATGCACGCGCTCGGTCGCCATCACCCTGAAGCCCGCCAGGTTTGTCGTCAGGAGTCCCGTGTTGCCACCTGGGCCACCGGCGGGATTTTCGAGCTGCACCCAGAGCTGCGCGGCGCGGTTCCACATGGGCAGGGCGGACAGACGGCCCGGGGCCCCCTCGGAGACGATGTTCGGGGAGACGTTGCGAATGTCGGGCCGAAGGTCGAAGATTGGACTCCGCCAGAAGCCCTGAAGCTGGAGTGGCTGCTCTCCCGTCACGGGCACGACGGCTGAGACGTTCGTCCACGAGACTGGCACGCTCCCACCGAACCAGCAGGGCGTCGGTATGTCCCCGGGCGCCGGCAGGGGGTTGGTGACCCCAGGGTTCCGGAACGGCCCCGAGGGGTCGTATTTCCCTGGTAGGGGATATGGAAGCTGGGACGACACAGATTAGCGTCCTCCGACGAAGTTCGAGCTTCCTCTCATCTCCAGGCAGTGAAGCGTAATGTCGATTCTCCAGGGGGTCTGCACGAGGTCTGCAATCGAGTTGAGCGGGGTGATGCCCAGCACCATCGTGCCGCCCTGGTCGACGGTGTATCCGGTCCCGCCAATCTCGGCCGGGTTCTCTCCGGAGCCGATGACGGTAGAGGCGAGGCGGGCGTTCGTCTGAAGGCGGTCGCCCGTCGTGTACTCCATGCGGAACAGGAACAGGTCGAGCGGGTCGGAGCCCCGGTCCAGCGCGTTGTTGGCCGCGGGCTGCGCGGTCCAGGCGAACGCGCCGTTGACGGCAATGATGCGGCAGGGAATGTCGAACGCGATGGTGCGGATGACCTCGTTACCTACCGGCACGCCGCCCGCGGGGATGTCCGCGTCGGTGCTCAGGACGCCCGCGCTGTAGTAGCGGACTTGGTAGCCTACGTTCGGGTTCGTCGAGTAGAACGGGGCTGTCGGGAAGAAGGGGAACCGAATCCACGGAGCGGGCGCCCTGCCACCCATCTCCCCGGCAGTCGGAAGGGAGGTCCTGGCAGACACAGTCTGGGGTGTGACGCTGTTGTCCGGGCCGCTGGAGGGGGCGGAGTATCCGTAGTTTCCGTAGTTTTCGTTGCGGCTCATGGGGTCTCCGATGTCGAGCGGGCTGTGGGTGAGCATGTGAAGGGTAACATGGGCGGGGGCGCGAGTGGCTGGTGGTGGCTCATTCGAGTGCTACCGCTCGCGTAGGCGACTGAAGGGCTTGAAGCGTTCGATTGGGATGCTCTTGCCGCCGTAGTCGGCGCTGTCATCAAAGTGAGGCGCTTCGGGGGAGTGAACGTCCACGATATACTCCGCGACGCCCATGCCGTCCGTGTCCCACTCTCCCTTGTAGGAGTCCTCATCAAAGTACGAAGCCACGGCAGCCGGGGAAGAGTAGACCCCAAGAAACGACGGGGCCTCCCACTCTCCATAGCTTCGCCAGATTCCATACACTTTGCTCATTTGGCCTCCAGACAGAAGGACCCCCGAAACCGAAGCTCCGGGGGTCCTTGGTTCACAGGAAAGCGAGGTAGCGCTAGCCGATCTCGATGACGTTCTTGTAGTAACCGAGGAGAACGACACGGAGGTCGATGTCCTGGGCTCCGATGGCCGCTGCGCGGCTACCAAAGCGAGCTACGACTGAGAAAGTCGAGTTACCCGGGAGGGCGACTGGGTGCTTTCGGTACATCCAGATCGCACCATTACCGTTGTTCATGTTACCGGAGTTCGCGCCGGCAGCATTCTGAGAAACCGCACCGAAGGCTCCGCCGCCGGCACCACAGAGAAGGATGGGCGCGATGTCCACCTGTGTCTGTGTGAAATCCCAGCTCAAAACTCCATTATGGATGATATTGAGAAGCTGGCCCACGTCGGCCTGGGTGTCCATCGGGGAGTTGATCGTTCCCGCGTCTGCTGCACCAGTGGACTGAGCCACCTCGCAAGCAACGCCGAACACATCATATGCGACGCCGCTAGGTACGCGGCCGCCCTCCTTTAGGTTGGTCTCCGCGATGGACATGGCTCCAACAAAGCCCTGACCGGTGGAACCAATCGGCACCGTGAAGAGGCGCTGCGTGGTGCTGGCGATGGCCGTGGCGTTCTGAAGGAGCGCGCTTGACCAGATCGTCTGCTCACCGAAGCGGAAGAGGTTCTGGGGCTGCTGAAGGGGAACGGGGGGCATCGGACCAGCATCGGGTGAGATGTAGGTGCCGTGGTGGCCGGAAGAGGGGATACCGTAAGGCATGATGATTCTCCTGAATCAGAGTAAATGAAGGGTGAAAGGGCTAGTAGGACGAGCCCGAGTAGACGAGCGCACCGTAACCGTGTGCGCCACTCGGCCCAGAGGCCTCGTAGACGCCCGGCTGACTGGACACAATGTTCTGGTTGGCGTGGGTCAGCGCAGCCTGAACGGTTGCTCTGGCCTGTTGCTTCAACTGTTGGATGACCTGGGCCCGACGGTGTGGCTGCATAGCGGCGATGTGACGCGCCCCCTTGAAGCCGACGAGCTTGATCAGCCAGCCCCAACGGTGGCCCTTACGGCCAGCGTGGCGGCTGTAGGTGCCCTGGGCACCGCGATGGTACATGCGCTTGCCTGGACGGCCGAACCGACGCCACCACTGGCGCGGACCGCGAACGAGGGCCTGGCCCTCCTCGGCATCAAAGTCGTTGCCTGAGGCTTCGACATCCGCTCCGTTGGCATCGTTGTACTCATCAGCGCCTTCCTCATCGTTCCCGTAGGCAGCGGCGTACGCGCCGTAGCCGGGGTTGTTCAGGGCCCCGCCAGTGTACTCGTATGCGCCGTAGCCGGGGTTGTTGAGAGCGCCCTGGCCCGTGTATTCCCACGCGCCGAGGCCCTCGCCTTCAAGCAGGCCCGCAGTTGACATGGCCGCGGTCTCCTCCCGGAGGAAGAAGTAGCGGAACACGTCGATGCCGGCGCCGACTGTGGCCATGCCAGCAGCGACCATGCGACGAGCGCTGGTGCTGCCGACCGGGACCATGAGGGTTGCAACTGCGCCCAGCACGCCCGCGAGGGAGTAGCTGTACGGTTGCGCCCACTCGGGAAGCTGGTCGTCGATGAGACTGGTGAGGTAGAAGACACCGGCTCCGGAGGCGGCACCCACTGCAAGCGGGCCGACGTAGGGAGCGACAGGCTTGCCGATCACCGGGATCTTGTCCACGGCACTGGCCAGGGCGTCGACTGGAGCGATGCCCGTGCGCGGGTTCGTCCGCAGAGCCAAGGCACCGAATGCGGTGTTCTTCCTCTTCTTCATGTAGGCGCGGCGAGCTGTCTTCCGACGCATCCCCTTCTTGGTCCCGTTGCGACGGGTCCTCACGAAGCGGCCCTTCGAGTCGCGCTTCGGCAGGCCCATGTAGGCCCGACGAGCGGTCTTTCGATACTGCCCCTTCTTGGTGCCGTTGCGACGGCGACGACGCGGGTTCGATGCCTTCTTGATGAAGCGGCCCTTCGAGTCACGCTGCGGCGTCTTGCGACGGCTGCGGCTCGTGGTCGTGCGGCCGCCGCCGAACACTTTGGCCTTCCAGCCGGCGCGGCGAGCCTTGCCCGATCCCACGAGTTCGCTGAGTGTAGCTGCCCCGCCGGCCTTGTTGTAGGCAGCGACGTACCTCTTGTAGTTCTTCTTCTTGAGGGCCTTGACTGCGGTCCGGCTGAGGCCGGTCTCCCGCATGACCATGCTGTCCTTCTGGCCATTGCGGCGCAGAGCGAGTCCGTTTCGACGGCGACGAGTTGCCATGGGATTCTTCCTTCGGGGGTTGGTGATGAAGAGGGCGCCCATCGTCGGCATTGGATTGCTACGTCGGGACATCCGTCAAACTCCTTGGCGCACGCATGCACCACTCGGTGACGAACATGACACGTCGGGCACGATCCGCGCAAGGGGTCGGAGGTCCAAGTTGCGAATACGGAGTGCTACATCCAGTGCTATCCACTATAGGATCTCTTGGAACCCTAACCCCGGAGCAACCTCATGGATGTCCCAGTCGGCCCAAAACCCCCAACCCACCACCTCATGCGGGTGCGCGTGCGAACCCGGATCTTCGACCGCCTGCGCGACATCGCGCACGACGAGAGCAGGTTCACCGGCGACCATACCTCGGTCTCCGACCTCGTGAGGGCCGCGCTGTCCGACTGGATTCGCGTTTACGAGTCGACGGAGTGTCTCTACGAACTACAGCAGTCCACGGACCGGCGCAAGATGCCAGTCGGCTGATTCACGACTTGGTGTAGTCCGTGATGGGGCCGCCGCCCTTTGGGCCGCCACCAGCCCACGAGTCGCACGTCCTGAGCGCGCTGCACTTGAAGTGGTGCTGCTGGCAGAACCCGACCGGCGTAGTGAGGCGGGGAGGCCCGCCCTCGGAGCATCGAACGAGAATGGGGCGCTCCGAGGCGCCGCCGCAGGCGACCATCGCTGGCGTCACGTCGAACGCCTTGCAGTTCCCGCAGACCTCCAGCACGGCCTGGGCCTCAGGCTTCCCTAGGCGGGCGGCCTTCGCCCTCCAGTACAAAGCGTGCCCGGCGGGCGCGAGCAGGGGCAGCTTGCCCACGGCGCCGATGGTCGCCGACAAGGCGCGACCGAGCGGGTCCGGCCCATAGTGGTACTCAGTGGCCGCCTTGAGCTTGTTCTTGCGGTTGAGCGCCGGGTCCTTGACGGCAGCGGGGCACTCGATGTCCTTGACGAGTCCCACCTTCCGGAGGGCTTCGTAGCAGCCGTATATGGCGAGACCGGTGATGAATGGGTGGGTGCTCATACTTGCCTCTTTTGCCTCCTGCGAAGCAAGTACCATCCTATCCCCAGCGCCCCGGCAGCGCCAAGCACGTAGGGGCGGTAGTAGTACCAGCGGATCTGGGTCATGTACCGCGCCCAGGGCCAGTACGGCCCGGGGTCCGTGTGGGACTGCCCGGGGACCTCCGCGTGGGCGATGATGTGCTGGCGGTCGAGCGGCACGCCGTACTTGCGCGCGAGCCTGGCCACGAGCTTGGCGCTGGAGCGCAGCATGGGCCGGCTCCACTCCGTCTCCGTGTTGGGCTGCATGGCGTATGCGAAGCCGGCGTGCTCGATCCCTATGCTGCGGTCGTTCGTGCCTATGTTCCCACCCGCGTGCCAGGCCACATCCTCGTCAGCCACCATCTGGACCTGGGTTCCATCCCACTCGACCGCGTAGTGGGCGCTCGCGCCCCGGCCGGGGTCCTGGAAGGTCGTCAGGCCACCCGTGTAGCCCTCCGCGGTGTGGATCACGATCTGGTCGATGTCGTCCCTGGTCCGCCTCCCCTCCCGGTAGTTGGCAGGGTCCGCCGGGAACGCCCACTTGCGTCCGCCGAGGTGGTAGCCGGACTCGAAGAGGACCTCCAGCGCCTTGTTCTGAAGCCGCCCCATGTCTACACACGAGGGGTCCTGGCAGCCCCCATACATCAGTCGGTGATGCCTGGGGTCGGAGAGGTGTAGTTGCCTCCCGCGATCCAGAGGCGGCCCCGCTCGTCGATGGTGAGCGCGGGCTTGATACCGCTCTCTTCCCCCATCTTGTGAATATAGAAACTGTACCCATCCCCAGACTTCTCGGTGGCGTACACGACGTGCGTCAGGATCCCGAGCGGCGTCACGTCCACCTTCGGATAGTCAGCGGTCGCGTGCCGGCCACCCACCACCTCGGCCGCCTTCTTCAGCGGCATCGACTTGTACCGGCTTCCGGTCTCGTATCGGTCGTCTTGGAGGTACTTCTTGTGCATCCTCTCCGCGAACTTGGGGTGAGCGAAGATGTAGAGGCGGCGGTGCGGGTGATCCGGGTCGAAGGCGAGGTGGGAGCCGTTCGCCTCCCCTCGGTTCAGCCGGACGACCGTGTCCTTGCGCTTGTGCGGCTCACGAAAGTGTATCTCCACGAGCCTGCCAGTCTCTATGACCAGCCCGTCTGGGCCGAGCATCCCGTCCACCTGCTCGTCCTGCCACTCGTTCACGCTCTTGTGAGGGACGCCCCAGTGCCACTCAGAGTAAAGCTCCGCTCCGCGCTCCGACATAGCCTACTCCCCCTTCTTGGGTGCGAGGATAAGCGCGGCGACGGCGGCGACGGTGAGGCCGCCCACGGTCCACATGAACCAAGGCTTTCTGTAGAACGGAGTGGTGTAGGTCCCCAGGCCGTTGGCGGCGGGCGTCTTGCTATAGCTCCGGCTTCGGCTCCCACCACTGGAGCAGGACGAGCCGGTCTCTCCGAGCGCCTTCCATGTGTCCGGGCCAACGACCCCGTCGACCTTGAGCCCCTCGGCAGCCTGGAGCATCTCGACCGCCTGCTTGCCTATGGGGCCGTACGCATACCCGGCTTTCCAGTCGTCGGGCTGCCCCACCACCCAGCCAAGCTCGTAGAGCTTGCTGTGCAGGAAGTCAACATCGGCTCCTTTGGCTCCCTCCTTGAGGCAGGCCCTCGACGAGCCCGCGTAGTAGCCGTAGGGGACCCTGGTGACAGCGTAGGGGCTGTAGTGCATCACTTCTTTCCTTTGGACATCATGCCAGCCAGCAGCGCTCCGGCAGCCAACACGCCTCCGATCTTGAGATAGTTCGGGGTGGCCGCGGCCTGGCCCCCCGGGGCTGCCCTAAGCTCTTGGCAGCGAGACTCGCTAATGAGCCCGTTCGCGCACAGAGCGTTCACCTGCTCCAGCGTGTACGTGCCCCCATAAGACGGCGGCTTCCGACGGCAGCAACTCATGATCGCCTCCATAGTATGAGCCCGCCCAAGAGGGCGGCAGATGCAGCGGCGACCACCGGCCAAAACCATGGTCGCGCCGTGAGCTTGACCTTGAGGCCCAGCCCTTCCAGGGCGTCCGCGGCCTCGCCCTTCGTAGGTGGCTGGTACTCACCGGTCGGCTCCGGAGTGCCCATCGCCTCCTCGGCAACCCGGCGCTTTTGGGCCTGGTCGTAGAGCACGGGCATCGTTCCGCCGCCCACCTGGCCGTCCTGGGACAGCCCATAGTCTTGCTGGAACTTGAGGACAGCGTTGTAGGTCCGCTGCCCGTAACGACCCGTTGCGTCGGCGCTGGTGAGGTAGCCCAACACCGCCAGGTATATCTGGATGGCCTGGATCTCGTTCGCTCCACGCCCGTCGTAGCCCGAGCAGCAACCCGCGCATCCCGACGGGCCAAACACGGCATCTGGGCCGGAGCACGCAGCCGCCGAGTCGCCAAGCGACGCCTGCGACTCTCCGAGGGGCGGTGCGGTGTCCAAGCCGTACATTACTCCGCCTCGGTGGCAGGACTAGGCGCGAGGAGAATGGCGGCTCCGATGCTAGCAGCGAGAGCAAACCATACCCAAGTGGGCACCCCGGTGGGCTTCTCGCATCGTGGGTCGACGAAGGTCCCGTCCGGGTTCTTCGCCTCGCAGTCCTCGCTCATCCGCTTGCGCTCGTCGTACCCACCCACGGTCTCGGTCACGATCTCAGCCAGGCCCTCCGGAGGGTCGGCCCAGAAGGCGGATGTCTCCGAGGGGCTCATGGCGCACTCGGCTGGTGTCAGGATCTGAGCCGCGCACAGCCGCCTGTGCAGCTCGTCTACGGACATGGAGGTCCCGTCCGCCATCGTGTAGGTGCCACCCGTGTGTCGCGCCGCCTCTGTCTCCGCCATCTCGCTCGACACATAGGCCCCGGTCCCAACGGCAGCCAGACCGATCCCGAGGCCCCACAGAACTGGCACTACGAACGGGACGCCGTACTCGCCTTGGGTCTCGTAGATGGGGCTCCCGGCATACCCGGCGAAGCAGCCATTGGCTCCATAGGGACCGAACACGGGCTATCTCCTTGCGATGCTCAGGAGCGCGTAGAGGCCCAGCCCGCCCGCGACGAGCATCACCGCGGTGCGGTTCCGCTGGTAGAAGCTCTCCGTCTCCTCAACGACAACGGGCGTGCCCGTCTCGTCCACCAGCAGATCGGCCTCGTCCTCCAACGGATCGATCTCGTCCTCGTCGAACGACTCATCGGCCGTTTCGTGGGCGGGCTCGTAGGTGGCGTCGTCGGAGTAGTCGATCACGTCCTCGTCGAATATGTCGCCGTTGCCGTTGCCGTTCACTGCGCCGTTGCCGTTCACTGCGCCGTTGCCGTTCACTGCGCCGTTGCCGTTGCCGTTGGGGTAGCCGTTCACTGCTACGGACACGTCGCCGACCCGGATTCCGCGGGCCTTCGCCACGCGGATGTTCGCAGCCATGCGGCTAAGTGCCCTACGGAGCATCAACTGCCTCTGCATGGCTTTCATGTAGGCGTTCTCGGCCTTCTTCGTGCCCTTCTTCTTCTTTAGCGCCCGACTCCAGGCCTTGCGCGATGCCTTGACCGCAGCCGTCGTCGCGGCCGACTTGGCCTTCAGTTGCTGGACGTGCGCTTCCATCTGGGCGATGTCGGCGGCCTTCTTGGCCTCGGATCGGACCTGGCCCCGCTGCCGCAGGGTGGCGTACCGCCCGAACTTCTTGTCATCAACGATCCGGCCGTAGGGGTTCGGTTGGAAATCCAACGCGCCGTAGCCGTTGTTGACTGGCTGTAGGAAAAAGAACCCACCATCTCCGTAACTCATGTCTAACCCCTAAAGAACAGCCAGTAGCCGACGATCATGTATGCGCCGACGGCCCCGGCCGTGAGTAGTGTTTTGTGACGCTTTTTCTGCATCCGTATGTTTTGCTTTGCCGTCTGCTTGGCCACCTTGACCTCTGCCTCGGCCGTGATCTGCGCGGCCTTCAGGACCGTCTCCGCCTGGCGCGCGGCCGACTCGGACGCGACTTCCTGGGCCTCCACGCCCTTCTTGGACGAGGCGTACGCGAACCCGCCCCCCACGAGGGCCGAGGTCAGCATGATGGCTGGGACGATGAAAGCGACCCCGTACTGTCCAGGTGGCAAGTTCGGAGCGTAGGGGTGGTACTGCATTCACTTCTTCTTCTTCCGGTAGACGTAGTAGGCAGCGCCGCCGAGGAGCGCGATGCCCCCGACGACCATAGCGATGGTGGTGCCGCCCATGCGGCCCTCGGCCCGGATTCGCTCCATCTCCAGCAGGGCGCTCCCGGCCGCGGCGTTAGCCTCGGCGTTCGCCATCGCTATCCTCTCGTTCGAGGCCAAGATCGCCTCGTTCTGCTTCGCCTCCGCTTTGGTCCTGAAGACCATGGCGAGGATGCCGCCAATGGCCTGAGACATGTCTCCCACCCAGGCAGTATCGGAGGGTGGCGCTGTGGGCTGTGTGGGCGGGATGTAGGTCGGAGGCGGGGTAGCCGGCGCGGTCTCCCAGGGCCAGGTCCAGCCGTAGCCGTCGTATTTCGCGTCGTACGAGACGGGCGTGTACTTCGCGTACGGGAACGACGCCATGCCAGCGCCAGTGCGGATGGCCCTTCTGATGTTCGAGTTGCGGTGCAGGTGATGGTGTGAAACGCTCATCTCCGCCTCCTTCGGGCACGCTTACGTGCCGGAGCGGGGGAGCTTTTGCCCTCGTTCTCGGCCTTGTCCCCGGCCTTGCCCTTGAAGTAGACGTAGGCGCCCATAAGGGCAACCAGCGAGAGGCCGCCCACGACCCAGGGCCACATCTTCTTTTCCTCCGGCGGCGGCACGATAGTGCCTCCGGTAACGGGGACCGCCCCCGGCTGCTGTGTGCCCAGGCCGATGCCGAGCCCCTTGAAGAGGTTGGAGACCCAGGTGCCGGTGTACGGGGACGCCGAGGTGCCCGTGGTCGCTGCGGCCGTGCCGCGAAGCGCGTTCCAGGTGGCCTGGTCCGCGACGCCGGTCGCGGGCAGGCGGGCGGCCTGCTGGAAGGCCTTCACAGCCTTCTCCGTAGCCGAGCCGTAGTCCCCATCCGCCCCGCCTGAGCCAAGGAAAGCTCCGAACCCCCGCGCTATGAGGAGGCCCTGGAGCTGCATGGTGGCGGCCTCCTGGCTCTTGCTCGTGCTAGTGCTGAGGATGGGGTCCGCGCCATACGCGCCATAGCTGGAGTCCAGGTAGGAGGGCCCGCCGTCGGCGTAGGCCGCGAACTGGTTCTCCATACCGTAGCCGTTGTAGCTCATGCGGCTTCTCCGTCCCGGCGCGCTTCGGCTCCGATGTTGTAGGCCACGCCGCCCAGGAAGCGAGCGCAAGCGGAGCGGGTGTCGGTGTCGAGAATGGCCTTGCCCCGGACTTTGGGGTTCCAGTCCTCCATCTTCACCTCAAGGAAAGCCGCTATCACGTCAGGCGAGGGCTCGACTCCCGAGGCCTTCAGAGCGACGTACTGATCGAACCCGGACCGGAGATACTTGCCCAGCCGAGCCACAAGAGGGATCATCGCGGAGGCATCGAAGCGCATCACTTCACCACGGAGAGAAGAAGAAGGCCGGCAACGGCAGCGAGGATCAGCTTCCCACGGTCCTCGTACCAGGGCTCCTCAGTAGCGAGCTTGCCTGTTCCGGGCGCTTCCAGCGTAGTGGCGAGCGCTTCGGCATCGACAGCCTCGGCGGCCATCTCCTGCTCCAAGTCCGCGACCTCGGCCACTTGCTCATCGTAGGCCCGCGCGACCTGCGCCTGCTCGCTCACCGCGTCCGGGTCGCCAGCGGCTACCTGACCGACGCCCGCTTCCGCCATCGCTTCGCTTGCTTCTGCCTCCGACGTTGCCTTGTAGAAGTGCGAAGGCCGGATGGTCTTGGCCCAGAAGGACGGAGCCGGCAGGTAGAGCGGGAGCACGCCTTGGGCGTGACGCCTCTGGAGCACCTCACGGAACGTCCGGGAGAGCCGGAGCCAGAGCTTGAGGCGAACTCTGTCGTCGTAGCCTGGACGGAACCAGGGAGGAACTCCGTGCCTGTCGAGGCCGGCGACCCGGTCGATGCGCGTCTCGGCCATGGCCTTCGCGGCGAGGCCGGGGGGTGTGACCTTGCCGAAGGCCTTGCTGTAGAGCACTCCGTGCTTGACCAGGAGGCTCTTGAGTTGCAGGTCATAGTAGCGGGCAGAGCGCAGGTCGCCCCGCGCCACGGCCTGGGACTTGAGCAGGCCGAGCCGTCGGACCTGCGCGACGAGGGCCTTCGGCAGTCCGCCGAGCCCTTGATGACTGGCTCCGTAGCTCCTCACACAAACCTCCGGGATACGCTGAGGAGCATACCGATACCGGGCTTCCTGGGCAATGCTGCGAGGACAACCGGAGTGCTATCCGCGAAGGTCCCCGTCCGCGTCTGGACCAATGTCGTCGCCAAACCTGCGGCGGTAGTCCTCGGCTTCCGTGACCGCCAGCGTCGCCTCTGCGTTCACGAGGGCCTCGGCCATCCGACCAAGGGCGAGCACGGTGTCTATCTGCCCGAGCGACCCTGCCAGCGCCATTTCGGCGCTCAATACGACGAGCGCCTGACGGATGTGGCCTTCGGCTGCGAGCAGGATTCTTTTGCCGGACGTTTCGGTAATGTAGTCCACGATCTCTTGGCGTGCCTCTTGGTACTCGTCCTCCGCGACGGTCAGCTTGGCGGGCTTGTCCGTCATCAGACCGCGTACCCGCACAGCAAGGCTGCCGCGCCGTAGATCCACTCGAAGTTCTGGATGGGCCTTCCCTCGTCGCACAGGCGGTAGGCCTCGCGCCACATCTGGGACTCGGTGTGCTCCACAGTCTCCGAGAAAACAGAGGAGGTGCGTCGGGTCTGGCCCATCTGGTCCTCGGAGAGCTTGCCGATCTTCTCGGCTCCGATCTCCAAGGCTTTCAGGAGCTTGTCGTCCCGGGCCTGCGCCGCCTTCCAGCCAACTCGCGCCAACTGCTGCTTCCGGTGCTCCAGCGAGTGGCAAGCGACCCCGTAGGCCCACTCGATCCTCTCGATGGTCAGCGACTCTTCAAACTCGATGTGGTTTGCGCCCATGCGACGAGACTATGCGCGGGCGCGAGGGTTGTCAATCGTCGTCATACACAGCCTCGCTCTCAAGTCGCTGGGAGAGATCCCTCAAACGCTTGGACTCCATCACCAACTCCTCAAAGCCTTCGTGCCAGTCTTCGTCGCCTTCCCACAAGCCAACACCATGGCCTACGAGGGAAGCGTAAGAAAGGAACGCCACTTGTTTTGGGTCGAGATCATCGTACTCATCTTGAGAAATAATCCCGGTAACCACTGCACTATTCAACAGGCCATCGACACGATCCTCAAACTTCTTTTGAGTCTCTTTCGCGTAGTCGGGTTGGTCGTCGGAGCCGGTCAGAAACTCCAGCCAGTCATCAGATTCGTATCTCCGTCCCATTACTTTCCTCGGTTCGGGTCGAAGCCGTGCGGGAAGACGACGTACTGCCGCCTGCTCGTGCGGTTGTACGCCCTTATGTCATCCCACATTGCGTCTCGGACGTAACGGCCGGGATAGCTCCGCTCGATGTTGTAGTAGTCGCTCTGTGGGCTGTAGGTCCAGATCGTGTACCGGCGGTCGCCCTTGAGGTCGGCCTTCCGGGTGATCCTCCGCGGATTGGCCCGTGCCACTCCGTGCCCAGCCCTCGACCGGCCCCGGACCTTCATGCCGGGCAGGTCCACCTGGGGGTTGCGGCGTCTCCGAGGATTGTTGAGATTCCGGTTCTTCCACTCACGTTCCCGGGCGAGTTCGAGATCCCTCTCGCTGGCCTCGTCCTCGTACTTGACGTGGACGCGAGACCGCGCCGTCTTCCGCAGGTGCCCGTAGACGTTCCGGGCGATGGACTGGGGTGTCTCTGGGTAGCCGTCGGGGTCTGGGCCAAACACGATGGTCCCGACCACCCGGCCTCGGCTCGTCCCGCCGTCGCTCACGTAGACGACGTAGCGACCGACCCTTGAGTTCTTACGGCGACGGGGGTGGCCTCCCGTTCCCTTCTCCTTGTGGGCAAGCTCTCGCGCTTCCCACTCGATGTTCTCCATGTACCCCACTAAAAGCTGCTTGGCCGCTTCCCTGCGTACTTCCGGGGTAAACTCGCCGTACCCTCTGGCTGTGTAACCTTCGGCCTTGTTGATCTTCTTTGCTCCCGCATCTGCCAGATATTGGAAGAGCTTGGGAGCCTTGGATTTGTCGAAAGTGCCTTTGTGCATCTTTCGGGCCAGATTCATAATGATGGGTTTCGTCTGTTGGCGGTAAAGGTCTCCGTCCTTCTCGATGAAAAGAACCAAGTCGAACACCGCCCCGGACGTTCCCCTTGAGTTCTTGCGGCGCTTGGGGTTGGGCCGAGCCTTGTGGCGACCGATGGCCTCTTTCGCGGCTGCGCGGATGATGGTGTCCCACCTTGCAACAGTGGTGCTCGTGTCCCAACCTACAGCGGTGAGCCACCTGCGGGCCTTGAGCGGGGCCATGGAGGAACTACCGAAGAACTCTCGCCTTATTTTAGGCATGTCTCCGGTCGTATTTTCTGACTTGTAAGCACCCAGAAGCATGCTTCCCCATTCAATCTTGTGGGCTTCCAAGTCGGAAGGGCCGCTCTCCCGTGGGCGCTGCCTCAGTACCCGCATGAACGCACCCACCAAGTCTTGCTGGATCTCGGCACGGACACGCTTTTCCTCGGCCTTGGACAAGCCATGAGGTGCTGACCGATCACCATTCCTACGGCGACGGGGGTTGCGGTAGTGGGCCGTTTCGTCCGGGCCGTGGCGTGAGTGCGGAACCTCTTTCGGAAGAAGGTACTTCCACTCGTCCCGGCTTATGGAGGTGGATATTTCACCCGGAGCCTCGCTCAAGATATGCTCCACCGCTTCCCGCCCGAAAACTTCCCGAGAACGGGGCATTGATAGCCTGTACCACTTACCCAACCGGAGAGCGTACAACTGATTCTCGCTCAAGGATGAGTAAAAGGAGATTTCAGTCTCTCTCGTATTCCTACGGCGACGGGGGTTGGCGCGGTCGCCCTTCAACTCGTAGGTGTCCAGGTCCGGCAGTTCGTGGACTCGCGTCGCCTTGGGCGTAACTCGGCCGATGCTCTGGGCGATGGACTTCTCAATCTCCTTCACACCCTTCTTGCCTTCGACGGCGAGGAGGACTCGGCTCCGGAGCCTCGACTTCTTGGGTGGGGGGTGCTCGTCTGTGCCCTCTCGGAGCCTGCCCTTAGGACCCAGCCCCCGCCACCGGTTCGCATAGCGATGGGCGATGGTGACAGAGGACGTGTTCTTGTCTGGAAGGAACGTCTCCGTGAGGGCTCCCTTGGCCCAGACCTGCGTCGTGCCGTCCTTGAGGGCGTACAGGAGGATGTCCTCGCGGGCATCCGCGACCACCTGAAGGGGCGGCCTCACGTCTGTTCTACGCACGTCAGCGCGGTGGCGCTTGTACTGGCCCAGTCGTCTTGCCGCCCGCTGCGTCGGGCTCACGCGGGCCTCGTAGTATTCGTCCTCGTCGTACTCGCCCTCGTCGTACTCGCCCTCGTCGTACTCGCCCTCTTCATGCTCCGCCGGCTCTTCGCCCCCCAGCGTCAGCGCCGCCGGCGTCAGGGGCTCCTCCTCGCGTAGCTCCTCTGCTTCCAGCTCCCGTTCGGTGTCGCTGTATTGCTCTGCGAGTTCCGCAGCGATGTCGTCTGGAATGTCTTCTCCGAGTTCGGCCTGGAGCGCGGCCATCTTCAGCCGCAGCTTCTTCTCATCTCGCTCCGCCTTCTGCTGGGCCTTGGTGGCCTCGACCTGCGCGACGCCGGCTATCGCCTTCCGCGCTTTCGTGTCCGCTCGGGTGACCCGGGCCCTGGCGTTTTTCACCTTCTTGGCCAGCGCAGCGACTGCCGGGTTGAACACGTCAGGGTGCTCGGCATAGAACGCTTCAAAAACCCCGTTTGGTCCGACCTGAAAGAGCCGCATGGCGAGGGCCTTCGGCTTCACCCCAAACTCGGCTGCTGAGTCGGTGCGGTACTGAGCGTGTCCCGCAGCGACCACGATGGCTGCGGCCCTCTCTGCCATCTGCCCAAAGGCGGCGTGCGCCGGTGAGGGCAAGCTCGCGCTCGGCACGCCCGCCCGCTTTAGGTCGGAGATGAACCGGCGCAGTTGGTTGTGGATGGCCTCCCGCTCCTTGGCGTAGTCCTCCGGATAGGCCGCCGACAGCTTGTCGCGGAACTTGGTCCACCTCTGCTCGTCGGCGTCCGGGTTGTAGCGCCTCCGGTGCTTGGCCCTGCGGGTGTGGCCTTTGGCCACGGCCCGGGCGCGCTCTTTGCGCCGGTGGCCCTTCGTTGTCTTCCGGGCCTTTGCGACCTGGGCAAACACGTCCCTCTTGGTCACGGAGGTCCTGGCCTTTCTTGCTTTGCGAGTGCGTCGGCCCGCGTTGTAGCGCTCGCCAGTCGAGACCCACGACACGACCTGGCCTGTCTCCAAGTTCACGAGTTCCAAGGTGGGATAGCCCTTCCTCCTTTCGCGCTCGAACCGCCTCTCCGCGGCGGCGCGGTCGCTGAACCGCCAAGTCTCGACGTTCCGGCCCTCGCGGGCCCGGTCCTTGCCGTACACGTAGGCGCGGACCTCCCACGCATCTCCCCAGAAGAAGTTCCGTCGTCGCTTCATGGCTTATCCGTGAGTGTGAGGACGTGCTGTTCGGGCTTACCTCTTTTCCGTCGGTCCTTGATGTGCTCGACGGTCAGGGCGGTGAGCACAGCGGTCACCGACCCGATTGCCACCGCAACCAGGATAGACGCCCAGTTCAGGCCCATGAACCCCCGCGGGTCGGTGTGCTCCTCGTTCGCGCCAGAGGTCGCGCTCAGATCAGCCCCGTAGTAGCCATAGTGCCCGTACATTCCTACTTCTTTCTCCGGTAGAGGTAATACGCGCCGCCCGCGGCCAGGTAGCCCCAGACTGGTATGCCGAAGTAGTCTCGGTTCAGCATGTGGTCAGGAGAGAGCCCCAGGGCCCCGTACGCGCTCTTGCGAGGCACGCAGCGGACGCGGCCCTTGGCGTATCTTGCGACAAACCCCTTCGGGCAGCGCTTGCGCTTTCCTGCCTTGCGCGGATCGCCTTGTTTGCCGTAGGCCTGCTGCGCCCAAAGGAGGTTCGGGCTCACCCAAGTCTGGGCGGCTGTGACGGGCGAGGCGCTAACCTCAAAGACGGAGACGGCCTCGCCCGTTTCGGCAGGCGCGGCCACTATGGTCTCCGCGACCGGCGTCCCCGCCGCGACCATGCGATGGGCGTAGGGGTCCAGGCGCCTCGGCTTGAAGCAGGCCTTGAATGCAATCGCTACGTAGGGCGCGGCAGCAAGCCCGGCCAGGAACGTGCGCGGGAGCACCCACTTCCACCCCTGATGCTCGTGCTCGGCCACCTGGATCTCGGCCGCTTCGGCCTCCGTGCGGTTCAGACGAAGGACGTAGAAAACAGAGGTCCCGGCCGACGGGTGGTAGACCGCAGCGCAGCGACGAAGCCGCTCCGGGAGTGTCTTGATGCCCGCTTCGGCTGCAAGGATCTTGACTGCCGCAGCCCGCGCTGGCTTCCCGCCCACCTTTCCTCCAGGGAGGTCCCAGCGGCCGGGCATCCACTCGGATGTCGCGGAGCGGTGCAGTGCCAGGACCCGGCCATCCGGCCTCAAGACCACGACCGCGACCATGTCCGCTCGCATCTCGCCCATCGGAGCAGCCGGCCTGGCAGGGGCATACGCCCCAGGGAGGTCGGAGCCGGGGACCGCGCCGCTGTCGTCCGCGAAAGTGGCGGACCCGTTCGCGCCGTCGGCGCCGTTGGCTCCGTCGCTCGTGAGGCCCGGACTGACACTGAGCCCCGTCGTCAGGGTGGGCGACGGCAACAGGGTCCTCGTCAGGGTCTTTTTGTGCAATAGCTGGCCGTAGCTCATGGCTGCTCCGTAGTTGTTCATTTCGGGAAGGGCGGAGGCGTCGCCGCTGACGACGTCCCAGCCGAGAGGCGCACCGCGCACCGTGGTCTCTGCGTAGTTCCACTTGGTCGGCGTGAAAGGGCGGTCGCCGATGGCGAGGTAGATGTGGGACCAGTTGTAGCCCTTCTTGCGGCCCCCGGGGAACTTCTCCCCCTGGTGATAGCGGAGCTTCTTGCCCCGCTTGTTCGTTCCAGAGATCGTGAGCCGCCAGGGCAGCCGTATGGACTCCAGCAGGCTCGCCAGCACGATGACTAGGTCGTCGCAGTCGCCGTAGCCAACCTTCAAGGTCCGCAGGGGATCGCTGAGGCGCTCGCCCGGCTCGTTGACATAGTACAGCTTGTGCTGGACGAAGCTCAGGAGCGCCGCGGCTTGGCCCTTGTAGTCCCGAGGCTGGGCCCCGGCCTCCTTGAGTATGCCGACGGCGAGCGTCGCCATGCGCGGGTCGTGGCCGCGCATCTTGGCGATGCGGGCGATCACGTCCATGCGCTTCGGGTCCTCGAAGTCGCCCCAGGCGGGGATGTGGTACACCTTCGGCCCGTCGAGCTTTAGGGGCTCGCTGTGGGCACCGAGGGCGGCTGATACGTCCATGGACAGGCACTCCGTTCGTGGACTGACCCTACTACACAGAGCAAGCTCAGACCACGCGCCAGAGTGCTACAGGCCAAAAGCGAGTGCTACGCTTTCGCTGCGACGGGCTCCTCGACCGGGGCGTCCTCCGGGGCCTCTACTGGGGCCTCTTCCGGGGCGTCGCTATCGTCCTCTTCCTCTTCCTCTTCGCTGGGAGGCACAGGCAGGCCAAGCCGGTCGCGGATGGAGTAGAACTCCCGCGCCAGCGAGGGGTCCATCTCTGGGGGAGCCACAAATAGTACCTCCTTCATGTTGACGAAGGGGCTCATGGCGTCCTCAAGAGCGGCGTACTGCGCGGCCACTTGGATCTGAAGGGCTCGCACAGCTTCGGGGACTCGCTGGTCCTCCGGAATCTGCTGGGTCGCCGCCTCGACCATCATGGCCTTGACCTGCTGGACCTCCTGCCAGTCCGGGTTGGGCAGCCTGCGCTCGATCACGAGCCTAGTCCAGCCTACGGGGAGCAGGCCAAGCTCGTCGGCCATCTCGTCGGGGAGGATCTCGGCATCCGGAGCTTCAACTCCAGAGAGGGAGCATACGAAAAGGTCATTGTGGTCCATGGTTCATTCCTCAAAGGGGTCGAAGTGTTCGAGTAGGTCTGCAAGGTCGGGGAAGATGATGCTGGACACCTGGGCCATATTCACGGCCAGCGCGCGAGACACGAACGGCTCGCCCTCCAAGATGGAGTGAACGGCGCGGGTCAGCCCGCCCTGAGCCTGGACCCACGCCAGCGCCTTTCCGTTGCCGCGGCCAATCGCCACGCCCCGCAGCGCCTCGGCGCGGCCGGTGGGCTCGATCTCTTCGTTCCCCCAGTGCGAGCAGCCGTCGGGGTCGAACCCCTCGGCCCAGCCCTCCACGAGCGCGGCGAACGCGGGCGGCAGGCTGGGAGCCTCTTTCGGGGCCCCGATCTCCACCGCAGCATCGCCCGCCACCCCTCCGGCCAACTGGCGGATGAGCGACATCACTTCCTCTCTGGTTCCGTCCAAGCTGATTCTCACAGGTCACTCCAGTCGTAGGGCAGGTCGCCAGGAACAACCGCGGAGGCCCTCATCTCCGTCGTTATGGCGTCCGCGAGGGCTGGCTCCGCGCCCGCCTCAAGCAGGGCGGCGGTGACCGTGACGGCCTTGACGTAGTGGTAGATAGAAAGCTCATTCTGGAGCGCCGTCAGGATGTGGCCCTGCCAGTCGTCGGGAGGGGCTCCGGCCAGGACTCGGACGAGCCTTCTCAGTTCGACTCGGGCGCTCTTCTGGGCCTTCAGCGGCACCCCGGCCTCCGCCGCGATGCTCGCCATTTCCGTAGCCTGGGCCTGATGCTCGGTCGGCGGGGGAGCCGGCTCGGGCTCCTCCAGCGTCTCGAACTCCATAGCCTCTGGCTCGACCATCATCGGGTCGGCCATCATTGGGTCGGGGCCTCCGGGCACGGCGCCGAACATCGGTCCGGGCTGCCGACCCCGGAACGGGTCCGGGCCCATCATGGCGGGGTTCTGAAACCCAGGGGGCGGCAGAGCCCCTTGCGGGGGTGGTGGTAGCTGGGGTGGTCCCTTGCCTCGCATGTTGGCCTTGGCGACCTCCGCGGCGGCGCCGAGCACGCTGGGCAGCGCGTCGAGCCATCCCCCTCCCTTCTCTTCGGGGGTGAACAGGCGCGGGAGGATCTCGTTCGGTTCGATCCCGAACTGCTTCAACATGCCCGCGGCGCTGCCAAGGATGTTCATACCTCCGGCGTTGGCCTTGTTTTCCATCTCGATCTTGGAGAGCTGCATCATCCGCTCGGCGTGCTCCCGGTCGCGCTGCGCGGACGTTTCGGCGTCCTTCATCGCCCGCTCATGCTGCCGGGCCCTCTCGCCCTCCCGCTCGGACATCTCCCGGGAAAGCCGCTCTTCCCGGCGTGTGCGCTCCTCAGCCATCCAGCGGTCGCGACGCTCGGCCTCCCCGGCCTCCCGGCGCTCCTTGCGCTCCATGTCCTCGCGCTCTCGGGTCAGACGCGCCTCCAGGTCCAGCCGGTGCTGCTCGAAGCGCCGCTGCGCCTCTTCACGCTCCAGCTTCAGGCGGTGGTCCATTTCCTCCCGCTCGGTCCCCCGCTTGGTTTCCGCTTCGTCTCTTTCGCGCTGGCGTCGCTCCTGGGCGTCTCGGGACTCCGCCGACCTCCGGTCCTCCGCCGCTTGGCGCTCGCGATCCGCCCGCTGGCGCTCCTGCTCCAGGCGGAACTCGTCTGCGCGGCGCTGCTGGTCGGCCGACTGCTGCATCATCGACTGCTGCTGGCTGAAGATGCTCGTGAGCGTGGTCACGAGCGTCTGTGACTGCTCGCCCTGCATCTTCATCGACCGCTCGGCGCGGTTGGACTCGTCGCTCATCATGCGCTGCGTGAGGGCCTGGACGCCCTGCGCCGCGTTCGTGGCGAGGTCGACCCTCTCCTGGGCGCGCTGTAGGTCCTCCTCTCTGATCCGCTCTCGCTCCCGCTCCAGGGCCGTTTCCAACGCACTGCTCCGGGACTCGGCAGCTTCGAGAGCGTGCTCAAACATTCGCCCCATCTCGCCGTAGGCCTCGCCGCCACCGCCCTGGATGAAGTTCACGCCGCCTGGCGCACGCTCGTCCTCTTCTCGCGCGCGAAGCTCCTGGATCGCGGCGTGATGCTCAGAGATGACCATCGTCACCTCCTGGCCAAGCTCCTGGCCCCGAATGTCGATGGGGCGGAGCTTAAACTGGGCGCGGCCCTCTCCGCGCTTGGGCATCGCGGAGGCGAACCGACGCACGAGGTCCTCCTCCGTCGCCATCGCCGCGATGGCTCCGAGGCCGACGGGCACGCCGTTCTCCCACTTCCACACACGAAGCTGCGAGCAGGTGGGGAACTGCGCGGCCTGCGAGTACAGCCGCGGGGACATGGCCCTGCCCATCGCGTACTCAGCGGTCTGACCGAAGAGGTCTTCCTCGCGGGAGCGCGTCGAGCCACCTATCAGGGGCGGGTCGGCGAGGTGCTCCACGTCGGGGTCGTTGAGCGCCGATACCTCGGCCTCAAACCCGCCCCCGGAGCCGGAGTGGTCGAACTCCTCGTCGTCGAAGTCCTCCTCGTCCAGTTGCAACGCGGCTTTGCTCACGACGGAATCGTCGGCAGGGGGCTCCGGTAGTCGTTTCTTACGGGCCATATCGGGACTCCTTTGTTGGGAGGCAAACCCTATCACCCTTCTCGCGCCCGTCTGTGCGCGCGACGGGGAAATGTGCTAATATCACAACATGACAAAGCGACTTTCTCTGTGGGGACCGGAACTTAGCCCGAGCAAGCGGGGGACCGACCAGGCCGGTCCTACGGACCCCCCAGCCACCCCGGCCGCTGCCGCAGCCCGCTTCTATGCGAAGCGCCCGGACCTGTTGCGTGGCGTCGCTCCACCCGACGAGCTTCTGCCCGAGCCACCAACCGAGATTGACGGGGAGGCCACGCCTCTGGAGGCTGGGTCCTGGGAGGCGCAAGGCCTGCCTGAGCCCCTGGCTCGCGAGGACTTGCCAGACAGGAGACGAGGCAAGAAGGCACGGAGGGTGCCGCGCCACAAGACGCGCAGGCACGCCGTGTCCGTCGCGGTGAGCGAGGAGGAGGAGCGCATCCTCAGGACCTACGCAGCGGGGCTCAACAAGTCATTCAGCGAGTGGTCGCGCACGGTGCTGTTCCGAGCGATGGGGCGGCGTGTTCCCTCTCGGAGCGGAAAGGACGAGGACTGAAAAGCGAACGCCCCGGCTTTCACCGGGGCGCTCTAACACACATGACTTTGCCACACAGGAAGCCAAGCTGGACTAAACTCCCACGTCCAGACTATATCGAACGTGTCTGGTCATGTCAACTCAGGCGGCCTCCGCCCGCCCCACCGCCCTGCGGCCGGCGGCCGTGAGCCGCCAGATCCGATAGGCCTGGCCGTTGGCCTCAACGACGCTCTTGGTGGCCGTGAATAGCCCGCTCTCTCGCAGGTCCAGCTCGGCTGGCGCGGCGAAGCCGTCGCCCTTGAAGAAGGCCTGGGACACGTCGGGGAAGGGCACGGACACGCCCTCCACCTTGAGGCGGCCATCGTCGTATCGGTCGAAGTCCATCACTCACCTCCCTGGGTGCTGTCCAAGGGCTGTAGCCACGACTCTGGCAGTTTGCCTGAGCCTCCGCAGACTTGGCAGAGCAACTCACGGCGAGTGGGGTGGCATCCTCGACCGTTGCAGGCATCACAGGGCTGAAGCTTTTCCTTGTCGGTCAGCTTGCGTAGGGTCACAGTGCCACCAATGACCTTCGATGCTTCGACCACCTGTGTGTAGGCCACCCAGTTGGCAGCGGATGCGGAAGGCCCTGGTAGCATCTCGTGGTGGTAGCTCTCGCGACCATCCTCCTCGACCAGCAACACCTCGTGTGGCTCGTCAAATGTCACAGCTTCCATCGCTCGGTTTCGTTCTCTACGCATCACTCACCTCCTTCAAACTCAGCTACAGGCACGTCAGCTTCGTCACACAGGAGGTCTTGAACCTCAAGAGCGTCCACGCATCGCATGTACCGCTCAAGTGGTTGTCCTCCCAGTCTCCGCTCGGTCGCCTTCTCACGCCTCATCTGGTCGAGCGTCCACCGCAAGCACGCCGTCAGTTCGTCGATGGTAGCGTGGTCTTTGGTAGACAGTTCCCACAGTTCATCGCGCTGTGCTGTCAGTCGCTTGATCTTCTCTGCATCGTCCATCACGCCTCCCCGGGAGCAGCGCCGAGGAAGCACATCCTGGCTCCCAGGACGTGCGCCGGCGTCCGCATGTCGCCGCTATCGAACATCTCGGCCATGATGGTCAGGTACCACCTCACCTCTTCCGAGCGCAGGTCGCCGTCGTCGAACGCGGCCATAATGTCGTGGCGCAGGTCCTCCCAGACCTCCTGCTCGCCCTCGTAGGTGGGCTTCCGGTTCCATGGTAGGGTCATCGGGTTCACGTCTCTGGGCTTATCACGCCCGCTCGTGTCATCGCTCGTCGCTTGCATCTGGCCCTCCTTCAGGCTCTCGCGTGTCAAAATGCTGGGAAAGGGTGGACTCAAACCACCGGCCTCCTGCGTGTATCAGGCCCTAAGGTGATCAGCCTCGGGCGCGGACCGGCTGGGCCAGGGGCGATCAACCCCCGTCCCTCCGGCGACAGGCGCTCTATCAACTGAGCTACTCTCCCGTACTCTCGTACGTGCCAATACAGGCTCTCCCTCTCGGGTTGTAGGCGCGCGTTCAGTCGCCTCGTTGCTTGTATCCCGCTGCCTGTGCCCAGCGGCTGGCCTCACAGGCCCTTGTGAATGTTGTAGTCGGTGCGGCCCTCGGCCCAGGCCGCAGCCCCGTCGCGGTCGCGGGCCTGCTGTAGCCCGTCCCACCAGTCAAGAAGGCGGCCAGTCTCCCAGGCCACCCACACGCAAGCGAGGGCGACCCAGAGGACCATCAGAATGTCGATGAGAGGGTTCATCGGGACCTCCTGTTCGGGGTGGTTCGGGCGAGGGCTTGGATCGGCCTGGCGGCCTCTCCTGCTGGCGTGCAGCGTCGAAGGTTGACCACGCGGTAGCCGCGCTGTCGAAGGTTGTTGAAGGTGGCGGTGGTCATGTGTGCCTCATGCGTTTGGGTGAAAGGTGTCTACCAGTTGCGGGGGTCTTCTCGTTCCCTCATCTCCAGCGCCCACATCTCGGCGTCGGACGCTGCGGACCCATACTCGCTGTACGGCCATCGGCCCCACTTGGCGTCAGGCTCGACGGCGCGCGCCTGCCGGATGGCCTCGGCACGCTCCTCCATGCGGGCCTTGGCGATAAGGCCCTCCAGCTTCATCACATGTGACGGGCCCGCCTGGAAGAGGGGCTGTTGCTGCCCATCGGGGTCCGTCCAGCCGCGCTCCAGGTCGCGGCTCATGTCATGGGTCCAGTACGTGAAGAACGGGGCGTCGTCCAGCAGGAACCAGCGGGTGCCGTCCTGGGCGGTGACGAGGATGAACCATGCGTGGGGCGGGTTCAGGATCGGGCGGTCCCCGTCCTCGGTGTAGTCTCCCTGGTACTGGGGCTTGGCGTGGTAAGCGTTGAGGACGCTCACGTCCTTGAGTTGTATCGTCATGGTGTGCCTCATGGGTGTGGGTGATGGGTGTCTACCAGTTGCGGGGCTCATCCCGTAAAGTGGACGTAGACGCCTTCGGCGTTGGCGACGGCCTCAGACGTCCCGCCCTTGATCAGGTTGGCGGACTCACGGCCCCACACGTAGTGCAGCCAGCGACCATCAGAGGGGAAGTAGGTCAGGCTGGACCTGACCCGTTCGTAGTTGCAGCACACGGTCCAGGCGGGCTCGAAAGCGTCCTGGTCGAGGATGTCGCGGTCGGCGTCGCCCCAAGGGTCACGACGCCACGGCCCGTAGTGGGCGCGGGCTTCGCACGGGTAGAAGCTGACAGAGCAAGCGTCGA
>Ga0080013_1000135_pt1 | contig 99798 bp, 154 predicted proteins | sample ETNvirenome_6_85_FD_69236 | JGI IMG/M metagenome (GOLD analysis project Ga0080013, IMG submission 69236) | Marine viral communities from the Pacific Ocean - ETNP_6_85 (SPADES assembly) (version 2) | ecosystem: Environmental > Aquatic > Marine > Oceanic | place: Pacific Ocean | collected 2013-06-19
TCAGGCTGAATATGAGGAGAAGATGAAATGACGGATGGATGTAAGTGGGTTATAGACATAGAAGACAATAAGCAAGAAGTCAAAAAGCGCACGTTTATAGATGCTGATGGTAACGAGCAAACAATTCCTGAATGGGTAGGTAATCTAAAAGGATCACCTGGACCTGGAGGGTCACCAAAAGCTATTAGAAGAGCAAAGAGACGACGCCGTAAGCATAAGTTCATAAAGCTGTTTGGCTTAGGTCCATATGCTAAGAGAAGTCGTTGGAATGGCAAACCAAAGGTTGGTGATATTTATTCGACTAAGGGTGTTGCTGATTTTGAGACTGCACGATACGATGGCATTGAAGATGTGCTTGTTACTAAGGTACATAAGAAGCATGTTGAAGTGTGTCTTGTTGAGAGCGTATGGGTTCGTGGATACTGGGTTCAAACGGTAACAGATTTACATATCATACCAGAATATATAAAGTATCCAACCTTTTACCATAAAGAAGGCATCTTTATTTGTGCTGACATAGTTGGTGCGGTTACGTTTGATCGTTTGCAAAGTGTTGCTGGGTGCGATTGGAAGCATTCTACTTCTATCAGTAAAGATATTGTTCCCCTATTGTATAATGGGGGATCAGGTCTTTGGCCTGATGAATATCATGCTGATATTGGTTTGCCTTATCATCGTGGTCGGTTAGATCCTAGGTGGCATTTGAAAGAAGAGCAGGTAGATCGTATTCATGCGGCATGTCGTGCTTCTACTGTTGAATTAGTAGGTGACGATTTTGATGATTTAATGAGGAATGATGATGATGCGTAAGGAGATGCGTGAGGCAATACAAGAAGCGGTTTGGATATTTATTGGATTGGCTTTGGTTACCACAATGTTTGTAATGTTCTGTGGTTTCTTGGCCGGAAGGATGGTTGGTAATGGATAAGGAAGTAAAAGAGTTAATAGTGCCGGCTAAGCCTAAGCGTGGAACTGATCTATGGCATATCAATATGTTGTGTGCGTGTATGGATTATTTCTCGCCGGTTCAAACTGAGTATAAATACCTAAAGGAGAGAGTAGAAGCACACTTGCAGAATATAGAACAAGAAAGCTAAAGAATATCGCTTCCAATCGTCTAGTGGTTAAGACATCAGACTTTCAATCTGAAAACCGGAGTTCAATTCTCCGTTGGAAGACTAAGTAAGGATAGCCTTACAACAGTATAAAAGGATACCATACCCCTGGTGTCATTCAATAATCGCTCCAATAATGAAAATATTGGCTCGTTTTGGTAATAAAGGTTTATTTTTATTTAAATATTGACCAATATTGGCTAATATTTCTTTATTTTTAAATATATGCCGCGTGGCATTTTTTAGAAGGTCAATAATGCTCCTACCATTAAGGTAATCAATAGTTGAATGAATACTTCAAACAATTCTAGATGAAATAACCCGAACAATTATTGATGAATATTCTTGAGAATTCTGGCGAATTTTAATGCGGAAATTCCGGTCGGAATTGATGATGAATATGGTTGGAAGTATTGCTGTATTTGGGGTGCTCAACTATTGGGTAAGTAGTTGATCCTGGAGATGAGTTAGTCGTCGGCATTGGTGTGTGAATACGTATATTCAGCCAGCCGGCAATAATGTATCTTTACATTATGGTAATGTTTGAAACAATGATTAGATTAATTAAATTTAAAATTTTTTTTTAATAATGGCTTTGTAAATTTACAACAGATCGATAATGTAAATTTACAAATTCCAAGGGAGTAAATTTACAAGGTGTGGTAAATTGTACACCCTTGTAAATTTACATGGGATGCCGCGTGGCATTTTTTTGAACGTCAATAATATAAATTTGATTAACTTAATAAATAAGTGAAACAATTATGTAATATTTGTTCATGAAATTCTTGTGTAAATTCGTGCAGAAAATAGTTTGGAAATTTATGGAAATTCGTGCAGATAAATGTTTGTAAATTGTAGCGATAATCATGTACGAAATTTTTGTAGTGTAAATTTACAAATTCCTAGGGCAGACTCGATGTAAATTTACATCTCGTCGGGACCGTATGTTGGGCGTCCATGCCGCCATCCTTAGGGAATGACCCGTAATATTACGGCAAGAGCATGGACGCCCAAATTTATACGGTGGTTAGGAGTGTGATCCTAGGCCGTTCGCACGACGAATGGCAGGTCACTTTCGGTCCAACGAACCGAAATTTGCAACCAGCCAGCCTTCGCGGCCGCGGTTTTGATCGTGCCTCGAATTTTACTCCGCGCCTTGGCCTCAGCGGCCTTGACAGCGGGCAAATTTACCAGCAGTCCCATTCCCACGGGACAGCCCTCCAGCATGGTGGAAATTTCCACCGCTAGCGGGCTGGGCTTCCGACCCCGACCGGGGATGATCCCGTCGAAATCGTCAGGATTCACAAACGACTTTGAGGTCGCCATGTAATTTTCCTTTGTTCACCACCGACCAAACGTGTAATTTTCCGTCGGCTGACCAGAATCGTTTTCGACGCGACCCCGGCCACGAACCAACCATAGTCGCCACCAATGTTACATCTGAATCCTCCTCCCGAATACGGAAATGTAAATTCGGGCCTGGAAATTACAAATGCCCCGTCCAAATATTACATCCATAATAACGTAGACAATAATGTAAATAGAAATTTACATTCATTCTCAATAATATCTATGTGAATTTACATAATCATTCAAATAATGTGATGTAAAATTACACAGCTCGCTGGGTTTGCAAATTTACATAAAGGTAAATTTGCAAACCCATCGGCAAATGTAAATTTACATGGCCGGTGTAAAGTTACATGTAAATTTACATCGGTCCAGGCGCGTAAAAATCCCCCGCCGTGCAATGTTACACACGGCGGGGGATTATTACACGGCCGCTAGGCCGCCCGGACCACGAACGGCTGGTTCTTGTCGGTCCACCTGACCGACACCCGAACCCATCCGACCATCTTCGCCCCGGTCACGATCTGACCGCGGACCCGACTCCGGTCCTTCGCTTCTGACGCCGTGACACTCTTCAGCGTCAGCAACGTGCCCTGCCCGACCGGGCAGCCCTTCAGTTCGGCGGCGATGGTGCCCGCGATGGCCGACGGCTTGCGCCCGCGACCCGGAATCACTCCGCTGAACTCTTCTGGCTTGATGAAGTTGCTCATGTAATTTTCCTCAATCTTTGTGGTTATGGTTGGTGTGGTCGGGAGAAGCGACCGGACGCATCGAACGGCTGGATGTTACATGTCCCATACGGGCCGTAGTTCCGGGTGCGATGCCGTGTTCCTCTCCCAACCACGAACCCAACCTAGTCCACGAACCCTGTCTATCTGAATCCTGCTACCGAATACGAAAATGTAATTTCCGGGTCTAGAAATTACAAACCTCCGACCTGGAAATTACAAAGTTCCGACCTGGAAATTACAAAGCTCGCCAATAATATTACACGTAAAATTACAATTTATTCAATAATGGCAATGTAAATTTACACAGCTCCACTGGTTTGTAAATTTATGCGAAGCCTAAATTTACAAACCCGTCGGATATGTAATTTTACAAGCGGAACGAGGAAAAAAGAAGGAGCAGCGAAACTTACACCCGTCGATGTAAGTTTCCACTGCTCCTTCTCTCTGGCTGAAATTTTATCCGTTCGCTGTCCCTAGCGTGGTGGATTCCAACCAGCCACGCCCCGCGGGACGGTTGCGGGACAGTACCGGGCCGCACTTCTCGCGACACGGTGCCCAGCCAGACTAGGCACCCCGAATATTACATCTGTTCTTCCCAGCGCTGCGACGGCCAGTAACTGGCTGGCCGCATTCGCACCACCCCGTCCCTAGCATCTTCTTCGGATAACATTACATTCAGTTCTTCATCCGGCGACCAGTTACATTCGACCGTCAGGTCGGCCGGGGCTTTGGTCTTTTGATATGTAATTTCCGATATCCATTCCCCGTCCGCATAAACTTTCACCAGCGGGCGTTGTGTTCGATACCATTGCTGAATCCGAATCATTCCCGGGATTCGGCGTAATTTTAGCGAGCGCATTAGGAATGACCGGCCGATATCTGTCATCGTCGCCCGGTAGTTCGGATCTTCAGAACGCCAACCGACGTAGATCCAGAATAGGTTCTTCATGTAATTTTCCTCTCATAGAGTGTGTGGTGTAGTCGGAGCCGCACGGGTCCCTCTACGTGGAAACTTACAGCAGACCTGCCTCGCTTCCCGATCGCTGGTGGGCGATCTTCCGTGGTATTCGTCACGGCCCCGACTACGAAACCAAAACTAGACGACGGAAGCCATTTTTCTGAATCCTCCTATCGAATTTACATGATTTATTTTCGGGTGGAATAATGTGATTAGAAATTTACATCTCAATAATAATAGGTAATTTATATGTAAATTTGTGCTCAAATAATAGAATGTAAAATTACACTTCCACTGGTTTGTAAAATTACGCGAAGCGTAAATTTACAAACCCGCCGGCGATATAAATTTGTATGTAAGATTACATCTGCTGATGATGATGTAAACTTACATCCGCTTGCGTAAATTTACAAATGGATTGGGCAAAAAAAAGGGGCGGGGGCACCACCGCCCCCGGCGTTCAACGGCGGAGGCGGTGGCGCCCCACCCTCTCCCGTTGCTACTAGCCAAGGGTGAGGGTGGGGCAGCGGTGCGCCCTACTGTCCCGACTCCGCGCCCCGCTGCTGGCAGGCCACCGCGGGGATGACTGTCCGTGTGCAGCACGCGAGCACCGTCGATCAGAGGATCGAACGAAAGGGGCTGAGAGGGGGGTCGGCGTGAGAGACGCACCGCTTCCACCAACTACAGACTCCCACACGTTCCCCGCTTTTCTGAATCCTGCTCCCGGATTCCAGAAAAGTTTCTTGGCCCAGAATAGCCCAATCATCCGCCAGCAACATAATCTTACATCGTCGGCAACATAATCTTACATATAAAAATATATAAATCTACAAATAATATGGATAGAAACTTACAAATTCATTCAAATAATAAAGACATAAAATTACACTTCTACTGGTTTGTAAATTTATGCGGAGCCTAAATTTACAAACCCGCCGACTGTGTAATTTTACAACACTCCAGGTGTAAAGAAAAGGGCAGCCGAAATTTACTCCGACTGCCCTTAACTTTACAATCCCCAGCGTTCTCTCCACATCTTCGAAATTTCCATCGCCTGCGACTGACTGGTGCAGGGCAATGTAAATATCATTGAGTCGGACGAATCGCCCGTGGGAGACTGAACCCACACATCGACCCGCCAGAAAGAAGCGTCGTCGTTGCAATTTTCCACGACTGCTGCGACTGCGCCTTTCCACGGCAGAGGCCAGACAGGGGTGGTAGTGCGGGCCATGTTGATAGTTGGCCGGGTTCGTGTTTCATTCATTGTAATTTTCCCTTCGTTGGTTACTTCGGAGTGGGAGGAGGGTGCCACCTAACGAGGCTAACCTCGCATTTCGGCGCATCGGCTTCGCCGGGACCCCATGTACCGGCGAGGCATAACCAGCGCAACGGAATATTACATCCCGAACGTCTGGATGACACCCTCCACGTGGAGGTGCGGGGAATCGAACCCCGGTCCCCTGACGTTCCGACATGCGGCTTTCGTCAGGGTCGATACCAATTCACCCCCGTGTAAGTTTAGCACACCTACAAAGCGGGCCGGGGAGTTTCACCCCGACCCGCCCCGCGGGGAGCCTTACGGCATCTACCCAACGGTGTAGGCGGTGTAGTCGGAGCCTCTAGCGGGTCCCTCTGCGTCGAAACTTACAGCAGATCTGCCTCGTTTCGCGGTGGCTGGTGGGCGACCTTCCGCGGTATTCGCTATGGCCCCGGCTACAGAGATAGATTGCCACACGTTCTCCGGTTTTCTGAATCCTGCTCCCGAATTTACAATATTTATTTATGCCCAATAATACGTCCTGGAATTTACAATTCAATAATACACCCTGGAATTTACAAAGCTGGCAATAATGTCTTATCTAAATTTACAAGCATACTCAAGAGCGAGGCGTGTAAATTTACAAATTCTATGGGAGTAAATTTACAAGCCCAAATTTACAAGTTCCTAGGGCATTGTAAATTTACAAACGGATCGGCAAAAAAAAGGGGAGACCGCCGACCGGCTGCCCGTTGGGGACTTACGCCGGTCGACGGTCGGCCCGGTCAAGGGTCTCGCCCGTGGCGCCATTTCTGGTTGGTGCGAGGATGACCGGACCGCCAGCGTCGCACCCCTGCTCAATGTGGGCAGTGCCGTGTCGAACGCTGGCTCAAGTGGAACGGACGGGAATCGAACCCGCACGTGGAAGGGTCTCTAGTCCTTCCCGTTGCGCCTACACCGTCCCGGTGTAATGTTAGCGAAGGGTGGTGGTGCCCCACCCTCGCCCGTTGCTACTGGCCAAGGGGAGGGTGGGGCGGGAGTACGCCAGACTGCCCAGTCCCGTGGAGCGCCGCTGGCCGGGTCACCGTGGGGATGACTGTCCGCGTGCAACGGGCGAGCGCCGCCGATCAGTGGATCGGGCGAAGGCTCCTGAGAGGGGGACTGGCGTGTGACGTACTCCCTCCACCACCAACAGATTGCCAGACGTTTGCCCATTTTCTGAATCCTGCTCCCGAATCCAGAAAAGTAATATTCACAATGTTAGGGTTGCCTAACACGGCAACATTTGAATAAAAAGAAAGTTTACATCGGGGGGAGGAAATAGAAAATTACATCCTGGTTCAGTAATAGCCATGTGAATTTACAAATGAGCTTAATAATCGTTTATGTAAATTTACACTTCTGCTGGTTTGTAAATTTATGCAGAGCCTAAATTTACAAACCCGCCGGCGATGTAAATTTGTTTGTAAACTTACCTCTGCCGGCGATGTAAAATTAGCCCGCCAGCGCAGGGCCAGCGGGCGATGTAAGTTTATCCTGGGGGCGTCGGGCGTGGTAGGTGGGCCTCGAGCCACGCCCCGACTTTGGCCGAAAACGGGCAATGCGCCCCGACCGGCCGATCCTAGGAATCGGCACGCCGGGGCGCATCACTTCCGAAACGTAAGTTTCGGCACGATGAGGAGCGTCCTCTACAGACCCGATCTTTGGGGAGGTTCGCAGGCGGTATGGACCCTTAGGTGTCCTAGCCGGGATGACTCCCCGGCATTTTCAGCGTGCGCCACGGATCAGCGGATCCGATGGATATTCCCACAGTTAGAGATCGGCGGAAGGTCAGCACACCACAGCCCGTAGCGGCGCCTTAAAAGGTGTGGACGCTTCCCCATCAACTACAGAATGGCATACGTTCGCCCATTTTCTGAATCCTCCTCCCGGATTACAGAAAAAGTTTTTCGGCCTGGAATGGCCTAATCAGCCACCGGCAGCGTAATCTTACATACGGAGATATGTAAATCTACAAATAATAGGGATGCAAACTTACAAATCTATTCAAATAATGCAGACATAAATTTACATATTCTCCGGGTTTGTAAATTTAGCGGTATTAAATTTACCAACCCGCCGCCGTAAATTTACACAGGCGCCTGCCGGCTGAAAGTTACAAACTGATTTGTAATTTCCAGGCATCCTTCCCCGATGTAACATTAGCGGGGGCCGATGTAATCTTAGGTCGTGGTGGGCGATTCGTCGAAGATTACATCTGCCGGGTGGACCGGAATGTCGTCGTCGTTCTGCTCCCAGTATTCGCGGGATGCATCGGCTTCAGCCTTTGCCGTCAATATTACAGCGTCCGTGACCCGTGACCCGTGGACCAGATCTAACATTAGATCGTAGACGTATTCGGCAGAATGATCGGATGTTACACGGGCCGGGGCGGCGACCGTAACCAGCGCGGGTGCGGCAATCCGCATGGCGGCTAGTTCGTCGCGGTTCTTCAGGGTACGAACGGTCAGCGTGTCGGCTAGCGACGCGTTGTAGGCGTGGCGGTTGTTGACGATTCTGGTTTTTACATCGGCCATCGTTTCGTAGACGGCGGGCTTGACGATCTCGCCGCCACGCTTGACTGCCTTCTTTGTAATGTTCGGGGAGATGAATATTACGCCGCCCATGACGAACCCGTCACCTACAGGCTTAACCATCATGGCATAGGCCCGACAAGCGGTGCGAATCTTACATCCGCTACAGATCTTCAGAGCGGCCGCGATCCTCGCCGTCTGCGCTTCCGGCTTTTCCTTGTCCACCGGCCAATGCGGGTTTGTAATTTTCCGCACCCGGCTGGTGTCCTTGCAGGAATCGTAGTGCATGTACACCGGGACGGACACCGGGACCATCTCGCCGTCAGCGTTGGCGGGCATGGCGCACGTTCCGGCATGGCGGACGCTCTCCCATGCGGTCAGCACCGTTTCGATGCGGCGATGGTTTGTAACTTTCACCCGGCGGGTGGCTTCCTTGACGAAAGCGGTGGCACGGGTGCGCCGTGTAATATTAGGGGTTGTGGACATGTTGTCCTCCTTGTTGGGGTGAAACTCTCGGGCTGATCGCATGCGATCAGCCTATCACTCATTTATGTAAATTTGGCACTGGGAGGCTGTTTTGGGCATTACGATTAGGTTACAATGTCGTCACTCTAAGTGATCTTTACACACTACTTAGAGTGGTCGCCTGGATTTGCGTTGTAATTTTACATCGCTGGCAATAATGCCGAATGTAAATTTACGAATACGTTCAAATAATATTATATGTAAATTTACATTTCGCTGGGTTTGTAAAATTAACACCAACAATTTTACAAACCCCCCGACGTAAATTTACAAATGGAATAAGAAAAAAAAGAAGGAGCAGCGAAGTTTGTAAGCTTCGCTGCTCCTCCCAAATTTACAACAACACGTTGGGGGTGCCCTCAATCTTGACCCGGTTGAAGGCGGCGTGCGCCGCGGCCTCCCACATGTCGATGTCGGTATGTAAAATTTCGTCGTTCCCCGTGGCCCAGTCAGGCCGCGCACCGGGCCGACGCGGGGCAAGCCTCCCGGCACTTGTAATTTCCATCCACCGCAGGGCCACTTCCGACGGGGCCGGTGTGAATACCACCGCGCCGCGGCCGGGGAACAGGACCGCAAACCGGTCAAGGCGGGAAACGTCGCGCAGGTCCGCGTCGTCAACCGCCGTGGCAATATTACACCATGCCAGAAAGGCACCGGCACCCTCGCGGGCACGCAACTTGTAAATTAGGTTCTTCATAATAGTTTCCTTTTTGGTTGGGAACTTCTGGGCTGATCGCATAGCGATCAGCATATCAGCCATTTGTGTAAAATTGGATTGCAGAGGCTGTTTTGAGCATTACAATCAGGTTACAATGTCGTCACTCTGGGTGGTATTTACACCACGGAGAGTGAACGGCGATTCGAATTTACAAATATGTTCAAATAATACAGACGTAAATTTACATATTCCCCGGGTTCGTAAATTTGTCGGTGTTAAATTTACGAACCCGCCGAAATTTACAAATAGAGTTTGTAAATTACAGCCCCCGACCTGCTGGCCGGGGGCTGTAAATTTCAGCGGATATTCAGGCGGTGTAATTTTCCATCCATGCGGGGTTTTCGCAATCGCACTCCTCGCAGACGTTGTAACATTCGGGGCAAATCTTGTCGAACCCTTCGCCTGTGTAATTTTCCATCATTCACTTTCCTTTCGTTGGCATGGCGCGCATATCGCGTCCACGTTGTATCGGGAGAGAACGGTCGTGCAGCCTCGAATTTTACAAACCTTTGCCGGGGGTGCTGGGCAACCACCTAGGGTCCGACTACGCCTGCCGCTAGTCGCGAGAATCATCGCGCGGATCCTTTCGTTCGTAACGGTGCAATTTTTCATTAGTCATTCTCCTTTTCTGGCATCCGGTCGGCGTTTGATGCCGCCCGAATATGTGCGGGAATTTCATCGAATGTTACATCGTCTAGGGTTCCCGAATTTACACCAGCCGATGCTTTCCGTAGTTGATCGTCGGTCATCATCCGGCCGATCAGTAGATCGGCCAGAATGTCACGAACGTATTCGACCGAATGATCGCTGGTGTAATTTTGCGGCTTCGCTACCCGGATGCTTGCGGGCATCCCGATCTTGAATGTTACAAGATGACCCATGCCCCGGATCTTCGAATCGCGTGTAACTTTAGCGTCGTGGTCGACCCGATCGGCAACGATCCGGCGACGCATCGCGGCGACCGTTTCGATCACAGCCTTTTTTGTAATTTTCGAACGTCCATCGCCAAGATCGACGGTCACGGCTGGGACCAGCGTGCGCGGAGTGGAAAAGTAAATTCCGCCGACAACGTGACCCGGCTCCAGCGGGGGCTTTATCGTCGCGTAATTTTCGCAAGCCTTTTGGACCGGGCAGGTGGCGCAAATTCGCAACGCGGCCGCGACCCGCGACGTGCGGGCCTGTCCCGATTCACCGTCGATCGGCCAATGCGGGTTTGTAATTTTCCGGGTCCGCTTCGGAGCGTTCTTCGAATCGTAGCCCGTGTAAGTTTCGACTTCCATCCCAACCTTGCACGCCCCATCAGCCTGCGCCACGGCGTAAATTTCGAGCACCTTTTCGATCCTGACGTTTGTTGTCATTTTCGGACCGGCGGCCGACCGGGCGAACGCGGACCGGGCGGTGCGACGTTGGCCGTAGTTCGGAAGTTCGGCAGAAAGGGTGTTTGTAATTTTGCGCTGCTTGGTCATGTTTGTCTCCTTCTTGGTGGAACCGGGCTTTTCGTATTCGTTCATACGAAAAGCGTACTACCCGTGGAAATTACAACCGACATCGGGAAAATGTAATTTCGAACGAGTGGTGTAAAGATCACGGAGAGTGGTTGCCCATATTTGCCCTAGAATTTACAAATCCCTGGAATTTACAGCTGGTCGCCATGTGAATTTACAAATCCCTGGATGTTACAACTGGCCGCCTTGTGAATTTACAAATCCACTCAATAATCTCGTATGTAAATTTACAAGTTCCCTGGGTTTGTAAAATTAGCACTAACAATTTTACAAACCCCTCGACTTTTTATTTGTAAATTTCAATTTTCTCGGCTGATTTTATTTGTAAATTCTTGGTTTTCTTGGCTGGTTTTATTCGTAAATTTCCGTGTGTTCAAATAATCCATAAATGGAATTTACATTTCTCTGGTAGTTGGAATTTACATATGGGGTCGGCCGGGGTGCCCGGATCGGCCGGGTCGGCCGGGTCGGCCCCGGACGCGGAACGGCCCCGGCCTGCGGGCCGGGGCCGTCCGGGGTGCCCGGTCGGGCTACCGGGTCGTATCCCGGTAGACCGTCACCCGGACGTACTCCGGGCGGGTGTTGTTGGGGATGCATTGCACCGCGATCCGGGCACCGGCCGGGTTCAGCCCGTGGTCCGCAATCGCCGCGGCCATGATGGTCTTGCACCGTTGGGCATAGTTGGCGCGGGTGGACCGGAGGATACGACGGACGGTCGCGGTGTCCTTTCGGTCGGCCCGACCGTAGGTCCCCATCGCGGCCAAATCGGCCGGGGTGAGGATGACGGACACGGGCATGTCGCCCGTGATCCGTCCCGGATGGCGCAGGACGGTCCCGGTCGTTAGACCGGCGAACATCCCCGCGATCCGGGCAACGGCCGCGGGTCCCGCGGCCGCGGTACGGGTCATGGCCGTAGCCACGATCCCGCACCAAGTTGGGAAACTCAGATGGTTGGTCATGTCGGACTCCTGTCCGCTCGCCCCGGCGATTCCGGGGATACCCGAAATGCTATCAGCATTCTCAGCGTTCGCGGTGTCGGGTAGGGAAATTTCTATGGGCTACTTGACAGGGCAGGCCGGATGTGCTAGCGGAAAATCTATTTCCTATCTGTAATTTTCTCGGCGGAATCTATTTCCTATGTGTGAATTTACACGGGGAAATAATCGTCAATTGAAATTTACATAAGCGCCAATAATACAGGATATGAATTTACATTTACACTCAATGTTAGGCAAGCCTAACACCGCTCTCCTAGGGGTGTACGATGAAGGGCAACAGTATATCGTACACCCCGCCGAGCGAAATTTACAAATCAAATAATCCCAGGTTCAAATTTACATAGTAATAATCCCGGCAGCAAATTTACAATAAATAATGTCCGGTCCAATTTTACAAAATAAATAATCCCGGCCTGAAATTTACACGCGCGCGAGGCTCCAGGTTTTCCTGTGGGTAGTGATTGTTTCCTGAGAGTGGTGGTTCACTCTATGTGGTCGGACCGAACGTGTGTTCGAAATTACAAGCGCGATCGGAAAACGAAAGATGGCGCGATCGAACACGCGTTCGCCCCCGGAAAACCCTACAGGGAACGGCATCTGCGGGGGTCTAACGCTGGAGCTAGACACCCTAACAATTACAACGGCGGAGAGTGGTCGAATTATCACGCTGCGCGGTTTCCCACATTGTGGGAATCCCGTTTTTTTGGGGTTTGGTCGCCACCCCGCGTCAACATTGTTGCGATCGCGTGAAGCCTGCCGCGCGGCTCGTCGCCATCGACCCTGCCTGTCATCATGGGGGGTGAATCGGGGGTCCACCCCCGGTCAGACGGGAAGGAACCCCGCCATGAAGAACCCCCTGAAGAACCATCTCCCCGCCGCCACGTGGCGCACGATCGTCGCCGCGACGATGGATCGCACCGCCCGCGCTGGCGCCGCGGCCGTCGCACGTGTCGCGGCCATGTTCGCCGGTCTGACGACCGGCACCGTGCACCGCCAGACCGGCGCCATCACGGCGGACATTCCGAAGGTGTCGTTCATCCTGACGCCTGACGATCTCGCCACGATGGGGACCTACGGCCGCCACGACCGGCGTGACACCGCCACGGTGCGGCGTGTGCTCCGGTCCCAGCGTGCGAACTGGTCCCAGCGCCTGAAGCCAGTACTGGCCGCGGCGATTGCCCAGCACGGTCTGAACCCCGACGGTGCCCGGATCGCGGTTCAGGCGATCCCGAACAACGCGAAGCCCACGCACCTGCGGATCACGGTCTACCGCCAGACCGACGCCTGACCAGTCAGGACGGACGGACCCCGGCACGTTGTGCCGGGGTCTTTCCGCGTCCGGGGTCGGGTCCCTGGCAATGCGCAGACTTCTCCGAAAATTTATTCAATTTTGGTAATATTTTGGGCCGGGGTGAGAAAGTGGTACTAGGGGTTACCTTTTTGAGCTGGGTCGGCTTAGAGGGGCGTTCTGAGGCGTCTCAGGGGATTGTGGAGTGTGGTAGTATGTGTCTATGGATGATGTGGTGTTGCCGGATTCTCGCCGGGTTTTGATATTTGCCAGACCTTTTGCAGACAGCATGGATCATGGCTTGTATGACGTTACTGATCTGATCAAGCGTGTGGTGGTTAAGGTGAAGATGGAGTGTATTGAATGCGATGTCCGTTGGGCGATGTGGCCTGATGTGGAGTGTTGGGTGTGTGGGTCTGTGGGATATATGGTTTCCCCGAAGGATATGGAAACGTTGCCCCGCCTTATTTCGAGTTTGGCCGACAAGATAGGCGAGGATGAGGTATACTACTTGTGATGAACATTTCTTCAACAAGCATTTCTTCAACAAACATTTTTTCACAAAACATTTTTGTTACAAATATTCTGGCTTACTCACATTGGCCTTGGGGAAAGATCGGGTTGCCCGAAACTTTCGCCGGCACGATGATGGCTTTTGCCGTGGGAATCTTCATCCATCAAATAATCAATATTTGGGGATGGTATGCATGGTGGATGTTTCTCTTGATTGCCGATGACGACACCTCAATTGAGAACATTTAACCTAACCCGACTATGTAAAGTTGTTACATAAATTTTAAGGTTTCACGGGCAATTAAAAACCTCCGATAATACCGTCGCATCGCATCTCATCGAGGTGCGGTACTCGCTTATCGGAGGTTGTATATATTATATCACATTAAGCTTCAGAAATCAATCATGTTGAGAGGATTCTATGTGCCCTCTCATAAGCCCTTTTAGTTCGGCAACTTCGCCTCGAATTTCAATAATGGAATCTTGCAACTTTCCGACCTGACAGAACAGGTCTCCACGGCCATTCTTTATTCCATAATTCACTCTGCTATTCTTTTGTTGCTTTATATGCGCAATCATAACTGCGCTTGCGTTGACAATAACAATTCCAAGTAAACCAAATAGATTAAGCGCTTCCATTGTTTACGCTTGAATGCTCCAACCAGTTTGCCAAAGCGTATTTGTAATTTGAAGCAGCGCCTTGTAAATAAGCCTTTTGCTTTGCATTCTTTCGACTAGCCGCATTCCCAGGAGTGTATGTGTAGCATTTACCACTTTCCCCCCATTTGTAACCCGGCTTACCTTTTACTTTGCACGCTTTAATAGGCATTGTATTTATATATTACCATTATTTATATATTGTGTACAACTCTTTTTGGCCCCAACGTCTTACTGGAAATTTAACATTGTAGAACCTAGCAGCGGCCTCTTCGCTTGAATAATATACTTTTGCATAGCATTGTTTTGCTCCTTCATTATACACAGAGCAATTGATATTTCCATCAATAAATACAGCCTTGTAATGTTCTGGAGCTGGAGAGTAATGCACTGCGTTTGCGATGGTTAACTTACAGTTGCAGTACGGACACCTTCGTGTCGGATATGGGAATTTAGGAATAACTCTTCCAATAATATAACAATTTCCAAAGGAATCAGTCGTCCCGATTTCGTTAACAACATCTGGAATCGATGTAGTGGCCTCAGTCATTTATTTTCTTTACCCTTCTTCCAGTCAGTTTTCTTCTTCCTCTTCTTTGTGGGGAAGCTATCTCCCAATTTGGCTCGTATCTTTTGTGGATTCTTGATCCCCTTTTTCATTACTTCAACATCCCTTTCGATAAATACCACAATATCAGTGCCACAACTGTTGTTAGGGCACCACTGAGCCACCATATCAATTCAATCACCCTCGTCGTCCTCGTCGCCTTCAAGCATCGCATCCACATCAAATTCGAGTTCCATATTATGCATCTTCTGTGCCATATCTTGAAATTCTTTTAGCTTTTCGAATCGCATTTTATCGAGAAGAAACCGTATCATCTCATCAATTTTATTGGCTGCCTGGTACAGACCTTCCTGTAGCGAGGCTAGTTCTGCCAGCGCAACTTCATCTGCTGCATCCTTGTCATTCTTCGACATTAACATAAAGTGTGGTATATACTCATCTTCGAATGGGACAAGCCTAATTATGGCTGCTATTGTGTCTAACTCTAATAGATTAATGTCATCCGTAGGAATTATTCTCATGAATTTCCACCCCCTCGTCAGAATAAACGATTACTCGCTCATAATGACTATCTTTTGAATTAATAATATTATATATGATATTGTTTGATTCTGCATCTTCTGAGTTTGAAAAAACTGCTAATGCATCACATAGTTTACTAAATTCATCAATATCTTCATAGTTAGGATGCTTAACGACAATGTTAATATCGTATATTTCAGCCAACTTTAACATTATTTCAAAAAATAATTTATTATACGGCAATAAAAATAACGTAATACTTTCGTCTAATAATTCAAAAAAACTTTGTAAAGTTATTATCGAATTAAAATGTGACTCTGCTAGGCAGAGAATCTTTTGATTCTTTAATTCGAGATCCATGATGAAGGGTCTATATAGTTGATATCATTCTTTTTGCGAGTAACCACTGCTGCGTGAATCAGTGTGCAAATTAGATGATGGGATATACCTATACCAAGGATTGCGTAGAATGGCAACTCTATGCCAGACAATCGCAACCCGATATACGCAGGGGCTAGCAATATTGCTATTGCCATTAGATATGCCATAAATGCTATAAGCCCTTTCATGGTGTTACTCTCCGATTCTCAATGAATGCATTATGCGTTACTGGCATAAGTATACCAAATATTTCTTCAATAAGCATAGCGTACTCTTGGATCTCATGCTGGGCGTTGCTGTCATTACGCAACGAGATGAAGTTCATCAATGATCTCGCATTGACAGTCCATATAAATTCTGTGTATTGTCCTACTGGAAGTATGGATCGAGCCAGCTCTTTTGCTACGCCTAGATCTAATAATGTCTGGTAGGATTCGTAGGCGGCATCGTACAGCGCAGCCATTTCCCCTTTAATTTCGTCTTTAGTCCCATCTTCTTCTATTTCTTTAAAGTTATATGCCCCTGGCTTTCCTGTTTGGCGACGTATAGCGGACATTTCTGGTATGTAAAAGTCTATATTTTCTGGTACGTAGTATCTCATGCTCATTTCATTATATGAAGAAATTCTATGCCTCATCCATTCTCGCGCGACGAATATAGGACATTTGATATAAAATTTGAATACAGCATGTTCAAATGGAGTGCCGTGTTTTTCCCTCATCAAAAAATGTATTAGACGTTTATCCTGATGCTCCATTGTATCTTTATGCACCGCAAAGGATACTCTAGCAGCATTTACAACGCTGAGGTCGTCGGCCATGCTATCTCGTAATTCTACTTTGCCGTGGTCAAGGACCGTTTGTTCGAGCGGACTCTCCATGACCAGATTGTATCATGTTTTCGGGTCGCCGGGGGTGCCGACGAGAAATTTCTCGTTTTGACCATTTTGCCTTCGAGAATGTGATACTCTGTCTCTGTAAGCGAGCGAGCCAGTTCACAGTAGTTTACTGGTTTTATGGTTATATGAGTATATAGGTGGTATTATAGATACATGGAAGTTATCGCTATCATAGAAAATGACAACAGTGATAAATCGATATGCATTCACCCTTGGCAAATTTCTATAACAAAGCTGGATGATTATTACATGGCAGCAACGAAGTGTGTACTGTCTGACCAGCCTATTGTTTGTGAAATTACCAGAGACCAGGCGGCCCAACTAATGGAGAAGGGCGTTGAATGTATTGACTGGAAAAACTGAACTCGCTTTATTAGAGTATTTAGTAGAGCATGGTATAAGTTGGTTTACTCCTCCAGCTAATGATATTAGTGGACTTACTTGGCAGAGTGCTGGATTCACTGAGGTTTCCCTCAGATTAATTGCAGCCCTCAACAAAATATTTGTACCTGTACGATACAATAATCGTACTCCTAGATATCATATTAACTTCTCTTGTCCAGAATACTACCAGTATGGAAACGAGTGTAACATTGGATATGCTCCTTGGGAATTCACTGAAATTCCAAAGCGTAAGATTGAGAATTTAAACAGATGCAATGCAGTTTGGGCCACCTCAGATTTTGTAAAAGAAGTTTACATTAATAATGGCATTCAACATGATGTTCAAGTATTACCACATGGCGTATCCTTAGATTGGGATATTGTTGACAGAGAAGTGCTTGATGATTTCTATTTTTTATTAGATAATGGAGGTGATATATTCTTTGATGTTGTATATGAGACTATACGTACATTTCTAGAGGCCGACCTACCAGAGAATGTAAAGTTGATTGTAAAGACAACAACAGATATTGACACTACGCAAATTCGAGGAAAAGATTGGTATGATAAGCGAATACTATTGGTAGACAGTTTTCTACCGCTGGAGCAGTATCAGCGACTGTATTATAAATCCAATGCTCTAATCTATCCGAGTAACGGAGAGGGGTTTGGCCTGATACCATACCAGGCTGTCGCTACAGGCATGCCAGCGATAACAACTCATCTGACGGGATGTGCTGATTATTATGAGCACACAGTGCACTGGGAACACACTTGGGAAGAGGCTCGACCAATTCTGGCAGATGGGAGTTTGTTTCTTGAAGAGGATTTAGGTCTTTGGATTGAACCAAACTACGAAGTTCTACCAGAACTGCTACACGATGTATATGGAAATTATCATCAATATAGACAGGAAGCTTCTCATTCAGCAAGAATTATTCGCGCTTCGTCGTCGTGGGACGACATCTGTGATAGGATGATCTCCCTGCTGGAATTGGCCGGATAGGCCGCTTCAAAAAAAAGTTAAATAAGTCTCTGACCAGCAGGTATGTATTCGCTACTAAAGCATTGGAGTGGTAGTATTGTATACTCATCTCTTGAGAAACCTACAACATATAAGGAGGGCATGATGGCTCTGGTTACGTCTCCCGTAACAACGAATGAAATCACCGCACCGGTGACTTTGATTAAAAAAAATGATAATGAAAAAGGCTGGATAATTGATTATCCAGAGCTGTTTCGGGACAGCGGATTACAGGGCTATAAAATATTTCTTGACCGTTATACATTGAAAGCTCCCAAAGGGGAACTGTTTATTGGGGATATGGTCCTTGCAACAGTAAATCGTGATCCTAGTTGGCCTCAGAAAGAGATTGGCCTGATCGTTGACGTTGTTGAAGAAAATAAAACTGCGATTATCGAATTGATGGACGGAGAATATGTGACGATTGAGTGGGATCTTGTCTCAAAGCCACTAGAGTTACATCCGTATGCAGTTAAACAGCGTGTCGCTAAGGCGCTGTGCGAACGCGAAGAGTCGCATCTGAAGGAAGATCTGGTCCGAGAATTTGAGGATATATTATTTGATTACTTTATCCCAGGGGGCCGTATCCTGGCTGGGGCAGGCCAAGAGGGGCTGACGCTCCAGAACTGTTTTGTGCTTCCGGCGCCAGACGATTCGCGTGGCGGGATCATGGACAGCGTTAAGGAAATGGCAGAAACTCATTCAAGGGGTGGAGGCGTTGGTATCAATTTGTCCAGTCTTCGTCCGCGCTATTCTAAAGTTGTTGGAGTAAATGGCATCAGTTCTGGTGCTGTTTCGTGGGGAAAGATGTTCAACTTATCTACTGGCTTAATTGAACAAGGCGGTTCACGTAGAGGCGCTACTATGCTTATGATTGATGTGTGGCATCCCGACGTTATGGAATTTATCAATGCAAAGCACCAGCCCGGAGAATTTGAAAATAGTAATATGAGTGTTTGCATCACTGACGAATTTATGATGGCCCTCGAGGCTGAACAAGGTTGGGATCTGGTCTTTCCAGATACAACCGATCCAGAGTACGACAAACTTTGGGATGGAGACTTAAAGAAGTGGATTGATTTAGGCAAAGAGGTTTTTGTTTATGATACAATCCCTGCCATAAAGATATGGAATGAGATTGTCGCATCAGCGTGGTCTTCTGCCGAACCTGGACTTCACTTCATTGACAGATCCAACAAGATGAGTAACTCATGGTACTTCGCCAGACTGCAGGCAACTAACCCATGCGGTGAACAGCCTCTTGAAGCGTATGGTGTATGCACTTTAGGAGCTATTAACCTTGGGAAGTTTATTGATGACGTAGGAGATGTCATGTTTACAAAACTTAAAAGTGTTGTACGAACATCTGTTCGTATGCTTGATAATGTCATTGATGTTAATGAATATCATTTCCCACAAATTGACGTTAATCATCGCGGAAATCGCAGAATTGGCTTGGGAGTGATGGGGCTTGCCGAAATGCTTGTAAGAATGGGACTTCGGTATGGTTCTGAAGAGGCAACGATATTTGTCGATGCGCTTTTTGAGACTATAGCCGAAGAGGCATATAAAGCATCCATCGAGCTCGCAAAGGAAAAGGGCGCGTTCAGAGAGTTCAAAGCAGATAAGTATCTGCAGTCTGGATATATGCGCGGAATGAACAATGAGATTAGAGATGATATTGAAAAGTATGGAATAAGAAATGTCTGTCTACTTACGGTTGCACCGACTGGGACAACTGGAACTATGATGGGCACCAGCACTGGGATCGAACCATACTTTGATTGGCAATATACAAGAACAAGCAGGCTTGGAGTTCACACTGAGGTGGTGCCGGTTATCAAGGATCTTGATTTAGATCTGGATCAGTTACCAGACTACTGTGTGACCAGTAAGGATCTTGACCCGGAAGATCATATTAATATCCAAGCAGTCGCCCAAAGATGGGTTGACTCTGCAATTAGCAAAACGACCAACTGCCCTGCGGATTATTCATTTAATGAAACCGATCAGTTGTATCGTCTTGCTTATAGCCGCGGGTGCAAAGGAATAACCATCTATAGAGATGGTTCTCGTCATGAGCAAGTGTTGAATTCAGCAAAAGAAGAGACTGAAACTGAATCTTGTAAAATTGACGACTCTGACTGCATAACCTGCGCTTTGTAACTATGAATAAACCATATTCTCAAGACTATATATGTCATGAGACTGGAGAAATTGAAACACTGGAGTTTACGAGAAGGGAACAAATCCCCGCTTCGTTCAACTCTGTGTCAGAACTGCATGGAAAATTGGTACATTTTGTTCAATTTGATGACGAAAATTACTAAAAGTTGATGCTTTTTTACGATTTCTGTGGTATCATCATCATATGAGTAGTAATTATGTAAACAGGGGTGGCCTCGCGGTTCCTCAACAGGCGTTTGGGATCTGTGCATGGAAGCTGCCAGACGGTACCTTGCTTATGGATGCCGATAAAAATATCCTGTGCGCCGAGGGTCCTGTTGGAAATTATAAAATTGAGCGCATGGTGGCTGAAGCTGCCGCCTACTGGTCAGATAATGCAGGCGGCAAGCCGCATTGGGTCCCGGGGGCACGGAAAGTTTCAGATGACGAGTTGGATCACCAGAAGGGTAGACTCCTTGATGGTTTGATCCCCGACGAATATGAAGAAATATTAGATCCTGCTAAAAGGATGAACGGAGGGTTTTAATGGCAACACAGTTTGTTGAAGACGACGAGGCAGTTGTGGAAATTGATGACGTATCCTATATTGGATTCGATGTCGTTTCTAAAAATGATGATAGATTTAGAAAAGTCGCGGTGTCTTCTCAGTCAACAAAGATGAAACGTCGCGCAGGCCGGCTTATTAAGCAGGGAGAGGGTCGAGATGGTGCAAAGAGTAAGTATGTTGACCCGGAAACATTGGATGGATATGCGTTGTTTGATGTTGTGGTTCCGCCCTATGATCTAAATACACTGGCAGAATTATATGAACAAAGTTCTATTCATTATGCTGCAGTAAATGCAAGAACTATGAATACGGTTGCTCTTGGATATAGATTCGATGACAGCAAGAAAGCCCAACGAAAGTTGGAGAAGTCCCAGACCGACGAGGCTAAGACGGCTAAAACAAGGGATGACATCGATAGAGTTAAACGTAGAATGGATGCGATGTTCGATAACTTTAATGAAGATGAAACACTTATCGAAACTATGATTAAAGTTTGGAACGATTATCTTACCGTTGGAAATGGTTACGTGGAGATCGGAAGAAGCAATGACGGAAAGATCGGATATATAGGACATGTCCCAGCTGTGCTTGTGCGTGTTAGGCGCAACAAAGATGGGTACATCCAGTTGGCAAACAGTTCTAAGGCAAAAGCCGTTTACTTTAGAAACTTCCAGGATTTAGAAGGGAAGGATCCTGTCAATAATGATGGAGCGCCCAATGAGATAATCCATTTCAAATCATATAGTCCGAATAATACATACTATGGCGTGCCGCCAGCAGTTCCTTCTGCGGCTGCAATAGTTGGAGATAAGTTTGCTAAAGAGTATAATATTGATTACTTTGAGAATAAAGCAATTCCAAGATATGCAATCGTATTGAAGGGAGCGAAGTTAAGTCAAAAATCCAAAGAGCAACTTGTAAATTATTTCCGCCAAGAAGTAAAAGGCAAACATCATGGAACATTGATTGTTCCGCTTCCCCCGTCAATGGGGCAAGACTCAGATATTAGATTTGAGAAACTAGAAGCTGGAGTACAGGACTCGTCTTTTGATAAGTATCGTAAGGCGAACAGAGATGAAATCTTGGTCGGCAACAGAGTTCCTGCTCCGAAGGTCGGCGTCTATGACAATGCAAACCTTGCTGTGTCTAGAGATGCCGATAAGACTTTCAAAATTCAAGTCGTCGGTCCAGACCAGGCGATTATAGAAAAGAGATTCAATAGAATCGTTAAAGAGTTTACCGATCTAGTCACGTTTAGATTTGAAACGATTGACCTTATTGATGACGATATTCAATCTCGAATCAACGACAGATACCTCAGAACAGAGGTTATCTCGCCCAATGAGGTTAGGCAGGAACTTGGCCTACCACAAAGGCATGGGGGGAATGAGATTCTTCCGTTCCCATCAAGAATACGTATGGCTCAACTTGAGATTGATCAAGAAGAGCAATCAAAGGAACCCGGGGCACCGGAAGAAAATGATAATGCTCAGTCAGGCTCGCCAGAAAGGGCTGGCCCGGATCGCGAAGGTGGCCAAACCCCCACAGCGGACACGGGCGAAAGGCGAGAGCGCGGAGAAGCGCAAGATGAATAAAGGAGGACACTATGTCTTATAATGGAATGGAATCTATCGTCTGGTGGGGCACCCCCGACGGGTATCAGGACTCTGATGGAGTAATTCAGATTACGGCTGCTGATGGTGACCATATTTCGATAAGTTGTTTATGGGTATGGAATTCACATGCGACGACCGCCGGTACAATACAGTTTGATGGCGGTTCAACTGACCAGCGCAGAATTGCAATACCACCTGGCGGCACTACTTATATTGCTATACCCGGAAACCACCATAGTTTTGAAGTCAAGACTACTGCCGTTAACTGCCGTGTATTCGCGACAGGTTCGTAACACAACTTGCGTTTTTATGCAATAAATAGTATATTCAATACATAGGAGGGCAAACTATGCAAAATGACACATTCAATGTGACTTTCCCTATTGACATGATCAAGCAGGAAGAGCGCATTGTTACTGGTATTGCCACTGCCGATAATATCGATAAATCTGGAGACATCATTGAATTTGATGCGACACTAACCGCCTTTAAGGCGTGGCGTGGAAACATCAGAGAAATGCATGCTCCTATTGCCGTTGGTAAAGCTGTTGACTATGAACCTATCAATCTTGATTTTGAAGGTTCGGATCATAAAGCTATGCAGTTATCTGCGTATATTTCCAAAGGGGCACAGTCCACTTGGGAAAAAATACTTGATGGTACCTTATCGGCATTTTCGGTCGGGGGCAGAATCCTAGAGCGGGTCAGGGATGAAGAGTTAACTAAAGAACTTGGACGACCTATTACCCGTATCAAGAAATACGAACTCGGTGAAGTTAGTATTGTAGACAACCCTGCCAATCCGGCAGCAGTTGTTGAATTAATTAAGTCTGATGGTGATGGAACGCTCTATTACGCATTAGAAAATGATCAAAATGACATTGAAAGTAATGAAGATTTGCTAAAGAATGAAAATTATGATAATCTTCAAAATGTGATTGATGAATCAGTTGATACAAACGTCCTTGAGAGTAACTTCTCTGTTGAGGAGAAAGTTTCTCTTCTACGTCGTTTTGTCAATTGGCTCGTTGATGATAAAGATGACGATTTAACTTTCGCATCAGACAACTTCGAAGAGTTGGATAAAGACGACTCTTCCGAAGATTCTGAAGGAGATATGATTGATATGGATATTGAAACCATTAAAGAAGCGTTAGCCGCAGTCGTTGATGAAAAGCTTTCTGTTATGCGAGAGGAAATTACCACTTACATTGACGAGAAGCATGAAGAGATTGCTAAAAACGTTATTGTTGAGGAAGTTGAGGAGGTCACCGTTGAGGAGGCCACCGCAGAAGAATCAACAGAAATTGAAGATGCCGTTGTTGCATTCCGCCAGGAACTTGACGAGGCATTAAGTACTATTGAGGAACAGAAAACTGCTCTTTCCGAGGCTTCGGCCAAGATTGAGGATCTGGAATCTTCAGGTGCAATGAAGAAGAGTGTCGAGAGCGACGACGAACTGGAAGAGGAAGAAGTTGTTATTGAAAAGTCTGAAGAGACTTTTTGGACAAACGCTTATCTCCCCCGAGAGCTCATTAAGTCTCTAGGCTACGATTCGTAAATATAGGAGGAAATAATGAGTACACAAGAAGAAATTCTTGCAAAGGCAAATGAAGTCACCACAAGCGTCGTTGGCGCTGCCAGTGGTGGTATCCTCAAGCCTGCTCAGGCTAATCGGTTTATCGACTTTGTTGTCGATCAGTCTACGCTCCTCCAGAGTTCGCGCGTTGTTCGCATGCGCTCTGATCAGATGGAGATCGACAAGCTGTCGGTTGGTACTCGCATTATGGCGAAGGCCACTGAAGCTTCCGACACTGGCGCAAATGCTGCTGTTACCTTTACCAAGGTGAACTTAACTACCGTTAAGCTTCGCTTGGATTGGGAAGTCAGCACTGAGTCCCTTGAGGATAATATTTCGGGAGATTCCCTTGAGGATCATCTCGCGCAGGTTATGGCTCGCCAGACTGCAAATGACCTTGATGACTTGCTCATCAATGGTGATACTACGGACAGCAATGCCCTACTCAAGAGTCTTGACGGTTACATTAAGTTAGCCACAGCAAGCGGTTATGTTCTAGATGCAGAGGGCGGCATGCCGATCTCTCGTTCAGTGTATGATCGTGCGCTTCGCAAGATGCCAAGCAAGTACCTTCAGCGTAGGCCGGAACTTCGGTTCTTTGCAGGCCCGCAGTTGGTGCAGGACACGATCTACCATTTGGGAGATCCGTCTGTTAAGGTTGACGGGGATGTCGCTTCTGGCGGCGAGCCGGCAAACTCTGGCATTGGTGGACGATACTTTGACGGCGCAGGCGGTGCCAATGGTGGCCCTGGTGATACAGGGTTGCGCCCATTTGGCATTCCGGTTCTTGAGGTTCCCCTCATGCCGGAAACTGTTGCTGGTGATTATGGTGGGGCCGCAGGTAGCCACGCTTACCTGTTGCTTACCTTCCCGAATAACCACATCGTGGGTATTCAGAGGGAAATCACTGTGTATCGGGAGTTCAAGCCGAAGAAAGATACAATTGAGTATACTCAATTCATTCGTTGCGCTTCGAACATTGAGAATGGCGACGCTTATGTTCTTACCAAGAACGTTAAGCGTAGAGCTGCTTAATAAAAATCTAGCACACTATGAGGTCGATGGGGCAGTGGTAACGCTGCCCCATTGCCTCGTTTGGTATTGGTATTAATAAAGGAGGTGTGATATTATTACATCATGGCTGATAATAAAGTAGTTACTTCTAAATCCATTAAGGAAGCAGAAGTCGAAGGACCAGATGATGCCGCCGCAGAGGCCGCGCCAGCAAAAAAGGCGCCCGCCAAGAAAAAGGCCGCATCTTCTAAAGAAACAGAAATTTTAGTTAAGATGGTTATGGGAAGAGGGTATGCGACCGGAGGTCACGATTTCACTCTCGAACATCCATTTAAGGCTTTGCCCAAAGAGCAGGCGCTGATATTAATTGGCACAGGTTCTTTTGCGCGAGCCACGGATAAAGAGCTCAAAGCTTTTTATAAGGAGTAAATATGGCTGACGAAGAAACAACAGAAGAAACCGAAGAGGTTGAAGCCGCTGAGGCTCCAGTCGCGCTCTGGCGCAAGAAGGAGACTCCTGTCGTTAAAGAAACTCCTGTTGTTAAACCAAGTGGGAATATTATTGTTAAATATGTGCGTGGAGGTTCATATGGGATACAAGGTCATTTCTTTGACCAAGAAAATCCGTATGGATCGGTAACTCCGCAGTTTGCCAATACACTGATTGCAACTGGAGCTTTTGTTGAAGCCACAGAGTCTGAATATCAGGCTTATAATAGGAATAAAAAATAGGAGGAAATAATGGCTGCAATCAGTAATTATTTAGAAGATAAGCTTCTTGACCATGTTATGCGGAACACCGCTCTGACCAGCCCCACTACTGTATACTTGGCGTTGTTCTCAAGCAACCCAACGGATGCGGGTTCGGGCACTCAGGTATCTGGAGGCTCGTATGCAAGGCAGGCTATTACTTGTGGTGCTTCGTCGAGTGGAACCATCTCGAATTCAGCAGAGATCAGTTTCACCGTGATGCCCGCAGTGACAGTTACGCATATTGGAGTATACGACCACGTATCCGCTGGAAATCTTCTTTTCCACGGTGCGCTGAGCTCTAGCAAAGCGGTTGATGCCGGGGACACGTTCAAGATCGCTATTGGTGATTTAGATATTTCGCTCGATTAAGCCGGGGGGAACGTCTGATGGCTATAAAGAGACGAGAGTTTATAGGAGGAGCTACAGAGACTTCGTTGTCTAGTGGGATTAATTCCACAGCGACAACTATATCTGTGGCTGACGGATCTGGCTTTCCGACGGGAGGCGATTTCCCATTTGTAATTGTAGTTGACCGTGGAGAAAGCGATGAGGAGAAAGTTCTCATCGCGTCAAGGTCGAGCAATACTTTGACAGTTGCAACGAACTATGGCGGTGTGACTTCAGGCAGGGCGTTCGATGACACCAGTGGTGCTGCACATGACTCTGGGTCCAAAGTCGCCCATGTCTTAGATGCCACCACAATGACGGATCTGTCTCAGTCGTCTTATGACACTGAGGTGCTATACTGGATGGGGGGTACGTAAATGGCACAGTTAACCGCTAAGAATCTGTACAGGGGACAACCAGGAACATCTATTGCTACCTTGTATACGGTAACGAATACAACTGATTACCATACTATTGTAAAGAATATAATTATCTGCAATACGACAGATACCGCTGCAACTTTAGATATGTATACCGTTGCGTCCGCTGGAACCGCTGCAGCAGCGAACCAAATCTTTTCAGATTTTACGGTTGAAGGGGACGAAACGGTCAGCATCGATCTTTCCCTTGTCTTGGCACAGAATGAAACATTGCAAGCACTACAAGGAACCTCTGCCGCTCTTACGCTGACCATAAGCGGGGTAGAGCACACGACGTAATGACGATCAAGAGGTACCCGGCAGCATCAGTTTCAGCATCAACTGTAGCTTCCCTGGTTACCAATGTTACGAGTGGAGCTCCGACCACTCCAGCGTCAGAAGGTGCAATCGCAATAGATACCACAAACGATGCTATCTATATTCGTTCCGGCAATGCCTGGGTTGAGATTGATACCGAAGCCACCGCTATCGTCCAAGATGGTGCCCCGGCCAGCCCTGTTAATGGCGATATCTGGTATGAGTCCGATACTGGACGTACTTTGATCTATTATGCCGATGGATCTTCAAACCAATGGGTTGAAGTTGGTGTTGCTTCTGCTGCCGGTGTATCCGGTATTGACGGGAAGGTCCAGTTCGCAGAAGGCAACACGTTTGCGTCGGACACACTTTTACATTGGGACAATACAAATAATCGTCTTGGCGTAGGCACCGCCAGCCCGTCCACCACTCTCCATATTGGAGGGGACTTGACTGTGGATGGTACAACTACAACAATTAACTCTACAACATTAACGATTGATGACAAGAACATTGAATTAGGTTCTGTTGACACACCGTCAGATACCACCGCAGATGGCGGGGGTATTACTTTAAAGGGTGCGTCTGATAAGACGATCCTGTGGGAAAACGACACGGATGCATGGCATTTCAATCAGGGTATCAATGTCACAGCTGGCAACGTCGGCATCGGCACCTCCAGCCCTGATCAGGCACTCACAGTCGCAGGTAATCTCCAAGGTTATGGCATCCATGTTGACTCGTCTTCGGGTGCAGGTATTGAGATCGACCGTGGCGCTTCCAGCAACAGTCACGGCGTCCTGTTCCAGACAGCAGGTACAACTGACTGGTACATCGGGAATCACAACGATGGTGATGCGCTGGTTATCAAAGATGGATCGTGGACTGGTACCGATATTGCAGCGTTCACACCGACCGGGCTGGGTATCGGGGACACCTCCCCCGCTCAGACACTCTCCGTCGCAGGGACTGCATCCTTCACGGATTCGATCCAGACGGGATCGGAGACGTTCACTCAGGAGCCGTGGGCAGGGTCAACGATTGCGCTTGGCAACTATGGCGGTATCGGGACACAGGGTTCGTATAGAACAACGATGTCGTGGAACTGGGAACGGGGCACTGATTCTGGTTTCTATCACCTCAACGTCAACTCATTGGCACAGGCGGGGTATTACGCTATTGGCAGCGCCGGTCACTTGTGGGGGTTCAACGATTCGTATTCTCCTGTTGGGTGGCCGACTGAGCGGATGCGGTTGACGCAAACGGGCTTGGGTATCGGCAATGCTAGTCCCGGTGCTAAATTGCATATTACTGATGCAGGCAATGCTATTCGTATGGACCGCAGCGGCTATGACTCCTACGGGTATGTCCATTCAGCTGGCGGAGGTATTCAATTCTATAACTACACCGACTCTCGCACAGAGATGTATTTCGCCGGCTCAGGCAGGATTGGTATTGGCACAACTTCAACTGGGGGTCAAGTCCATATCTATACGGGTACCGGCTGGGACTCAACCGACTCTGCGTTGAAGGTTCAAAATGACGAAACACAGAACTCATACGGTAACGGTATTCTTGTCGAAGCAGGACCGGGCAACGGCTACTCCTATCCGTTGTTCTTGTGGAACAACGATTCTGACCCTTGCTTCTATGTCCGTGACGATGCTCGTGCATGGTTCTACGGCACTGTCACTAAGGCTGGCGGGTCGTTCGACATTCCGCACCCGACGAAGGGCGGAGACTGGCGGCTTCGGCATTCATTCATTGAGGGTCCGCAGGCTGACAATCTCTACAGGGGCACCGTCACACTGTCAGGAGGCACCGCCACTGTCGACCTGGACGCTGTATCCAACATGACAGACGGGACATGGGAGGCATTGAATCGTGACCCGTGGACGCTGGTGGCCTCCTCAGGCAACGTGGTCGAATGGTCACTGTCAGGTAAGACGTTGACGATAACTTCTGACACAGCTGATGCGGTGTGTTCGTGGCAGGTCATTGGCGAGCGGCAGGACGACTTTATGAAATCCAGCAAGGGTGATTATGCCGACGATGACGGGTATCTCATCGTTGAATACGAGGAAGAGCAGCCGACGCCACCTGAGGCACTTGTAGAAGCAACGGAGGAGTCTGCATAATGGCTATCGACTTTCCTAACTCTCCGTCAAATGGTGATATTTATACAGTCAGCGGTAAGCGTTGGCAGTGGGATGGCGAGAAGTGGTTGGCGTATGGCGCATCTCTTGCAGCTACACGCACAACTGGTAAGAATATAATTATTAATGGAGATATGCGAGTTAGCCAACGTGCGCAGACGTATACTGTCGCGACAGGTGGTGGAACACGATATTATCCATGTGACCGATTCTGGACAGGAAACTATACATGGAGCGCCGGGTCGGATATGACCTATTCTCAGGACACTGCCAGCGTTCCGACAGGGTTCAAGTATGCCCTCAAGGTCGCTGCGGGATCGACGGGTTTGACGTTTGCGGCGGGTGGCAATATAACTATTATTTACTCTATTGAAGGAAATGATATTTCCCCATATTATAGTGAAGAAAATATGACGCTTTCATTCTGGTGTCGTGCTTCATCAACCGGCATTTATAATGTGCTGCTTGCAAACGAATGGTGGGGAACCAGCACTGCAGATCGTGCGCTTCAGAAAGAGTTTACGATAAATGCTGCTGACACCTGGGAAAAGAAAGTAATCAACATCGACCTATCGGCTGCGACTGCCTCTGGAACATGGGCTGCCGGCACTGGAATTGGGTTGATTGTTGCATGGTCATTGGGTGCGAATGCCAACCGGACAGGTGATACATATTTGGATTCATGGGCGGCTTGGTCGAATTATCACTATGCGACAGATAGCAATACCCAACTGATGGCAGATAATAATGCAACATTCTATTTGACTGGCGTACAGTTGGAGGTTGGCGAAACGGCTACACCGTTTGAACATGTTCCGTATGCCGACCAGCTGGCTCGATGCCAGAGATATTATTATCGCAATACTTCTGGTAGTCTTTATGGGGCTAGCTGTTGGGGGATTGCCAATGCTACCAATAGTGTTGTGTCAAATATGGAATACCCGGTACAGATGCGCACTGGAGCAACTGCGGTTGACTATACTTATCAAGTCACTACCAACTTTGGCGCAACTAATTCGGCAGGGACTTTGAGTTTGGGTGGGCATCAGTCTCCTAGCAGGTTGCAGTTAGATGCAGGAGCGGAGACGGGGACACCGTTCACGATTGGCAACGCCTACGCAGTCCGAAATAATAATAATAACACCGGGTATCTCGGTGCAACAGCGGAGTTTCTACCATGAGTTATACTTATCGTGATATTACAAGTCCAGATACAGGCGAAGTTGTTCGCCACATTTTTGAGGAGATGGATGACGGTGGGGTTCGGTCGTTCCCATATGTGGACGATCATCCATTTAAGTCATTCGTTGACGATTGGGTGGCTGAAGGAAATGTATTGGAGGAACTTGAATAATGGCTATTAACTTTCCCAATTCACCATCTGTAAACGATACACATGTTGTTGCGGATAAAACATGGACATGGAACGGTACGTATTGGCACTTAACTCAAAATACATCCAATCAGTTTGCGCAAGACGGCGTGCCGTCGAATCCTGTGGCTGGAGACTTCTGGTTCGAAACAGATACAGGAAACTTCTTTGTAAGATATGATGGCGCCTGGGTTGAGATTGGCCATGCAACAGACTTCGGAACTCTTATGTCGGATCTTGATGGGGATACTTTAATTCAAATTGAAGAGTCCTCTGATGAAGACATCATCAGATTCGATACTGGTGGCTCAGAGCGGATGGTTATTAACGCTTCCGGTAAGGTTGGTATCGGCACCGCAAGCCCGTCAGTACCGCTGCATGTTGCAAGCGGGAGTTCAGGAGCGACCGCTCATTCATACACGGGGTTGATTGTTGAAAGTGACGAGTCTGCTGCGATTTCGATTCTGACTCCTAACAACATGGACAGTTACATCTACTTTGCCGACCCGGAGGCCAACAACGTAGGTCGCATTTCGTATGGCCACGGTGGTAACAATTTATCCATTACGACAAACAGCCATGAGCGTATGACCATCGACGGGTCGGGCAACGTCGGTATCGGAGACACCAGCCCTGATTCTAAACTTCACATTCGTAACGGTGATATTAGGATTGATGGTGGTACGAGTGGTGATTCAAATAAGATTATCTTTAAAACAGTAGATAATACTGATGTAAGTAAATACATCTGCCTTACTGATTACTGGATGGAAATTGGTGTACATGATAATGAAGGACTAAGAGTAAATAACAGCAGTGGAACCAATATCTTTCAAATATCTGGCAGCAGCGGCAACGTCGGTATCGGCACCACCACTCCTGCTGTCAAGTTCGACTGTGCTGGGCTGATGCGATGCATAGCCAACGATTCAGGTTGGCCTGCTTCGGGCACAGGACTGGAGATAACCTACGACGCAGGCGACGCTCGTGCCTATCTTCAGTCTTATGATCGGGGTGCGTCGGCGTGGAAGCCCATCACAATCTCGGGAAGTAGCATCTCGCTGACTCAAGGCAACGTCGGTATCGGCACCTCCAGTCCAACAAGTAAGTTTCATGCAACAGACGGTGATGTAAATGATAATCCGCACTTTTTGTTTGAAGCAACACAATCAACAGGCACCAACAATGGTGGAGACTTGTTTAAGATTGAACACGGCAGAGGTGCTGGTAATACAAATGCTTTATTGAATGTCCTTAATAGTGTTGGAAGTGTTTTTTATGTGCGAGGAGACGGCAAGGTCGGTATCGGCACCACCGCTCCAACCTGCATCTTGAACGTGTCGTCCAGTGGCGATCCTGTGGTGCGGATTGATGAGACTGGCGGCAGTGGGAACGTGTATCTCCAGTTGATGCAGAGCGGCAGCAACGGTGAGGGTACGCAGTTGAGGTACGACTCGTCTACGGGCCATTCGTATTTGACGAGCATTTACAGCGGCGGGAATCTGTACTTCCAGACTGCCAATTCGACCCGTATGCAGATTCACTCTAGTGGGAAAATGGTGCTTTCAATGGGTGGGGATTATACGCCTGCTGCAAACATCGGTGTCCAGTCGGCTAACGGTCAGGCGCACCCGTATGGGCACATTGTGTCACACAGTCATTCGACAATTCTGTGGGGTACCGACAACAACGGGCATTACCTCGGAGGAGACACCAAGAACTTCAAGTTCAAGCGGTCTTGTACATGGAATGCCCATCCGGGTTCTGCGGGTTATGTTGCGATGGAGATCAGGGAGGGTGCTACGCAACATGGGGGTACCGATGCTGACTATGGTGGCATTGGGTTTGCTGCTGCTGGTGTCTACATAGATCGCAACTGGGGCAACTATCCCGGCTTTACTGTTTGTAACAGTTCTGTTGCGAGTGACACCAACCAAGGTGAATTCCGGCTCCACGGTGCAAACCACTCCTATGCGTCATACCCAGCAATCAGCGGCTCAGACTTCAGTGTAGTTACCCGATCTGATGGTGGCTTTGCCACAGGGTCGGATGAGCGGCGCAAAGAGAACATTACAACGATCTCTGGAGCGTTGGCGACAGTCAACAGCCTGCGAGGCGTGGAGTTCAATACGATTATTCGTGACGGTTCGCAAGAGACACTCGCCACGATGGGTGGCAAGATGTATGGGTTCATTGCTCAGGAAGCCAAGGATCTTATTCCCAACGTAGTTACTTATTACCCCGACGAAGATGAGCCGTTGGAGAGTGGTTGGTGTAGCGCCTATTCGATCAACTACGCCCCCGTTACGGCTGTCCTTGTAGAAGCAATCAAAGAATTAACTGCTAGGCTAGAAGCCCTAGAGGCTGGATAATGTGGTATAATGTTATAACCCCAATGGAAAGGATATTTATTTATGGAATTTAACCCAAACCCGACCGCCGAAGAAGTGATTCGGGAACTGGAACGAACCCCTGAAGGCAAAACTCAACTTGAGCTTGCCGCTATGCGCGTTATCGTTGCAAAGCAGCAAGAGCATATTGCATCGCTGGATTCGGGTTCTGACGAAACGGAGGACTGACATGACGATACCTGTTACGAGTAGTAGAGTAGATTTAGATCTCCTCCACCCAAAATTTAAGGAACGACTCGAGGCTTTCTTCGCAGACCCAAGTATTGCGGGGCGGGTCCAGGTTGTATCTGGATGTAGATCTTATGCTCAACAGAAGTATTTTTATGACAAGTACAAGTCAGGAAGGGGCAATCTGGCCGCTAATCCTGATCGTAGATTTGGCAAGAACAATTTTTGGAGAGGATCTTGGCACATGCAACAGGAAGACGGACATTGTTATGCAGTAGACTTCAGGATTACAGGCAGGGGTATTAGCACCTGGGAAGTCAATAATATTGCTAAGACATATGGCATGTATCCAACTGTTAGTTCTGAATGGTGGCATCATCAGCCCAGAAATGGTTCTGGCTGGTTCGATGCTCCAGCACTTTCCCAGGTTGGAGATAAGATTAAAGCCGAATCTGTTGATTTAGCCGGCATTGCTAAATACATTGCCGCTCTTGGCGCTGAGGTTGCTAGGAGTCCGCTCAGGCGTAAGTCTAGAGGGAATGCTGTTAAGGCTGCACAGAGACGACTTGGAGATCTTGGATTTGACTGCGGAATTGCCGATGGTATATTTGGACGCAAAACAACTTCTGGAGTTAAGAAGTTTCAGAGAGTTGAGAAAATTTCTCGAGACGGGGTAATTGGCTCCGGGACTTGGGAAAGATTGTGGAATCCACAGCACGCATAGTATAATTTCTGATTGTCGTATGACGTAACTAGTGGTAATATATAGTTATATAGGTAATATGATATGGCTTCTGATGAATCTCTTGACGACATTAAAAAAGAAATTATACAAGCTATCTCTGAAGGTAAGACTCAAAGAGATAAGGTTGCAGACAGCATCTCAGCTGTTGAGCATGGGGTAGAGCGTACCACAAATCTTATTGAAAAAACTAAAGACAATATTGCTTGGGTTCTTGGTCTCCCTACCGCACTTGGTGGGGCTTTTGGTTTTTTATGGGAATCATCTTCTGAAGAGGCTGCTTTACAATATCAAGTGGAACAATTAGAGGTTGCCGTGGCCGATTTAAAGGCTAGCGGCGACCTGTTGGGAGGGGGAACAAAGAACTGGTCGTTAGATCCGTCTGCAGCTCCCGGAGGCTCTCTAACAGTAATGCTAGTTGGGCTTGGTGTTGTTATTTTACTGGGTCTGCTATTTTGGTATCAAAGCAGACGTAGACGACAATGAGGCGTGCCCTAGCGGCATTCCTCGCCGGGGCACTGGTCATGTCATCTTGTTCTGGTGACAAACAGTCGCCTACTCAGGAAACTACGACAACTGTTGAAACTAGTGTACCTCTCGAAGATCATTCGATTACGTTTGTACCCGAAGAAGATTCTTTTTCTTTTGAAAACTTCGGTGGAGGCGAACCCCCTGCGGATTTGACGGTCAATATGGCCCGTCGTATGTATGGTGATGATCAGGTTTGCCAAGATGTGGTGGACAATCAATGCACCCCGTATCCGGTGATTCTGCAACTTATTTCACAGGCAAATCGCTCAATGCGTGGCGGTTTATGTGAAGGGTTGGCAGTGCTGAGTCTTCGCCTAGAAGGCGACGCTACTGCCCTGACGACCTTTCAACAGGTGCAACAAGCAGTTGAGTTGGTGAAAGAAGACCCTGCGCTTCTGTCTGAAATTGCCTACTGGTATGTAACACAATTCTCTCCTGAAGTTCAGGAACGCGCTACGATGTATAGATCTATGTCACCCACAGATCTAGCCGAAATCTTAATGGACGACTTTGCGTCTGCTGAGGCGGGAAATCCCCATACAGGATACACAATTGGTATCTACAGTGATGAAGGGGGGCACGCTGTTACGCCTTACAGAGCCGAAGAGACGGCGAACGGGGGGTATCGTATTTATATATATGACTCCAACTGGCCGTCCACAGAGCGGTGGATAGATATTGGGCCTGATGGGACATGGGTGTATGCTCTGGCTGCCACAAACCCTTCAGAGGAAGCTTCTGCATGGTCGGGATCTGTTGGCACGATGGAATTAACACCGATGGGTTCTCGCCAGGGACCGTTCACTTGTTCGTTCTGTCCGCAGTCGAACAGTGCTAAGTCTGGCACGATGCTAACAGTCGCTGCGACTGGAGAGAAGCAGATGAGTATTCAAATTGAGACTGAGGAAGGGCAACGTCTTGGTTATTATGATAATACATTTATTAATGAAATCCCAGGTGCGACATATCGTTATTTAATTTCTGGACCCTCAACCGCAGATCCTGTGTTGGTATTTCTCCCGCCTGAAGTAGAAGCCTTTAGTGCAGATGTTGGACAGATTGAGACACCAGCAGATACATCAGACGATGAGGAACCTCAGGAAGAAGTTGAAAAGGAACAATTCTCTTTGCTTCTGTTAAACGAAGAGAAGTCTGTGCAGGTTGAAGCAATTATTCAAGATGAGCCTGTAGCGGAGCCTATTCCGGGGGCACCGGTAGAAGAGACTTCTATATTGGATATCACTGAGGAAAGCATTGAGGTTGGGGAGTTAGAGGAAGCAACTGTTGCGATTGCTGTTGAGGCAGTTGAGATTGAAATCCAGTTAGATGAAGGACAACAAATTGAAGTAGAGTTTGTGCCGGCGGAGGTGGCGGAGGTGGCGGAAACTATCGATATTGGTATCACGGATGACACAGGCGAAATTGTTGCCGAAGTTGAGATTGACTTAGAAGAGCGTCCAGTAGATGAAGCTCCGACTGTTGTTGAAATTTATTTTGACGAGGAGTCTGGAGAGATTGTCCAAGAGGAGGAAGAGATTGAAGCCTGGGTTGCATCGGACGCTGAGTATTTCCAGGCGGTTGCAGAGGATCGTGTTGAAGAAGTTTTAGGTGAAGCATGGGCTGAAGAGTATGAAGAAGAGAAAGTTTGGGAAGACGAGGATGCAGTATCTTTGCTGGAAGAGACTTTAGCTGAGATAGAGGAGGATTATTGGGAAGATGAAAGATGGGAGGAAGTGTCATACGATGAAGAATATTTTGAAGAACAGGAAGAGAAGCAAGAAGAGTGGAAAGACGACACCAGCAATCCGTTAGTTCTAGAGGCTCCGGTTCTTATCGAACAAGCTCCTACGACTCGGACATCGGTGATCAGATCGTGGACGACGGTGGACCTGGAAACTCTTTCAGAGGTGACGGATCGGACGGAGGTGTATCAGGACGAGGCCGGAACATTAACGGAAGTATGGACGGATACCCACTGGGAGATTCAGGAGACAACTTCGGAGTGGACGGAAACTCTCCATGAGACAGGAACTTTGAATACGTATTCTGACAACGGAGAACTGGTCGAAGAGACTTTGTGGGAGACGGCAGTCTCGGAGGAGGATTCCCAAGAGTCATCAGTAGTAATGGATGCGTGGATCACCTCGGATCTAGTGGCGACCGACCGGGATTGTCTGTATCGCAGGAATCAGGAAGAGCCGTTCGCTCCATCCCGGCAGGCGATGATCCGATTGCCCTATCAGAACGATCCGTGGGACAATGACACAAACGAAAAGCCATCAGGGTGTGCCACACCCGGAGAGGCATCCGTTGTCCAGAGGGAGGACAACTCAACGTCGACAAGCACTTCATCGACTCAAACGTTGGAGGCATCAAACCTTGAATGGATTGATGACGGGTATTGGTACGACGAGGAAACGACGATCACTACGACGGTCAAGACCTTTACCGATGTGACCACGGTGGAGTGGAGCGACGGCCACACTGTCATCACTTATTCGGATGACTATGATGTAACTTCAACCTCCACTTCGGTGAACGCATGGTCAAATGACTGTGCCCTGACCGGCGGCAATAACACGGTCTGGACGGGCATGGGGGACTTCTGCATTGTGGATATTGAAGATGGAACGGGAACCGGCGGTGACGAGGTGACATTCACTCTGACTGAGACAAAGACAGTGAAGATCCTTGCTGAAACATTGCTGACTTGTGATGGCTGGCCGGGTGACAATAATAATGGAGAAAATGCATATGGTGATCCATATGTTTATTTGTATGATAGTAATGGAAACTTGGTGGAAAAGGACGATGACGATGGATGTACTTGCGGTAACAACTGTCCCGACTCAGGAAACTGCTGGGATAGTTTGATCACTAGGGAGTTAACGGCGGGAACGTACACTGTCAAAGGACGCGTTTACTCATCCGGCACTGCTGGCTGGTATAAGTTAACGATTGATACGGTATAATGGAAGTCTGGATAGACCAAGATTTATGCACCGGAGACGGACTATGTGTGGAGATATGCCCTGAAATATTTGATATGCACAGTGATGGGCTGGCATACGTTAAAGAAGTCGACTGGGAAACAATATTTGGTCTTAACAATGATGACGAACCCACGTACCAGATGGAAACAGGAATGGCAAACGTGCCTAATAATCTAATAGAGGCTACTATTGAGTCAGCAGAAGAATGCCCCGGTGAATGCATATTCATCGAATTGGAGTAAAATATGACTAAAGAAAAATTATTTCACTATAGTGCCAAGGTTGATAGAGTCGTAGATGGCGACACTATCGATGTCACTTTAGATCTTGGATTTGACATTTATTACAAAGCCAGGGTAAGATTTTATGGGATTAACACGCCCGAAAGTAGAACTAGAGATCTCGTGGAGAAAAAGGCCGGTCTTGCGGCTAAACAGTATGTCCTTGATTGGACCGCCGCCAGAGATAATAGTGTAATTATACAGACAACAATTGACGACAAAGGTAAGTATGGTAGAGTTTTAGGGACGATTCTTGACCGCGAAGGCGGAGAATCCTTGAATGATAAACTTATCGATGATGGACATGCGGTTGCATATTTTGGCGGGAAAAGGTAATCTAAATTGGAGGAATAATATGTGTGACTGTGAATGCGAATGCATTGAGAATTGTGAATGCGATTGCAAAGAGTGTGAATGCTAATCACTTATTGAGTAAATAGGTTATCGGTGATATAATGAAGTACAGGAAATAAAGATGGACGAGGTTCAGGCTAATACAAGTAAAACTTTAACACTTACATTGGGAGCTGATCCTACTGGCAACAGTGTCAATGCAATATTGACACATGCATGGAGCAATGAGGTTGTTAAGGCATCTACTGCGTGTACAAGATCAAGTGAAGGGGTGTACACGATCACTTATGGTGAAAAAGAAGCTGGGTCGGCAAATTATTATTTGAATGCGTCAGGTACGCATAGAATTCAGTTTAGTTATACTGTAAATGGTACAGAGTATACCACGGATCAATATATAGATGTATATGCGCCGTATATTACGTCAGCCAACTTCTTTGCAATACATTCAGGGCTGCAATCTGCATACAGTTCATCGTTCGGTACGTATGAAAGAAAAGTAAGAAGAATTATTAATACATACTGCGGCCAGGATTTCTATAACTACCCCAGCAAAACAGTTAGTATTGACGGTAACGGCAGTCAATCACTACACCTACCTAGACCTATTTATACTTTAACAACGGTATATTCTGATTACGGAGATAGCGATCAATTATTAATACATGACTCGAGTGATTCAAATAATCAAAATCTTGAGAAGGTACGCACTTCTGGTTCTTTTGGATCGAGTTGGCATGTACGATATAAAAATAAGATTACGACTAAAGTTAATGAACGACTTCTTGGAAACAAGTTCAGGGAAAAATCGGATTATCGGGTAACAGGAGATTGGGGGTGGCGAACAGTTCCTAACAATGTTGAAAGCGCATCGGAATTATTGATTTCTGATATGATGAACAATGATAGCGAATATAGGAACCATAGGATCATAAGTGTTGATATGGACGCCGCCAGAATATCATTTGACGGAGACTTCTTAGGTACTACTGGCAATACTGAAGCTGATATATTGCTAATGGATTATACTACGTATGTTATGGACTATGTGGGTTAATGAAACAGACATATTTAAATTTCACAAACACGATTGAGATTCATACAAAGACTACAACGGTTAACGCCGCAGGCCAAAAGAAAGCTTCATTTTCTTTGAATAGCACTATTAAATGTTCTGCACAAAGCGGTGCAGGCACTAGAAGGTTGTCTGGATACGTTTCAGAAGTTGATTCATATCTTTTGATGTTTTCTCATGAAGATATTGCACTTACAATATATGCCAATCGTTTCAAGAATTTAAAAGATCGTGATGGGACTGTGATTGAAGTTGGCCCCTTTGAGGCTACAAGCATAGAAAAAAAATTGGGTGTGTCTGGAAAACTTAACCATGTGCGTGTCAACGTCACTAAGGTTACAGAAGGAAGTGAAAATGACTGATGTCTGATACTTATGAGATAACTGCAGACAGCATGAAGTCGGTTCAGGCTATGACTGATAGGCTTACTAAAGCCAGCATGGATGTTACACACATGATGGCTGTGATTGCAAAGGGGCCGATTCAATCAGCCATCAGGAGCGATGTAGAGAATAATAAAGATTGGTATACTCATAAGAGTCCAAGCGACTCCGCAGCGAGTGAATCGTATAACAAACACATTGATATTAAGGTGCGATACGGAGCCAGCAGATTTACGATGACCGTGGAAGGGAATAGTGTAAAGGGCGATATGCTTATTACCGGACGACAAGGGGGCAAGAAAGTTCGGGCAAAGAGGACAAAGGCACTTCCATTAGGCAAAAGTCAAGGAAATATATTTGCCTATCGCAAAGCTATAACAATGGGGGCGCAAAAGGGAATATATAAAGAGCTCCGCGAGATAGCAAACAGGCGTAGCCGAGAGATATTAAGATATGAGATTAAGAGAAGGTCTTTCGCCGGGAAGAAAGATATTCGTGCATTCAAACCTGGCACCCACCGTACAGTCGGTCCAGAGAGGATTTAGGGAGGATTAGATGTCAATTGTTGCATACGATGTAAATACATTCTTGAAAGCTGATGCAACCCTGCAAACGATTGCAGGCAAGACGGTTGGCAGCCCTATGGACATGTATCCTCTAATTGGTTACGGCACAGATGACCCGGATTACCCGGTCCCATTTATAGTTTATGCCTGGGAGCCATTCAGTATGGGTGTTGAGCAATACTGGAATAGAGCGGACGCGATTAGATATACTATATATGACAGCGATGCCGATAGATGCTTTAAGGTAGCCAACAGAATTATAAAATTACTTGGAGAGGGGGACAGCGTATCTCAGTCTGGCGGGGTCACATCTAGTGACAATAGAATATTGTCATCTAGATTTATGAACTCGTTTGCGGAGGAACCTGTTGAAAAGGAGGGGTGGTATACAGTCGTTCTGTCTTTTGAATTACTGTATTGCATTAGCGCCTAGCGAAATAATTGATTATGGGATATACTGCTATTACGTACATAGGGAAGAGTCCCGATTTTGTTGCTAAGGTTAAAAAGGATGAATATTCCTTTGAGTGGCAAAATAGTATAGGTGTGGGAAAAGGAAGAGACGAGGTTCCCGAGAATATTGCCATTAGGTTATCCAAATGGCGGGACAAGAAGGGCCGATGTTTATTCACATTAGAATAATAGGAGGAAATAATGGCTGTAACAGTAACTAATATTATTGTTGGTGAAGCAACTGTGTCTGTTGGAGATGCCGTGGGTTCTGTTGAAGACATTGGCGCGACTCAGGACGGCGTAGAGCTTTCTTGGGAGCCGGATATGGTTGACATTGAGGTCGATCAGTTCGGGGACGCTGCTAAGGTGATTCAGTCTATGGTGAAAGTTATGCTTAAGACGACTCTTGCAGAGGCTACGTTGAGAAACCTTGCTCGCGCTTGGGGATACGACGACACTGCTGATGGTGACGACATCAAAGTGGCTCAGGATGGAGCAGACACAAACACATTCATGTTTGGTATTGAGAATGTTTACCCGCATGAGCGTGCGGTTGTTACCGTTGGTAACGCCCCAGGTTCGACTGCTTCTTCAACTAAAACTCGTACATTTACAACGAAGCGTGCAATTTCGTATGCCGCCAGTTCGCATAGCATGAAGCGTGCTGAAGCAACGGTGTTCCCGGTTGAATTCCGAATTTTGCCCACAGTTGGCGATGTTAATTATGAGTATGGTAAAATTATCGATTCAACCGCATAAAGTTCGGTTGTTCGTGATATAATACAATAAAGGAAAGGTGTGAAAAGTTAATGGCTGGTAAAAATGATGATCTCCGCGGAGGTTTTTCAATTGATTTTGCTGACGGGGTTTCTCGTGTAGTAAAGCCTCTTACCATTAGACAACTTCGTAGTTTTATGAAGATTATGGATAAGATGCAGAATATTGATACCGAAGCTGAGAACCAGTCGATGGATGATGAAGACATCGACAACATGGTTGAAGCCGCCGCCATTGCGCTATCCAAGGTAGACCCAAAGCTCGCAGAAGATGCTGACGCTTTGGAGGATGCCTTGGATTTGCGTTGTTTTGGAGCGTTAATGGCAGCGGCGATGGGTAACGACCCAAATTTACAACAAGCCTAGAGGGCGAAGAAGCCAATCCAGAAGCGGATTGGAGTAACTTTCCCTTAACGGCAATGGAGGCTTATGTCTTCTCAGAGACAGGCGCATGGAAATCTTTTGAGGAATTGGAAGAGGAACTGACGCTTAATGAATTAATGACACTTGTCGGTTCCTGTCGTAGATCTGATTATAAAAAGATTAAAATGTTCGCTATGGCTCAAGGGGCAGAAGTTGACATAGATGATGAAGATTATGGATTTAGCATAGGAAACCCTGCGAGTGCTAAGGATGCGGTCAGTGGTTTTGAAGCGTCACACTTACCGATTGGCTTGGGGTATGCGCAAGAAGAGTTAGGATATTCTGAAGATGAGGGGCAAGATGATTAGACTAATAACACCAGAAATGAGAGAATATATGTAGGTATATAGATCATGGCAGCAGACGACGCAGTTATAATTATTAGAGCAGACGCTAGTCAGGCAGTTTCTGAACTTACAGCATTGAGGAATGCTGTAAGTACTGCCTATGGTCAACTTGATAAAGCAGCAGAGTCGTTTAAGGAATTATCTCAAAATCAAAAAAATCTTAATAATATATCAAAGATTACAAAAAAATTACAAAATGATCTTGGAGCAGCATATAAAAAGCATGGCAGGAATAGCAAGAAGGCTTCGGCTGCAGTTAGACAGAATGTATTAGGGTTGAAGGCTTTAAATACAGCCTTTGCAACTGGCTCCATGAGAGCACACAGGTTTGCTAGAGACATTAGGGGTGTAGGCTTAGCAGTTAGAAACTCAGGTAAGAACCTGCAGTTCATGGGTAGAAGCATCATGATTGGTATGCTCCCCTTTGCTAACGCAATACGCAATGCAAGCAATTATGCTAAGGCACTTGAGCAAGCAGAGATTAGGCTTGCAAAAGTTGCAGACCTTAGTGCGAATGAACTTGCACCTATTGCTGATCAAATGCTTGAGATTTCAACTAACTTTGGGGTTTCAAGAGATTTGATCACAGATATTGCTGCTGATTTCGCTCAAGTTGGTTTCCCAACGAGTGAATTAGGGAACTTGGTTACTGCTGCAAACGAGTTGTCATTGCTTGGTAATATTGATGCGGGGCCGGCGAAGGATATCTTTATTTCTACGGTCTTCGCTATGCAGAACATGGCTGAACTGAACGGTGAAGTGCTTGGCTTTGAGGATGCAGTCAAGCAGGCTACGGGGCAGATGTATCTGTTCAATATGGTTGAGAATAACACGGCCCTGGCCATTGACGACTTGGCGGAATCTATTCCGAAGTTGGTGCCAATTTCTGCACAGTTCGGGTTGTCGATTACAGAGGCTGCTGGCGCACTGGCTGCATTGAAAGCGTCTGGTATCACCGCAGCAGAAGGCACAACGGCCCTCAGGACAGGCTTGCTGCGCTTGACCACTCTTACAAAGCAGGCTGATGAGAAGGTCAATCAGGCAAGAGCTACTCTCGCTGAGTTCGACTTCCAGGCTGGTGTCGGTATTGAGACATTGGCAAGTTTCGGTGACAGCATCACTGCGGTCAGAACCGAATTGGGAGATGCGGCTGCATTTGATATTGTCAAGAATATTCTTGGGATCAGGCAAACTGCTAAAGTCAACCTGTTCGTAACCGACATGCAAAGAGCCAAACGCGAGGTTTCAGATACAGTCGCAAAAATCAATGAATTGGCTGGCACAGAAATTATTAACCCCGCACAGATAACCAGCATTACAGACTTTTCGAAGATAGCAAGAGAACCGTCGGCTGCGATGATGCAGGCGGCAGCCGACATGATTTCATCTACTGATGGACTTGATGACGTTACTTCTCAGTTCTTGCGTTCGCTGATCGTTCAGATGACAGGCGTTGAAAATGCTGCGAATATGTCTATTGAAGAGATGCAAAAAGTTGTAGAGTCTGATGCATTCAAAATGCAGCAAGCGAAAAATAATATGAAAAATGCCATGACGGAGATGGGTACAACTATTAATGACATGCTTGTTACGCATATCCTTCCATTGGTGAATAAAGTGGTTGATGCTTTCAACAATATGTCTGAACCCATGAAGAGAGTAATAATTATTGTTGGAGCTGTAGCGGCAGCGTTTGGTCCGCTACTGTACGCGTTAGCAATTTTGAAGATGGCAAGTGGCCAAGTCATGCAGGTTTTTGGAGGTGTGTTTACTAAAATATTCGGTTTAATGACTAAAAGCAATACTGAGGCGATGGCGGCAGCAAATAGCCATGCTACTGCAACGAGAGTTGTCTCAAATGCAAAGAAAGAGGAGTTGTTTGCAACAACTAGTTTAACAAAAGCTAATTTCCAACTTGCTGCTTCTCGTGAAGCAGATAGGGTGGCAATGGGCTTCCCCGGAAAGGACCCGAATAAGGCGGTTCACGGAATGGGAACGGCGCGTGTTGGGAAGGGAATATTTGGGAAAGGCAAGAAGGCATCTAAAGCAAGCAGGGTTGCTAAGATATGGGGCAGGAATAGGCAAATACTGGGGCCGCGTGCAGCATTGGCCGAATTCCAGACGGCCAAAAAGGGCGGGCACGCGACTCGTAACGCCCTAGGCCAGATTCAGGCAAGGGGAATTAGTGGCAAAGCTGGTTTGCGTGTGGCTGCAGTACAGAAAGCTGGTGTTGGTGGAATTGCTAAGGGAGTTAAGGCTGCTCCCAAAAATATGCTTAAGGCAGCTACTTCAACAAAGTCATGGGGGAAGGGCTTAACGAAAGTCGCTGGACTGTTTGGTAAAATTGGCAAATTTGCTAAGATGCTGCTTAATCCCATTAAGATGATCAGGACTATCTTTACATTGATAAACCCGGTGGCGTTGGCGTTTGCTCTCGCTATCGGTGTAGCGGCTGCTGTGTTTGCAGTGATTAAAAACGATTTTGAGAACTTTAAGAATGCAGTACAGCCTGGTCTAACGGCTCTTCAAGAGGCATTCGGATTGGTTAAGACTGCCGTTATGGGCTTGTTTAAGCCATTTATAGATTTGTTTAATAGATTCAATTTCGGAGCGAAGAAGGGTGCGAGTCAGGGTGCGGCAATGGGAGGAATCGTCAGTGCAGCACTTAAGGGTGTGTCTTTTGTGCTTAAGGGTGTTGCAAAACTATTTGAATTCTTGGCACTCGTTATTAAGACGGCTTTGGACTTTGTTACACCGTATTTGAACTTCTTTCTAGGATTAATGAGTGCCTTTAAGGAAATTATTAAAGTGATTATCGCATTGGTCAAGGGAGACTTTGGTGCTGCATGGAAGCATGCGAAGAGAGCGGTTGGCGCAGTATTGCTCGCAATGGTAAGTATGGTTGATGGAATATTCAACTTTATGGTTGATAAGATTGCTTGGTTTATGGACCGAGCTGCGGATGCAGTCGGCTGGATGCCGTTTGTTGACTGGGGTGATGATATACGAGACGCCGCTGACGCTGTTCGTAGTTTTGCATCGACGGCTTTGGATGGTGTACGAGGTGCCATAGCAGATGCTACTGGTATTCAAGCTGATGAATTATTTGGATTCGATTCCGACGCAGTTCATGATATTGGCGGGGCAGTCGGGGATTCTTTCACTGGAGGGGTGAATGAGGCGGTCGACCTTGGCCTAGAGACAGCCGATCCTGGAATATATGATGCAACAAATGGTGCTCGTGCAGCGGGCGAAGAGGCTGGTAAGGCATTTGCGAATGCGTTTAAGAAGTTTTCTGGGAAAGTTAAGGCAAATCTTGAAACGATTATTCAAAATATGTTAGATAGAATACGTAAACAATTTAACAAGCAAACTGAAGCGATGGCTGCAGTATATGACAATATGGTGGAAAAAATACAGGATGTCATTAAGGCAGAAGAGCGATTGACCAAGGAACTTGATTTCCAAACTTCCAAGCGTGATATGATCAAAAATCGTGCGCTTCAGAATGAACAACATGTACGCAATCGAGCGCTCGCTATTTACGAAGGCAGAGTTGATGATGCAAGAGATCTTGACTTAGAGGACAAGAAAAATAAGGAAGAACATCAAGAGAAGTTAAGCGATCTTGTTACGGGTCGTGCAAAAGAAATCCTCAAGCAGCAAAGATCCGATTTAATTGAGCAGGTTAACTTTGAGAAGGGAAAGATGATAGAAAGAAGAGAGATACTGGAAAATCTTTTATTTACTTGGCTTGGGGCGATAACTGAATTTACTCCTGAGAATGAAGCAGAATGGCAGGAAATGATGGACGGTATTGAACTTATTCTGACATCGACTCTTACGAAAGAGAATGTTACCGGATGGTTTGAGACATTTGGCTCAACTATCGGAGGAACGCTCGTAGTAGACGACATCCTTGAGGGAATAGCTGAATTCCCGGACAATGTTGGTGGCTTTCTGTCAACAGCTCTTACGAGCGAAGATGTTACCGGATGGTTTGATAAATTCAGTGCGGCTATCGGAGGGGATGTTGATGCAAATGAAATCCTTGTAGGATTGGAAGAATTCCCAGGTGATGTGTTGGGGATGTTCATTAGTGAACCTGGTTCTGTTATGGAAATGCTTAGGGACGAATTCAACCCATACGATGTTTTCAAAAGCGCATTCGATGAAGCAAATAATCAACTTATGAGCGAGTACAAGTGGACTGTGGAACTTGGATTCCTTGATTGGATGATACCTTATATGAATCCAATCTTTGAACACTTTGAAACGTTGATTGCTTCGGCAAAAAGTTCTTTAGGGGGCGTTGGAGATGAGGTAGGGGGTCTTAATGATGATTTAATTGCTCTTGCTGGGGCAGTAGAGCTTGTTACGCAACTTGGTGACTATACAATGTCATCGTATGACTTTGAGGGAATGGGTTTGCCGGGTATCGGCTCGTTAGCGCGAGGGGGAGATGCTGCTGACTTATTAAATTTTGAAGATTGGAAGGTAATTCCAGACTGGGTAATTGCCGGGATCTCCGAGGCGGAACATCTAGGGTATTCACATAGTTATGATACTAATCTTGGCAGAGATTTAATATCTAAGAACGAAGCGGATGTTCTCTCAGCAGAAAGCATAACACCTATGTGGCAGCGGGACTGGGGTGAACGGCGGGAAAATTTGGTGTCCTCATTCGAACAGTCTACAGATACTATCATACCAGATGTGACTAGTATAGTCACTGATGCGGTCGGAAATTCCGTCATTCAGTATGAAGGAGTTATGTACAATCCAGAGGGGGAGTCTCCGATAGAGGCAGCGATTGCGGGAAAGAATCCCGAGGCGGGAAGGTCCGGTCGTCCCACAACTATTGGAAACTTCGGTGGCGACTACTTTTATTTTGGTGGGGCTGTTAAGGCTCAATACGGTAAATACCTTGGTGGATTTGGTTCGTCAATGATCCCAGTAATGGCTCATGGCGGAGAATTTGTAATGAGTGCGAAGGCGACGCAGCAAATTGGTGTTGGTGCATTGTCCAATATGAACAACTATGGTAAATATGGTGGGCCGACAGATGCTGGCGGTGGAGGTGCAAGTACAAGTTCTAGCAATGTAACGATCAATGTGGATACTTTTGTTGGGCAACGTGAATGGTTTGAGTCTATGATGTCTGATTATAATATTCATATCGCTCCCGGCGCAGAACGTGTACGGGGAGTAGAGAATAGGACAGTTGGTAGTTATGTAGACCAAAATAAGAGGTCGAGAGTCTAATGGCTACGATAACAGCAACGGCTAACATTGCTGGTGTTGGAACAGTCCCTAAAATTGTTGTATCTCAGCCATCTACGCCGGCTGTATATCGATTTATAAAATTGAATGGTCGTGTGATTACGGCACATAATAGAAAATACTCAGTATCTGATAGACTCATGTACGACGATATAGCATTATTGTCTGGAAATACCAAACGATTCATAAAGGCTGTTAAAAAATCTTTCAAGATAAATTTTACATACTTGCCGTCTCAAACAGATAAAACTGTAGATGGCCAGTACGGTCGAGATTACTTGCAAAGCCTCGTCGCAGATCGCGGCACGATTGAGTTATTCGTACAGGATGTGCCAAATCATGCTGGATACACGTACAGTGCATATATGACTGTGTACAAGGAAGATTTAATTCGTAGGGATTATAACACGGGGTGTTATTATTACAATGTAAGTCTTGAATTGACGGAGAGTTAGAATGGCTACGACTTTCAACGAAGGCTATCAGTCAATAACACACCCGCTTACTTATTCGTTCTATGCGCTTGTAAAGATAATTGAGGGCAGCGCAAGTCTTACAGCAACAGGCTCGACCACAACAGCGGCTGGGCTTGTTGAGCATCTTGCGTCTGCTGTCGTCGGTGCCGGGTCTGTCGCCGTTGTCGCCATAGGCCACAGGAGGGGCGTAGCGGCCCTGTCAGGCTCTGGAACGGTGTCTGCGGAGGGGCGGGGAACACTCCTTAATACTAGTGCCATCTCCGGGGCCGGTACGGTCGCTGCGTCCGCCTACCAGATTGACTTCGGTGCTTCGGCAATGTCTGGTTCTGCAACACTCGCTGCAATTGGAGCTGAGATTCTTGAGGGAGCATCTGCACCATCTGGAACAGGCTCCGTTTCCGTAACTTCATATAAAGAGGCGTATATTGCATCGGCCATCTCAGCAACTGGATCGTCTGCGACTGTGGCAATGGAAGTTCTGATAACAACGTCGGCTATAACTGGAAATGGAACAGTGGCTATTGTTCTTCCCATATTGGAAAAGAGTTTGGCATCTGCTATTTCTGGCACCGGTGCAGTGGCCTCAACATCCTATAAAGAAGCCTATGCTGTCTCTGCGCCGTCTGGTGCGGGCACAGTCGCTGCAACTGGGACAGAGGTATTGTATGGAACAGTCCAGCCGTTGTCAGTAGGATCTATAGCAGTTGTATCAACAGAGATTCTGCATGCTCTACCGAGTGTAATGTCTGGAACAGGGACTGTCGCTGCAGTGGGAACAGAAGTTCTCTTCGGATCGTATCCGGGACCAGGGATTTCAGATGCAAGCGGTGAAGGAACACTTACAGCAACAGGGCATAAAGAGCGCTTCTTGGAGGCTGCCGTTTCTGGATCAGGATCGATTTCAGCAACAGGGTACGAAATTCTGTATGCAGGAAAGAACATTGGAGGCAGCGGTACAGTGGCTGCAGCTGGATACGAAGAACTGTATGCTAGCGTCGCTGCATCGGGAGCATGTACTGTTAGCGCATCAGGCACAGTAGAGCGCATGGGGTCTGCTGCAATATCTGCTAGCGCAACGATTGTTGCAATTAGAACTATTAACTTCGCATCAGCAGTTATAGGAAGGGGCACTCTTGAGACTATGTATCCATATCTGTACCTTGTTCAAATCGATGGGACGCCGGTCACAGAACAGAATAGGAAGTTTGGGATAGTTGAGAAATATAATTCTAGTGCAAGTGTCATGAGGGCAGATGGAACAACTAGTCGGTTCAAACCTGAAGATTCCAATAAGAAGGTTATAAGAATAGATTGGTCGTTTATTGGTAATGATGAAGAAAGCAACTTCGATTTCAGAAAGGGCAGAGATTTTATAAAATCAGTTGCAGATGACGGCTTAGAGCATACCGTTAAGATTCGAGATAATGATAGTTTCTTTGGAAGTCAAACATATACTACTATAGTAAAATCATATAGAGAAGTTTTGAGAAGGCGTGCTGTTACAACTAATACTGTTGATGGATCAATATCAAATGATGCAGAGGTAGGAAGGCCATTGGCGAGCGATAGTAACTACGGTGCATATTTTTGGGATGTATCATTGGAGTTGGAGGAAGTATGATAACAGTTAACGACCAAGGAGTTACTCTGAGTTCAGCATTCAATAATGCTTTAACGGCCACTGTACAAAAGGTTAAGCCGAAAGTAACTGCCGAGTGGAGAAATTCTAAGGTTCTTAGTAATGTCTCTGCGTCTGTCAGTCCAGATTATTCAGATAGTCAAAAATTAGAGGGGGAAGTGGGAGATTTCTTTGACGTAAGGCAGTTGATGAATGGGTGGAACAGGCAGGCAGCCACATGGGCTGTTGCTGGAGATTTAGATGTCAATGGCCTGGGAGCGCGTGCAGATGGCACATGGCATGCGATGCCTGAAAAGAACACTGGAGTTCATGAATTTGGATGGCGTGCATCAACGAAGTCCAACTCGTCCGGTGTGTATACGGCTACTCCAGTGGTGACGGTAGATTTTGATCAGGAAAAAATAAATTATATAGAAATATATACTTCCGAATACTCTGGCGCTATAAAAGAGTATACGTTGCAATATAAGGATTCAAGTGATAATTATCAGAATGTTGTTGCCAACCATGTTTTAGCGAAGGGAACTAGCACATATAAGCATACTTTAAGTGGTGGCAACCCTATTGATGTTAAGGGTGTCAAGTTAACTATTATTAAAACGCATAATGGCAACGACCATGCTAGAGTACATGAGATCAATCCAATATATGAAACTGACATCAGCGATTATATTATCAGCATGTTCACGGAGAAGAATAGAGAGATTCACGATACCACTCTCCCACTTGGAGGCATAGCTGCTAATTCATTTAAAATGTCATTGGATAATTCTGGACATGATTTTACTATTGGCAATAGTAAATTATACGGAGAGTATATGTCAAAAGATGTTAAATTGACTATTGCTTTGGGATGGAGAACATCGACAGATCCAGATGTATATGAATATATAAATTGTGGAACATATTGGGTTGATGAGTGGAAGCAGTCTAGCAATATGACTGTAGATGTGCAGGCAAGAGACTACACAAGATTTTTGACTGATGCACTTACAGAAGGTGGGTTTATTGCAACCGATTGTGACGCAGCGACTGCTTTGAGGCAGTTACTTACACAGGGAAACTTCCCGAGGGCAGACTTCCAGGCTCTGTACCCATATCAAACTATGGTCAGAGAAGATGGCGCAATAGCGCATTATAGGTTTAATGAAGGTACGTCAAGTGGCGACCTTAGTGCAGGCTCAAGCTCGATAACCCCCAGCAGTGGATTGCTGGCAAGGTGGTGGATCTTAGGTGATCTGTCTGGAGATACGTCTGCGCTGCATAGGGCATTGTTCATGGATGACAGAACTACACAGAGTGGCATTCTTGGATTTGGCGGCAAAGAATTAATTGATTACAATAAGTCACCGAGCGTTATTGAGAATTCCACAACAAACAGTGCTTCTGGCTATGCTGTCAATCATACCGATAGGAACCCAGGATCGCAGGCAGACTTCTATCATACAGTTATAGATGGCTTCATAATCCCTCCAAGTACAGGAACGTACACATTCAAAGTCACTGTTGAAAATGGTGGCTTCAGATTGTACATGGGGGGTGCTGCTTCGAGGTCCGTCTTCGAATCCTCTTCAGAGGAAGAAAATGCTAGACGAGATTTGGATTCTTTCAAGGGGGAATTGGTATTAGATAAATTCTTTAACAATCAGAGTTCAATTGCGCATGAAACTGCTGGTATAAGTCTTGAGCAAAATAAACCTGTGCCGATTCGTATAGAAGCATTTCATGTTATTGGAGATTTTAATTTGAAAGTTGAAAGAAAGATTGGAGCTGGGGCATATGCTGCGCTGTCTCCTGCTGAGACAACAACTGATATTGCTTTCGATGTGCTTGGAGGCAGAGATGATTATGTAGCAGCAAATAATTATTCGTCATTGACGAGAAATCATGGTATTTATTCTGGAGATCCGATATTACGTAAAGCTGGGGGCATAATGGGGGAGCCAAAAGATTTCTCTGTTGGGTTCAGCACTTCTGGCTCGAATGATTTTATGACTATTCCGTATGAGGAGTCTCTTGACCTGACAGATTCGTCAAGTGAAAATTATACAGGAAGGTTTAGTATTGAGGCTCTTGTAAAATTCACTAGTCATCTTACTGGGGAAGGTGCGTATGCTGGGAACATGGACAACGCGCACGCTGCGTATGGGACTAAGGGTGTCGGATTTATCCATACGTCCGCTGCGCATGGGGTTAAGTTATTTGACACAACTGGAGCGCAGGTTACGGCGTATGAGAGTTCAGCTGGTATCAATAATGTGTGGAGACATGTTGTTGGAACATATGATGGAACTTATTTGAAATATTATGTGAATGGAGAGTTGATAGACACAAAAGCATTTAGCGGATCTCCTGCGTTATGGGAGAATCAAGATTTTTTAATCGGAAAGTCCGTGGACAGTTCACCAGCGGACAATAAATATATGAATGGGGATATGTCTGAGTTCGCGATATACAGAGAGGCGTTGACTGCGGAGCAGGTCAGAGATCATTATTATTCTACAGTCATGGCTGAAATACGAATTCATCCATATTTATTTGGTGAAAAGAATGCATTTGAGATAGCTGGAAATATTGCAACTGGAGACTTAGGAATGTTTTATTTTGATGAGTTTGGAAAGTTTAGATACGATCATTTCAATAGACTGCATGAGTCAGACATACCAGATCATAGCACATCGCAGGCTGCAATTAGTGATTCTACAAATATAAAATCTGCGGAGCGCCGTATTGAATTATTGGCAAATAAGATTACGATCAATGTCAATCCTACAATTGCTAAAAATGTTGGAGTATCCTCTCTATGGAGGCCGCCATCGCCAACTACATTAACTGTTACTAAGATTGCTAGCGGATCAGGGATCAACGATACGATAATAACTCAGATTAATGCTGACAATACATCTAATCCTCCTTGGCCAAAATCTGGATATATTAAGATTGAGAATGAGATTATAAAATATGATGCTATGGAAGGGAACTATTTTAAGACTTTGACGAGAGCGCAATTCGGTACGACAGCGGCATCACACGCTGCGGAGAAGAAGATTAGAGAAGTTAGGCATTTTGAGTTTGAGTGGTCGAAGTCTCCCGCCGTAGAAATTAAGGCGCCGTACATTGCAGCAATCGAATTTGAGTCTCCTGATTTAGTATCTATAGATAAGTTTGTGAAGAAGCCATATGGTGGAGAAATTGTATTGTCCGCAACAGATAATGTATCAATTGATTCAAATATTGGTCAAATTGTGTATATTGAAGGAACAAATCCATATACTGGTTTACTTTATTATGCATCAATAGCAGGTAGGGCAATTTCAGATGGGGGTTCCACCTCTAAGATCACTAGTCAAAGTTCGTCATATTCTGAAAGTATCAGAAAGTATGGATTAAAGGAAGTAAAAATAGATAATAGATTCATATCAGATGATGACTATGCAAAACGCCTGGCTGATTTCTTAATTGATAAAATGCAAAATGGCGTACCGATTATTGAAGTTAGCACTATCTCAATGCCCAAGTTGCAATTGGGTGACAGGATAACGGTGTCGAGAATTGAGCAGTTGGGTATTTCAAATAAGGATTATTGGGTAATGGAGTCCAAAATAGACTATACTGGTGGGGTGGCACAGCGATTGACACTTAGGGAGGCCGTGTAATGCCAGAAGGTACATCTGAAGATGGCATAGATTTCTTTACCATCGGAGGGCATAGTCATAATGGGTTTGATTCCACAAAGATAGACTATTCAAGATATGAACTGTATGACCTTGTTGACGAGGAAGAATTAAAAATAGAAGTTAGAAAGATTGTAAATTCTGGTTCTATCAATCCTACCGGCGGAGTGGTCATTGGCGACGGCAGCTCAGGGCAGCCCCCTGTGGTTCTCGATGCCGACGTTCCAGATGCGGTAACAGGAACGAGGGCAGTTACTGGTCTTAATGGTGACAACACTACTTTTGTGGATGCCCACTGGGATCCGTCAGACAAGGCTAAGGAATACGTTGTACAACTTCATCGTAGTGAAGATTCTGGATCAAATTATACGACAGTAAGCCAGGTAACCGTTGATGGCCTTTCGCATAGATTTGACGGGATCGTAAATATCGGATTGATTTCTACGATCAGGTATAAGATCGTTGTCTATGCCAGAAGCAATACTGGAGTTATCGGGGGGACTGGAGAAATCAGCAACGTGTCCCCTGCCCTCGACACTGGTGCACCGGCAATACCTTCATTTACTACTTCTGAAACCAATATGCGTTTAGGGATCAGGGGCTTCATGGCCCTGGTGCAAGAAAATACTGAAGTCGATATGAAGCGAGGAATCGGCCAGTATGAATGGGAACTTGCTTCAAATACAGGCTTCTCTGCCATCGTAAAGACGGTACGTGCATCGTCTCAGATATTTAATGCAAATGGCTTAACAACGGGTGCTGCGTATTATTTAAGAGTAAAGGCGATTGATAGTTCTGACAATGCTAGCGGTTGGAGATACTGGAATGGAACGGGCAATGCGGGGGCGACCAGTGGCCCGGGAGCGTCAATTACTCCAGCACAAATTGAAGGTAGCGCCCCTGGCTATGAGGCAGAGATTGCTGCTGGCAGCATAACAACGGCAGATATTAAAGTAGGATCCATTGACGCAGATCTTTTAGACGCAGATTTGATATTCGTTGGGCATACGATTCAGAGCGATCCGTATTCAGCTGGCTCGACGGGGTGGAAGATTGATAAGGCTGGTACAGGAGAGTTCAATAGCACACTTACCATGAAGAATTTAGTGGTGACTGGCCTAGGCGGTGGAGGTATAAATGTTGGCTCTAACGCTTTCATTGTTACTGATGCAGGCGCCATTACTGCGACGAGCGGGACTGTCGGTGGCTGGACGATTGGTTCTACGTTATCTGCTACAAACATTTTATTAGATCCTTCTACACCAAAGATTACATTAGGAAGTAAAACAACATTAACAGACAGTAATACAGGACTTTATTTAGGAACTGATGGCATTGCTTTAGGTGCAAGTTCTGTATTTAAAGTTACATCTGCTGGTGCCTTAACTTCTACTTCAGGAACTATTGGTGGTTGGACAATTGGGGCCAGCAGTATTTCTTTAGCAGGGACTGGCACCACTGGTGGGAAGCCCGGAACAATGACATTGAAACAGAGTGGGATTTCTAGTGGCCTATGGGTATCTACCGTAGATTCCACATTAGATGGATACATCGTTATCAATCAGGGGGCAGATGTTGGAGATGGTATCCATTCCAATTTACAGATACTTGCACCGCGTATGAATGCTGGTTCCACTAGACCCGGAATGACTATCAAGCATTATGCAGATGGTAACTCTTCCATAAATATTGGACTGCCCGCCGGCGGCTCGCCGCAAATAAATATAGGCGATACAACTGGGTCTGATGTTATTTCCATGACAAATGCAAATGTCGGTATCGGCATCGCTACTCCTAAAGCGAAACTACATACCGTTGGTGGCCTCGCCATTGGCCCAGGCGGAGCAATTAACTCTACGGACGGTGCAAGAAACAGTATCCAGATTGCCACTGACACTGCTTACGGTGGGAACCATGATAATCACAGTGGGTTCCGCATTCACTCCCAGTTGAACGCTACTTGGGGTGATGCTTCCCTGCACTTTGCTGGTGCCACGGACTGGGAGACATACGGCAACGAGGTGATGGTGCTGCGGGGGACAAGGGTTGGTATTGGTACTGACAGTCCTGCCCAAGTGCTGGATGTTGTCGGCAACATTGCCGTCACGGGGACAGTCACTGCAACGACGTTCAGTGGTGCGCTCAGTGGTAACGCCTCGTCAGCCACGAATGCAACCAATGCCACATACATAGGTGTAGCGGCAAATGCTGCTAGTAGTAATCGATACCTATTATTTGCTACTGCGACAAGTGGAGATTTACAACCTCTTGCTGCCGCAACATTGGCTTATAATCCAGGCACTAATTATTTATATTGCGGGAACTTTGATGCTAGCGGTAGCACAACACTTGGACCCACATCTCTTGATGGACACTTTACAATGACAGGCGGCGGGACTACGCAAATACTTTGGGATGAGTCGAGTACCAACGATGTATTTAAACTCTATCAGAACGGTGCCTCGCTGCAGTTTGAGTATAGTGCCAATAATGGTTCATCATATGTTGACGTAATGGATATGTATTCTAATAGAGTTGACTGGCATGTGAAATTTATTGTAAAGGGTGATGTTTACCCTTGGACTGACAATCTTTATAATTCAGGAACTACGACTTTCGGCGGGTATTTAGCGTGGGATAATGTGTATGCTCATGATTTAACAGATGTTTCTGATGGCAACTTTAAGGATGTAACAGGTACGCCGCCTGGTATAGATTTTGTTAACAGGCTGACACCAGTATCGTATAACTGGAAAGATAAGGTAAGAACGCATTGGGGGTTCATATCGCAAGATGTTCGTGATGCGGTAAGCAGCCACGGGTTCGATGCGTCAGACATTGCTATTTGGACGGACTCTAGGATGACTCCAGCGGATGAAAGTGTCCATCCAGAAGAACTTGAGGAAGGCAGTCTTCCGAGATATGGATTGAGATACACTGAATTAATTGCACCCTTAGTTAAGGCTGTGCAGGAGTTGTCCACTAAACTAGATGCCGCAGAGGCTAGAATTGTGGTACTGGAATCTTAATAGTAAATAGGGTATAATGGAGGCGTAATGGCATACGAAACTTTTGATACGATTAGCTGGAGCGACGGGACACCGTTAACGTCTGACAGGCTTCAACAGATGTCAACGAATATTGATCTGGTCAAGGAAGTAACTGACGGATACAGCAGAGGCGTTCTATCGTTCAAGCAAGATACAACTACGCATACGGCAATAACAGACTCTACTTATACGTCGATCATAGCACTTGTTAATGAAGGTGGCGGGTTGGATTATCGAGTAACTGCGGCTGCTAATAGACGTATCAAGATTACATTTACTACTCCAGGTATTCAGATTGCAAATGGTGATGAAAATAATGTATACAGTTATAGATTGTATAATGGAACAGCGACATCTGATACGTTGACGCAGGAATGGTTCTTCGGTTTACCAAGCCAGGATGTGATTGCGCCGGCAACAGCAACGGTTGAGGATACTGGTACGACTAATAGAACTGTGTTGTTATCGTCAAGTATAACGGCAATGACAGGAACAAAGAAGTTGGGTGGGGGGACCTTCTCTGTTATGGTAGATAGCGGATCTACAGGGTTGACCACACAAAACTATACAGTGTTTGTTGGAAGATCAGGAGGAACGGCATCCTATAATACATTAGGAACACAGCCCACGCAGTTGTACGCTGAGGATTGTGGCTCGTCGGTCTAAAGTATTGGCATCAACACTTGAGCGTGAATGGCATAAGGATCACGGGTCGAATGGGGAAAATAACCACAACTTTACAGGTGGTAAATATGTTGACGATAAAGGATACGTTAGAGTATTAAGACCAAGACACCCGAATAATATTGCTGGGTATGTATATGAACATAGACTATTAATGGAAGAATTTTTAGGAAGACAATTAAAGAGTTGGGAAACAGTACATCATATTAATGAAATAAAGGAAGATAACCGAGTGGAAAATATATATCTTTGTACATCTGGAGAACACACAATCATACATAGTGAAGGAAGACACATTACTTGGAAACACAAAGATAAATTACGCAGCGTTGCAACGCAACGAGCAGGCAAGCTACGCAAAGAGCGACTTATCAAAAAAGGTCCCCTTAAAGTTGGGGTAAGAAAATTGTCGCGATTGTCCACCGACCGCCCCTCGCGTTAATGTATGCTGGGGGTCACACCTACACGGAGGCAATATGAAGATTTGCGAAGCAGAGGGATGTAATGTCAAGTTCATCCCTAACACACACAATCAGAAGTATGCGGATCCGCGCTGCAGGAAAGACCTTGACGCCTGCGCAGAAGATAAGATCTGTAGATACCGACTGGAGTCTGGAGAATTTCCTGTGGAAGAAGATCCCCTAGATGGCGTTAAGCCTGACAATGAATATGAACTTAGAGCCGCATATAACAAATTGGTATCTGAGTATGTTAAGTTAAAAAATAAGAAGGATGACCTGGCTGAAGCTGTATATCAAGCGGTCAGTCATGAAGTTAGTGACTTAGACTTTCCTAAGGTACCTGCTCCTAAAAAGGACAGGCGCACTAAGGGAGAAGAGGTTGCGGTGGCAGTACTGTCGGATTGGCAGTTGGCGAAAGTTACTCCAACTTACAATTCGGAAATATGTGAACAACGTGTTAACCTGTTTGCTGACAAAGTTATTCATTTAACCAATATTCAGCGAGAAGACCATCCAGTTAAGAGTGTCCATGTATGGATTCTTGGAGATATAGTTGAGGGGGAATTGATATTCCCAGGACAATCATTTCTCATTGATGGAAGTTTATACCGTCAGGTAACAGTGGATGGGCCTCGTATAATGTCTTCATTTCTTAAGAAGATGCTTGAGAATTTCGACACGGTGCATGTGTCGGCAGTGATTGGCAATCACGGTGCGGTTGGAGGCAAGACTCGTCGTGACCATGACCCGGAAACAAATGCGGACAGAATGTTGTATAGGATTATGAGTCTTATCTTCGAGTCTGAACCGAGGATAACATTTGACATTCCAGATGGCAGCGGGGAAAGAAATTGGTACTTAATAGATAGAATAGGCAGCTATAGTTGTCTGCTATGCCACGGTGACCAGTTTAGATCATTCGGTTCGTTCTATCCGTTCCAGAAAAAGATCTATGGCTGGAAGGTTGGCGCAGTAGAAGAGGAATTCCAGGATGTCTTTTTAGGACACTGGCATACTCCTACTAAAATGACTTTCAATACTGTACAATGTCGTATAGCCGGAAGTACGGAGTCAACCAATACATATGCAATAGAATCATTGGCTGCCGTGGGCAGACCATCTCAGCATTTACAGTTCGTCCATCCAGAGAAAGGTATGGTAACGGCTGAATATACATGCTGGTTAGATTAAGGAGGTATAATGAACTTATACAAAGATATTATTGAAAGGGCAGTCTGGACCGCTATTCAAAGCTTTTTAGCTGTGTTTACGGTGACTGACCTATCAACAACTAAGGCGGCTACTGTCGCTGGAGCGGGCGCTCTTGTGTCCGCGCTTAAGAGCATTGCCGCGTCAAGACTTGGCGATATCGGTTCTGCGTCATCAGTTAGAGCAAAATAGGAAAGGTTAAAAATGGATAAGGTTGCCATAATTTGTGGAAAGTGTAGGGGTAGAATTTTTGAGTCTGCCGTCATAAAGACACAATATATTGACTTAACATGCATACGATGTGGATGGTCAAGAGATGTTCCAATGGATGTGTGGGCAAATGCAAACCTTGGCAACGTAAAGGATATATTAAAGAAGGCAATTAACTTTGAATATTAAAGTTATTCCGAATAAGATATATTCTTATGGACCTGATATAATTTCGGTTGTATCTGTTCATAAAAAATTTAACAAAGTTAAGATAAAAAAGTTCTCTTCTGAAGAAGTGATAGAGTTGCCGTTAGATAACATATACTTATTTCTTAAGAGATTATATACGATAGGCGAGGTGGCCAGGATCGTTCAAAGAAAGCCTGATACAATTAGAAGGTATGAACGCCTTGGTCACCTCGCTCCTCCTAAGAGAATATCGGATGAGACCGGCAGGAAAAATTGGCGGTATTATACAGAGCAGGATGCCTCAGATATGATAGAGTTCTTCTCAGAGCGGAAGCCGCCCGGGCGTCCTAAGAAAAAATATATAAGCAATAGAGAACTTAGGTCCAAGATAAGACATCTTGGGAGTAAAAGCAAAATAGCATTGGAGAGATTAAATGACTGTTGAGAATTTTCCACAAGATGGTAAGATTTGGGTTTCGATTGGCATTACCAAAAATCTTGGTAACTACGAGTCGTTGAGGCTCGATGCTGGAGCCGAAGTCAGAACTAATCGTGTGGATAGCGAATCAGAGTGGTCCCAATTGTGGGACAGAGTTGACGAGCAAATAGAAGCCAAGCTTGCCGAATTAGATAAGGAATAGCAATGCAGATGTTTCGTGGAGCGATCTGCGCTACAGACGCAAAATCTCATTACTGGATTAGTTATGAAGAATCTGAGGTGGAGTATGCAAAAATGCGTTGTCGTAGTTGCAGCGCATCTGAACAGTGTTTAGCATATTTGTTCTCATCTTGGGATGATTTGGTTGGAGTATTGGCAGGTATAAGCGAGTATGATAGGCTTGAAATGAAATGGGAAGAGGGTTATGGCGTCAAAGAATGAAACTGGATACGAACTGATTCAGTTGTTTGAAAAACTTTGTGATAAACATACGAAATTCTTTGTTCCAGATCCCCCGCGTCAAGATAAAATTGCAGAAAGTCTTGTTAAGCATTTCGACTATAATGAGTTAGAGTTGGCAATTGAAACTTTTGTTCGTGATAGTGGTGGGACAGTGCTTGTATTTGATTTCGCAATGAGGGCAAGGGACATAATTCAAAAATCAAAGTTTGAAGAGCAATCAAGAAAAAAGTTTAGAGATATTGTCGAAAAAACCAGACAGAGAATGGAAGAAAGTTGAATTACGAAACTAAATTAATAAACGCAATAGCCGTAGACGGAGATTATTCTCGTTGTGCTGACGAAAATATCAAGGATGTCTTTGTAGAATATAAAGATATCTGGTCGTTCATATCTACGCATTATGACGAGCATAAGAAGGTTCCGTCTAGAGATACGATTAAGCACCACTTCCCTGAGTTTGAAGTGTGCAATATAACAGAACCTCTGCAATATTATATTGATGTGGCACAGAGAGAGTCATTGTCGCATCAGATTCGCATTGCCTTGTCAAGAAGCAATGATATTGTCGAAGATACTGGTCCCAAAGAAGCAATTGGGTACCTCATGTCCAGGACAAGCGAACTAATTAAGATTAGTTCGTCGCTTAAGGACGCCAATCTAGCAGCGGAATGGAAGGATCGTGCTGCTGATTTAGAGAAGCGATCTAAGGATAAAAATAGAGAAATGCTAGGGGTTCCTAGTGGTATCTCTATTATGGACAAGATATTTGGAGGATGGCAGAAGGGAGACTTCGTTGTTCTACTTGGGTGGACAGGAGTCGGTAAGTCGTTCATTGCAAGGCTGTTTGCTGTCAATGCTTGGAAAGCTGGGTATACGCCTTTGATTGTTTCTCTTGAGATGAACAAGGAACAGGAGTCACATAGAATTGATACACTGTTAAATAACGGGGAAGGATATTTCACAAATACTGATCTCGTTACGGCCAACCCTTCCATTGTCGACTCGTATAAGAGTTGGGCAGAGCATACATATGAGGGTAAGCATCCGATTCATGTAGTGACTTCTGAGGGCATCGACACAGCAGACCAATACATGGTTCAGGCAAAGATTGATCAATATAAGCCTGATATGGTGATATTGGATTATCACGGTCTGTTTGATGATGCTAGCGGCGCTAGGAATGAAACGGAGAAGGCTAAGAACTTATCTAAGGCGTTCAAGCGCATGGCTGTGAAGAATGGTGTTCCGATCATTGACGTTGCAGCAGTAACGATGAGTGACGGTCATTCAGAGAGACCACCAGAACTTGAGGAAGTGGCATGGTCTAAGCAACTTGCTTACGATGCAGATCTTGTACTCGCAATACACAGAGATTATGACTCTGATGTGTTTCAGGTGGTAAGCAGAAAGGTTCGTAGAGCAACCCAGTTTGGGTTCTTCTTAAGATGGAATCTAGACACAGGAGATTGGAAAGAGGAATGGGACCTGTCTTAAGTTCTGAGGATAAAGATTTTCTTATCAACTATCTGATATACAGACTTACACATGTAGTTGAAAATCTTAAGTTTATAGAAGAAGGGACGATACTGTCATTTCCTAACGACATAGAGTGGCATTACATGATGCCTTCAGATGTTGCTGACGATCCAAATCAACTTAATTTGTTTAAGGAAGAGTAATGTTCTACAATGTAAGTGAATACTTAGAGTTTGATAATGGGAAACCAATAGTATCTGGAGTCGTTGAAAATATTAGCACATTAAACAGATTGAAGCCCTGGATATCAGATCTGATTCAGAATCAGGTATATCATGGACAAGAAATGTCGTGCGAATTAACAACAGAATACGACCATAGATCCGATGTGTACAATTTTAAACTAATATTTGAAAAATGTTAAACGATATAAATAAATTATTAAGCAGAGCCAATATCAATATTCAAACACACGGCGTGGACGAAGTTGCAATCTATTGTCCATTTCATAGAAATACAGATACGCCGTCATGTTATATTAATACGAAAACTGGGCTATGGCAGTGCTTTAACCCTTCGTGTGGTGCTAAGGGAAACTATAGGCACTTGCACAGGCGTTTGCTGAACGAGGAAATATCAGAAAGAGAAATAGTAAACACTGATGCACTCAGAACACAGTTGGAAAGAAAGCTTCGCCCAGTAGAAGAGGTAATTGAGTTATCAATAGATAATCTGAAAGTCGATTATGAAGCCGATTTGGAGAAACTGTCCTGTCTTACAGACAGAGGATTTGACGTAGATACTCTTAAGTATTTTGAAGTTTGTTATTCTGAGAAGAAGAGGCGTGTGGTAATTCCAGTCAGAGATGCTAATTATAAATTGGTTGGAATGATAGGTCGTGCAATTGATAATGATCAAGAACCTAGATACTTGTACACAACAGGATTTAGGCGGGCGAAGATTGTATTCAATTTATGCAATGCGAAAAGATATGATTCCGTTGTAGTAACGGAAGGAAGCCTCGATGCGATAAAGATACATCAATCTGGATTTCGCAACGTGGTTGCTACGTTAGGGTCAAAGGTATCGGAGCAGCAGTTCAATCTACTGAATCGGTATTTTGACGAAATTATCGTATTTCCTGACAAAGATGACGCAGGCGAGGCGATGGGACGTAGTATAATGGAGTCGTGCCGTGGAAAGAGAATCCGGTGGGCCGTGTGTCCAGAAGGAAGAAATGACCCGGGCGATATGACAGCCGAAGAGATTTCAGAGGCTGTCGAAGATAGTAAAATCAAAATATAAAACTAAGGAGAAATTAATGAAAACTTTTTCATCATTAAAAGAAATAGAAAGAGCAGCCGCAGCCACTCCAAGTGGTGGCGGTACAAAGAAATACTTTAGCTTAAAGGACGGAGATTCATTCAGAATCAGATTCCGTCAGGAATTAACAGAAGATTCAAGTAATTACAATCAAGAGCTTGGCACTGCCATCAGTTTGAATATTATCACATCTGTTGTTAATTGGAAGTGGAAAGTAGCGTCTACTGCGAGCAGTGAACAACATAATTATAGGTGCTGGGCCACTGAAAAGGCAGGTGCTGACAAGAGATGGAGGCCGCGCCCTCATCTTCTGGTCAACATTGCAGTGGAAGTTGAGCCTGGAAAGTGGGAGCCTCGAGTGTTGGATACTACATTCAATCAGAGGCATATTGGGTTAACTTTAATTGAGTATGCCAAGGAATTCAATACGATTACTGATAGGTATTACAAGTATTCTCGCACTGGATCTGGCGCTTCGGATACAAATTACAATCTCATTCCACTTGAGGTTGCTGAAGAGCCTGAGTCTATTGGTGAACTTGCATACCATGATTTGGAGAGTATGTATATTTGGCTGCCATATGAGGAACAGGAAATGTTCCTTACAACTGGCGAGCGAAACAATGCTCCCGGAGACGCTTGGTAGAAAGGATTGGAGACAAGGGGGAGAGGCAGTTCTGCAGCCTCTCCCCCTTGATACGATATGAGATACGGATTCGATATAGATGGTGTTGTGTGTGATATTATGCCCGATATGCGCAGAGTCGCAGACGATTGTGGTATTGACATAAGTGATCACGATTTAATGATTGACTACGGGAATGCCCCTGAGCAGATAGAAGATTGCTTGACCAATACTGAGTTTTGGATGCGCTTGAAGCCCTTACGTGCCTCATGGCATGTCATCAATCACATGTTTTCTCAGGGCGCAGATGTATTTTTTATAACTTCGAGAAAGAAGCCGGAAGCGATAGATGTTACTGAAGAGTGGCTGGATAGTTGGAGCTTCTCGTTCACGAAATTCTTGTCTACTAAAAGAGAGGGTCTTAAAAAGGAAGAACTGTATAAAGAATTAGATTTAGATCTGTTTGTTGATGACCATCCAATGGTAGCGTCAGCAGTGTCATTGGTTGGGAATAGTTATCTGTACAGTACAGAATATAATGCCAACTATGATTTAGATGGCGTGGTTAGAATTGAGAGGCTCAAAGAATTATACAAGGAAGGAGTGAAAGTATGAAACCTACAAGACATGATACACATGATAGACCTGATTGGGATTCCTATTTCTTTAACATTGCACAGGTGGTATCTCAAAGATCTTCGTGCCCGTCAAGGGCAGTCGGCGCTGTAATTGTAGATAGTGATACTATGGGGATTCTGGCAACAGGATATAATGGGGCGCCTAGAGGAACACAGCATTGTGATGTGTCGTGCGTTACCAGAAGTGCCGGATCTGATTGGAGCAAGTGCAGGGCTGTGCATGCCGAATTGAATGCAATACTGCATGCAGCAAGAAATGGTGCATCCACCCAGGGTGCTCTTATGTATTTATCCACTACGCCATGTGTTTTTTGTGCAAGAACAATTATCAATGCTGGGATATCGGAAGTTAGGGCAATGAGTAAGTATCATCATGAGAATGCAATAACGTTATTATCTGAGGGTGGCGTTAAAACAGTTGTTATTTCCCCAGTCGAACTTCGTCATTTATTAAAGGTCTGGCGGTAATCATGGAAGACTTTGTTCATTTGCATTGTCATTCAGAGTATAGTCTTCTGGATGGAATGTCAACGCCAGAAGATATTGCTAGAATAAGTTCTACAAATGGACAGACTGCTGCTGCTATAACTGATCATGGTTCAATGGGTGGTGTTCTGAAGTTTCAAAATGCTTGCGAGAAATACAATATCAAACCTCTATTCGGAATAGAGGCGTACTTTGTTCCTGATATTAATAATGATCAAATGGATAAGAAAGCAGAGAGATTCCATTTGATTTTGCTTGCTAAAAACAATAGCGGTTTATCAAAGTTATATGAAGCAGGTAGAATTGCATGGAGTGATAACTTTTACTACAAACCAAGGATTGATTTTGCTCTATTATCAACATTAGTGGATAATGATATTGTAGCTTTATCCGGTTGTCGCGCTAGCGCTATAGCCAAAGCGTTAGAGCGAGGCGACAATGACAGGGCAACACAACTTACTGAAAAATTTATTGACATCTTTAATGATGATTTCTATTTCGAGGTACAACCTTGGAATCCAAAAGAAATCAATGATGGGATTATCGACTTGGCTTCTGCATTCAACAGGAATGTTGTCGGTACTGTCGATTGCCATTACCCTTCTAAGGAAGATGCGGGGTGCGAAGAAATCCTTCTGACTGTGGCGCAGTATCCGGGGTTCAATGCTGAGGTTACAAGGCATGCCGGAATCCATAGTGGCTGTGCAACGGATCGGTCTATGTCTGTAACTGAGAAGGTCAATAAGATGTACCCCAATCGATTCTTGCGATTTGATGATATCACACCTTATGTAGCGAAGGCTGATGAGATTTACAAGTGGTTTGACGATGCCGGCTATGGAGATAGTACAATACTTTCGAATACAATGGAAGTTGCAGAGAAGTGCAGCGCTAAGGTTACGAAAGGCAAGTCGCTTCTCCCAAAGTACATGAAATCTCTGGACTCAGATGAGTACCTTAGAGGTCTAGCAGAATTTGCATTGAAAGATAAGGGACTGAAGTCAGATGAGTATGTATCTAGACTCAATGAAGAACTTGGGATCATTGAGGAATTGAACTTCTCTGATTATTTCTTGATCATTTGGGATCTCATTAAATGGGCAGATGCCAATGATATTGGCCGTGGTCCCGGTAGAGGGTCTGTGGGAGGTTCGTTATTGGCGTATGTGCTTGACATTACAATGGTGGACCCCATTAAGCATGATCTACTGTTCGGCAGATTTATCAATCCTGAGCGGAATGATTATCCTGACATTGATTTAGATTTTGAAGATAAGAGAAGACAGGAAGTCAAGAGTTACCTAGTTCAGAGATGGGGCGAAGATAAGGTTGCTGCTATTGCAACATATGGAGAGTTCAAGGCAAAGTCTGTAATCAAGGATGTGTCCCGAGTGTTTGCTTTGCCGTATGCAGATGTAAATGGCATTACTCCATTATTCGAAACGCTCGATGAGCTAAAGTCGAATACAAAAGGTAGAATTTTCTGTGATAGGTATCCTGACATAATCAAGGTATCTGAGAAGTTGTCTGGACGCATTAGGACAACTGGCGTACACGCTGCTGGGATGGTTGTATCGTCTGTCCCATTGAGCGAAGTGTGCCCGCTGGAGACACGCAAGGAAGTTGGTGGCGATGGACGCGCACTGGTGTCTGCGTTCGAGATGAATGACGCAGAGAGCGTTGGGCTGATTAAGATTGACATCCTAGGTCTTAAAACGGTATCTGTAGTGACGGACTGCCTGAGGGCAATTAAGAAACGACACGGCAAGGATGTTAAGGAAGAGTCGTTAGCATTGGATGATCCGTCAGTTTATAGGGCAATCAACTCTGGAGATACGACAGGGGTGTTTCAGGCTGACGCTGGAGCATACAGAAATCTCATTGGCAAAATGGGCATATCGGATTTCAATGATCTAGTTACTAGCAATGCACTTGTTAGGCCGGGAGCTCTACTGTCCCAGGGTAAAGAATATATTGACTGCAAAAAGGGACTGTCGCGCCCGAGATATATGCATCCATTAGCAGAGCCTATCTTGAAAGACACTTATGGAACTGTAGTGTTTCAAGAGCAACTTATGAAGATTGCTGTTGAGATAGCTGGCTTTACATGGGCAGAGGCAGATATTTTGCGTAAGATAATTGGCAAGAAGAGAGACATTAGAGAGTTTGAGCAATTCAAAGAGAAGTTTTTGAAAAATAGTAAGATGGAAAGGGTCATGTCTGAAAAAGTATGGCATGATTTTGAGTTGTCATCTTTATATATGTTCAATAAATCTCATGCGGTAGCATATTCTATGTTGTCGTATCAAACAATGTGGCTGAAACTCAAGTATCCAGTTGAATATATGTGGAGCATGCTTGCAAATGAAAGTAACAAAGAAAAGATTACTGCGTATATTCTTGAAACTCAAAGAATGGGTATTGATATTTTACCTCCTGATGTAAATATATCTGATGAATACTTTACAATTGATGACGGGGGTATTCGATTTGGCTTAACAAACATAGCATCTTGTGGAACGAAGGCTATTGAAGAAATAAAAGAAAAGCGCCCGTTCAATTCATATGAAGAGTTTACTGGAAGATGCAGAAAGAATGCTGTAAATAAAACTGTAGTAGGGAATTTAGACAAGATCGGAGCATTTGAGTCCATCGGTCACGTTTCAGAGTATGAGCATAAAAAGTATTATCTTCCTATTCTTGGATTTCCAATCAAGCAAGAGTTTGATGATGACTTTAGCGACTTTGTGGAAAACTGTGTTGACTTTAATGTTAACGATGCCGACTTGCATGTTGTAAGAGGTGTAATTCGTAATGCAAAGAAGTGGCCTGGGAACATGAGGCTTGAACTTGAGGATGAAACTGGCTCGTTAACTCTATTTGCCGACAGGGATGCTGAAATTTCAAATAGGGATTACATTTATGGTTTAGTTGGAGATAAAGGAATTCATATGCATTGCGATGCCTTCAATTATATGGATAGTGATTTTTATGATTTCATCCAATTGATGCAAAAGGGCGTTGACCACGAACATGGAGAGTTATACAAGCATGGTCTTGGACTGTTTGATGACGAGCGAACTTTGATGTATTGCTTCAACTACAGAGTATTTCAAACTTCGAAGGGAACCAGCATGGCCAACATGTATTGTTGGGACGGGAAGCAGTTGGCGAAGATCGTCGTCTTCCCTAAATTATACAGAGTTTTTGCTCAAATGTTCAAAGAGAAGCAGTGGTATGCTGCTAAACTGGAAGCGATTACTGATCGGCGTGATAGAATTGGAAAACTTGATGGGTACAAACTCAACAATGCGAATTCAATGATTACGCTTCAAAACTATATTGAAAGGAAAAAAATAAATGTTAATAATTGACAAAAGAAGAGGTGACGGTGCGCCTGTAAAGGAGATTATTCCTACACCGAGTATGGGCTTGAACAGAGTCCTAGGTGGAGGATTATACACAGGGGCAACGCATTTGCTGTGGGGTTCTCCGTCTGCTGGTAAGACAACAATGGCTTACCATATTATGGCGACAGCCCAGGCTATGGGGTACCGTCCGGTGATTGTGGACTCAGAATTTTCATATAATGATGAGTATGCTGCAAAATGCGGTATCAATGTTGACGATATTGTATTGATTCAAGGAACCGTTGTAGAGGACATAATCAGAGCTCTCATTGGATACTTAGAACATCCTGTTGAGAAGCATATATTTCTGTTTGATTCTCTGAGTAACATCATTAAGGAAGAGTTCTATGACAAGCCAGAAGGGGGCAGAGCGTTAGGGTTGCAGGCTAGGTCGCAAGGGTACTTCCTCCAAAAGTTGGTTCATCATCTACACAAGGAGCGTAATATTATGATCTTCATTGCGCATCAAACGGTAGACCTTAGTGGGATGTATGCTCAGTTGAAGGCTAAGATGGGGAATGCTGTTCATCACAATATGCATAATATCGTTAGATTGTTCTTGTCCATGTCTGCGAAAGAAATGGAGAGGGATCCTAAGAAGATGATTACGAGCCAAAAGGTTGTTTGGACAGTTGATAAGACGAAGCAGGTTCCCACGATAGGCGCAACAGGACACTATTACATCTTGCCGCAGGCTGGAACGATTGATGAGAATAGAGAGTTGATCGACATGGCTGTTGAAATTGGCGCTATTGAGCGTCGCGGTGCGTGGTTTAGTTTTGAAGACAAGAAGTGGAATGGCATGGCTGCTATTGAACTTACTGATGACGATAAAGACAAACTGGGTGTTCTGATTAATGCCTAAGCGCACAGAGAAGCAAGAGATCAAACGTGATGGTGCCAAGGGCGTAAAAAATTCAGGCCGTGGCATGAGAAAAGGAGATGCTGAATTGAATGAGTTTTTAGTTGATTACAAGCATAATGCTTCAACGTTCACTTTGACGAGGAAGGCATGGAGGAAGATGCAGAAGGATTCTTGGAATGCGGAACATAAATATCCATGTATTTCTGTTGTTTTGGGTGAAGATAGTGACACAAAGGTTGCTATAATAGATTGGGCAGTGTTTATGGAATTGGTTCCGGGAAGTTATTATGAATAGGAAGGAATTGTAATGGAAATAGTTGTAGACGTTGATTACCTTGCCGAGTGTATGGGTGATCAAGCAGATGAGTTTATCGAAGTTATGAGAGTAGTAAGTGATATAATAGAGAATCCGTCAGATTACATAGGATTCCAAGCGACAAAGTATGCGACGTTACTGGCGGCGTATAGAACACAGATGATTATAAAGTCACAAGCTTATAAACGAAGGTCATCCCATATGTCTGAAACAGACAGATTACGTAATGATATGTGGAAGACCTTGTACCAGGCTTTAGAAGAAAATATCAATACGCTGAAATTATCAGCGAGAAGTGGGATGCCGCAGTGAAAAGTTTAGATAAGTTAAGAAACAAAGTTGAAACAGTTGAGGCTGTTAAAGTTGATGGGGAGGAACTGTCCGAACTCCTGGTAAAGTCTATAGATGATTTCCTGAACGAGAGGAACACTACGGACCTTAAGAGAGTTGACGGATTCCACCCAAGTTATACAAATCAGTGTGCAAGATACTGGGTCTACTTGTTCAGAGGCGTTGAAGCGGTCACAGATTTTGCCCCTCAGACGTATAGAATTTTTGACAACGGACATGCTGTTCATGATAGGATATACTCATATTTATCGAATATGAATATATTAAAGCATGAAGAAATGCCAGTTACTTTGGATGATCCGCCTATTAGGGGTACTTCTGATGGGGTGATTACTTTTCATGGTGATAAATTAATTGAATTGAAGTCAATATCAGATGCCGGATTTGCGTACAGAAAGATATATAATAAACCCAAAGATGACCATGTGCGACAGGCGCAAATATATTTACGCTGTTTGAATTTAGATAGCGGTTTTGTTATCTATGAAAATAAAAATAATCAAGAGTTATTACCTATATATATTGAAAAAGATGATACGTTCATTGATAAACTATTTACGAAATACCGTAAGATATATGATGCCTTTCTTAATGATAAACTGCCAACTAGACCTTATAAAAGTATAGCGTCTAAGCAGTGTACGTCATGTAATGTCAGAGAATTTTGTTGGTCGGATGAGGATGCAGGAACGAAAATATAAAGTCTGCGCAAATGATAAATGTTCCAACGAGTTCACACCTCGAGTGTATAATGCTATCTATTGCTCAACAGCGTGCCGTAGGATAGTAACGAATAAGAAGATATTAGAACGTTATCACGAAAAGAAGGCTGCCAGGAACAGAGTGCGTTTTTGTGAAATTGATGGGTGTACGACAAAATTGTCTAGATACAATCTAGAAGATCTTTGTGAATCATGTAAGAGAGAACGTTATATTATGCGCCTGGTTGGCTGGGGTTGGGATGAGAAGAAGTTACGCGAGGAGATGTCTTTGTGAAAACGCTAGGTAAACTTATGGACTACCAAATAATGTCTATAGACCCGTCTACCGTAGCGTTGGCCTATTCCGTAATAGACTCCGATAATAGAATACTTGACGTTGGGAAAATAGATTTGTCTTCAACAAAAAGTATTCATGAAAAGTTGCATATTATAACAACTTCATTGCCGGCTGTTATGGATAAATGGAATGTTAAATATGCCGTGATTGAAGAAGCTGTGTTCATCCAGAATTTCAAAACAAGTAAATTGATTTCGTATGTCATTGGTCATACGATGGGGGTTATGTACCAGCATTGTAAATTTATAACTGAGGCTAATCCAATTGTGTGGAAGCGTGGTATTGGATACAGCAAGGTCACCAAGGCCGAGAAGGAGCAATGGGAGAAGGAGATTGGTGCAAAGGGAGCAAAGAAGAGGGCTGCCTTTGAAAGAAAGGATCGGGTGAGGCAAATATTAGTAACAAATCTTGGGAAAGATTTTCAGGAGTCTAGGTATGATTCCGATGAAATTGACGCCATCGCAATCGGGGTCTGGTATAATGGGGTAGTGAAGGCGAGGTGATGTTTCGATGGCTTTAGAACCGTATAAGGATAGGGCTTGGCTTTATGAGCATTATGTTACGAAGCGTATGAATCTTAAGGATATTGCTAAGCGCTTGGAGCAGAGTCATAATATTTCTATTACGCAGCAGGCGTTGTATAACTGGGTTAAGAGGTTTGATCTTTTGAAGTTTCGTGGTAAGGGTCGTAACCTTGCGAGTACGGCTGGACGGAGACCTAAGTCTGCGATGCAGCAGAAGGTTGAGAAGATGAGGCGTAGTCGCATGAAGGAGATTAGGAATAGGAAGAAGGCTGCACAGAGAGGTATGGGCCGCAAGAAATGAGTTCGGAGACTTCTTCGATGCGTCGTAAGGTAGATCCTCACGATGTGGCTTTGTTTGGAAAACTGGATATGATTTATAACCAGTTGAGGTTTATTGAGGCGAAGCAGAATGAGACTAGGTTTGCTTGTAAGGGGTCTGGCAATTGTTGTCGGATTGGGTTGCGTGTTCATATGCTTGAGTGTGCGAATGTTGCCTTTAACATTCGTCAGCAGTATTATTTGCACATGGAGGACAATGGGCAGGAGGCTGCCGATGGTTATATGTCTGATATTGTTGAGAAGTTGTTGACTCGTATGCATGATGAGAGTTGGAATGAGGATGGGGAGACGACAGAGCTTTGTGCATTTTATGATAATGGGTGTACGATTTATCCTTTCCGTCCTATGGTGTGTCGTACTGTTGGTACGATTTCGCATGTTGACGATTTTTGTCCGCGTGAACGGAATGAAGGGGGCAATATTGACTTCTTCTCTGGCGAGCCTGTTAGGGAGGCTATTAGAGCGTTTCAGGACCTTATGATGGAGTATGCGGCAGGCAAGGAGGCGGATCAGAACTACGATATGGTGGTGTATATGCCACTTGGCATTCTGGCGTTCCTTTTGGAGAACGATCAGATCAACGAATTGTATCTGCAGACAGATCCTAAGTTTTGGCAGGGTGCTGATGGGTGGTTCAATTATCGTACTTACTTCACGAAGAAATACGGATACAGCGATGAGGAACTTACCTCAGCAGCGAAGGCTGCTGGTTTGGATGTTATATTTGAAGATAAAATTGAAATAATGGATGAGATTGAGAGATAATGTGATACAAGATAGAATTAAGGTAGGGTCAATGTGTGCTGGCTATGGGGGACTCGAAATGGGTCTCCGTTATGCTGGCCTAGATTTTGACTTAGAATGGGTTGCAGAAAATGATAAGTGGGCATCAGAAGTGTTGGAGAAACGCTACGGTGCTCCAAATTTAGGAAGTATAACAGAAATAGAGGATCCACCTTCGGTGGATCTTTGCATTGCAGGCTTTCCATGTCAGCCGTTATCTACGGCTGGGAAGAGGAGAGGATCAGATGATCAAAGGTGGTTAATAGATGATGTCGTCAGAGTTGCAAACGCTGCTGGAGCACAGTGGCTGTTCTTGGAAAACGTGCTTGGTGTGTACACCACCAACGAAGGTGAAGCCTTCGGGCAAATCCTCAATAGTTTGGCCGAGGGAGGGTTCGATGCGAGATGGTCATCTGTACGAGCTGATACATCTTGTGGGGCACCCCATAGAAGAAACAGATGGTTCTGTATCGCTTACAAGCGAGATGGAGGAGAGTCAGAAGCCGAGTCATTCACAAGAGCCACAGACAGGCTCGTCTCAGTTATTACCGACGCCTACAGTCGTGCATATGACGAGGAACGACGAGGAGGATCTGGAGGCTTATCTGGAGCGCAGGAGAAAGGCGAAGGAGAAGGCGAACAACGGGAATGGGTTCGGTCTGTCGTTACCGATGGCGTTGAAGATGCTTCCGACTCCGACAGCCCAGGCGGCAAAGCATGGGGTAACGAGGGATGTGACAGCGAACTCTCATGGGAACAATCTATGGGACATTCCATACCTCCTACCGACTCCGAGAACATCGGACACGAATGGTCCCGGGATACGGGGTCAGGGAGGGATGGACTTGAGGACAGCAGTATCGGTAATGACGGAGGCAAGGTTGCTTCCTACTCCAACAAACAGGGACTACAAGGGCAGGAATCAGAGAAACGACGATTCTTGTCTCCCCGGGGCAATCCAGCAGAATGTAATTGGGGAGATTACGAGCAAGCCGTAAGGCGTTGGGAACATGTGTTCGGTTGGTATGCTCCAGATCCAGTACAGGAAGCGCCAAAAGGTGGAACTCGTTTAAATCCTTCCTTTGTGGAGTGGATGATGGGCTTACCGCCTGGGTGGGTTTGCGATTTGGATATTCCAAGAACACATCAATTAAAGTTATTAGGGAACGGGGTCGTTCCTCAGCAAGCCGCTGTTGCATATCTGCAACTGTTGGGAGTGTTGGGAGGTGACGATGCCTCATAAATATTCAGTAGAGAACATCTATCAGTTTATATGTAGTAATTGCAAAGGATGGTGGTCCTTCGCTCAGATGAATCAGATTGGGTTTAAACCAATTTTGCCTGTTAAGATGCAGCAAAATACTACATGTCCTCATTGTAAGCATACAGATTCTGCATTGCGGTTTCCGATAAAGGAAAATAGCTTTACAGGAACAGCGTTCTGATGGGCTGGGCTGAGCATGGATGCTTTAGATACTTAAAAGGCGAACGTGTGTTCAAGCCACATCTTTGGAAGAATGTAGATACTCCAGATAGATGGTTGTGGTGTAGATGCCACTGGTGTGGCTTGTTTAAGAGACGGTTGGAGGATGAGTCAGGATAAAATTTTTTTTATATTTGCGACACTATGTCGCACTTATGTGGTAAAATGAAATAGTACAAAAAAAATATTTGTACACAGAATAGGAGAAAAAATGACTAATACAATTACGTTAGAAGAAGCAAGAAATCACATCTCAACTACCATAGAGGATACAGAAGTTGTCCCGTTTGCTTTTGAGCAAATTAAAGCACACACTAGACAAGACCTTGAAATTTCTGGTAAAAACTATGGATTGACTGATGCTGCACAGAAACAGTTTGCAGAAGCGATTAGTGTTCCCTTTCCTTTTGTTAAAAGGAGTCCCAGCCAGTTAGTTGCATTAAACTACAACTATCTTATCGGGGAAACTCCTCAGAGGGCATTGAATGCCGTTATCAGGGGAGGCAAAATCTCATCGTTCTGCGACGTTAACATTCCACATGTTGATCATTTGGATGTGCTCGAAGCCGCAGTTAATGAAGTTGGTGACGATGCATATTTGAGGAATTTCAGGATTGATGATAGTGGACTTTTGTCAACGGTCATTACGTCTGATGAGTTGAACTTCTTTACTGATGAGACTCCATATTTTGGTGGAGTAAAGGTTAAGTTCTCTGACACCTGGGCAGTACATCCGGTTGTTGAGGCTTATCTTGAAAGAGAATGGTGCACTAATGGTGCAACATCTCAAATTGATAAGAGGAAGTTCCGTGTTAAGGGATACAGCAGAGATGCCATTATTGAGCAATTTGCTGAATTCGCTGGAATTGCCAAGGGGCAGATCAACCCAATGTTTCAGGGGTTCGTCCATCTAAGAGACGAGATGGTCGATAACGTCAGAAATACGATTTTGAGAATTTGTCAGGAGCATAAGTTGCCTGACAAGGTATTCAATAGAATTATGGAATACTGGGGAACTGATGGATTCAAGAGTACATTTACGAATCCTGAGCATCTGGTTCAGCAGCCTACAATGTATCATGTTGTCAATTTATTCACATATGTTGGTACGCATTGTAGTGATTTAGCGCCAGAACATCGGGAGTTATTGATGGCGATTGGTGGCACAAATGCTATCAACCATCATGATCGATGTGGTTCTTGCGGGAGTCGCGTTTGATCATAGTTACTGTTCATCGGCTATGTCGGTGAATAGTATAGTATGATTGGAGGTCGTACAGCATGGAAGAATTATCGACAGATAAGCATAGTTACGAAGAGAATAAAGAGAGACAGCGGTGGTTGTATGCTATGTATGAGTATATAGGCACTAGGGGGACGCAATCTCAAGTTGCTAAAGCCTATGCCGATTTCGATATGGCACCTTGGGATAGCACTCCGTCTAAAGCTGATTTTGAGAAGATGTTCTTTATCGCTAGCACATTTCTGCGTAAGGATTTAGAAACTAGATTTTTAAAGCCTGTTGAGAAAATGATTGACGAACATGAGACTAAGATGGTTCAGTCACAAACTGAGTCTGCTATTGCTGCAAGGAAGCGAGCGAAAAGGAGCAAAAGATAAGAAATGATATACTATACACGGGTGATATTTAATGTCTGATGATGTTATTGAAATAGAAGAGAATGCTCCATTGACTCTGATTGACAGACTTGAAATTGTTGATCAGATTGGAAGTTATCATATCAAGGGGTATACGGTTCCTGAGATTGCCTCTTTGATGGACATTGAGAAGGTTGATGTAAGAGAATACATAAGTGAATACAAACTGATTTTGAACCAACAGGCAGAGCGTGATCCTTATTTTCTTGAACGGGTGCAGTTAAATACCATCAAAGCATTAACTGAGTTTGATGAGATAGGTAAGGAAGCTTGGGAAACTGTAAGCATTGCAACGGATCATGGAATGGTCAGTGCAAGGATCCAGGCTCTTAAGTTATGCGGAGAAGTTGCTCATAAGAAAGCACAACTGCATCAGTTGATGAACAACAATCAAACTGATGTGGAATATGTTGCAAGAATGCAACGAGCCGAGTCTGTAAACGCATTGCTGTCGAAAATCTTAAGGGATGTTATTGCTCAATATCCTGATATACGCGATAAGGTCCAAAGAGACTTGGCTGATGCATTTGAAATTCTTGACAGCGATATGATTGACATAGATAGTTCTGAAGTTGCCACGTATGAAAATCCATCCTCAAATAATATCCTTTCGCCTGCAGACCCTGCGGTAGACGTATCCGGTAATGATTCAGTTCAGGGAGGCAGTATACATCAATGAGTGATTACATGGGTCTGAATCTAGAATTAGATGATTTTACTAGACTATTGAACCAGGATGAGTTAGTTGAAGAACCTGTTTCTTTGAAGGTGTTCGTAGAAGATAAAAAATATTTGAATCTCCCGCCCCTGTCTGATATTCAAACTGAAATAGTAAAGCAGAGTACCCAAATATATAAGTTGCCCACCTTGCAAAAATTGATGGGCGAAGAATTGGGTAAAGCATACTACGATACCTACACTCAGAATGAGGTTATCTGTCAGTTGGGAAAGGGTTCCGGTAAGGATCATTGCTCTAGAATCTCTATGGCTAGAACAGTTTATTTACTTCATTGTTTACGTAGCCCATTGGAATATTATGGCAAGGCTACCGGTGTGTATGTTGATTTGTTGAACCTTGCTGTTAACGCTCAGCAAGCACAAAGAGTGTTCTTCGAGCCATTAAAGAATCTTATGCTGTCAAGTCCTTACTTCAATGAAGTTGGATTTGAACCGAGGGTAAGTGAAATCTTTTTCTTCTCTAGGCCAGTAAGGTGTTTCTCTGGTCACTCTGAATCAGAGGGTTGGGAAGGATATGAAGTTATGTCAATCGTTCTTGATGAGATTGCAGCATTCAAAACAGATTCAGAACTCAAAGGTGAAATAAGATCTAAAGGCTCTGCATCTGCTATTTATAATATGAGCAAGTTGTCTGTTATGTCTAGATTCCCGGAAATAGGCAAAGTTATTCTGCTGTCATTCCCGAGATATAAAGGTGACTTTATTCAACAAAGATATGATGGTGCAATTGAAAAGAATGAGCCTAAGACTTGGTGTATTAAAGCTTCAACTTGGGAAGTGAATCCAACAATTGAGCGTCATCAATTAGAATCTGAATATATTAGAAATCCTGTTGAGGCTAGAGCAAGGTTCGAGTGTGAACCGCCGGCTATGGAAGACGCATTCTTTAGAGATGCTGATTTGGTAAGGCAGGCATTTACTTATCATGATGACCCAATAGATGAAGAAGGCAATTTTAAAAAATGGTTTAATGGAGAAGATAGCAGGATAAGATACATCCACGTTGACCTTGGCCTTAAAAGAGATAGGGCTGCATTGAGTATGGTTCACAGCTCTGGCATAACTGAGATAAAGACTTCTATGGGAGTTGAGATGCTTCCAGTAATGAATGTTGATTTAGTGTATTATTGGGAGGCTGTTCCTGGTAATGAAATTAACTTTGCGGCAATACGGCAAATGATTGTTGCTTTGAATAGAAAATTTGAAGTCGCATCAGTTACATTTGACCAATGGCAGTCTGTTGATATGGTGCAAACATTGAGAGGTCTTGGAGTAAATGCTGATTTACACGGTGTAAAGAAAACCGATTATGACACTCTTATGACGGCAATCTATGATAGAAGATTACGCGGGTATTGGAGCGAGTTGCTTGTCGAAGATGAGTTATTAAAATTAAAACTTATTAACAATACCAAAATTGATCATCCAACTAAGGGCACAAAAGATCTTGCCGATTCTCTTGCTGGTGCAATATATACTTGTGCAAAGAACATATCGCATGATATGGAAGTTGAAATAGAAATTGTTAATACTGGCCCTGGGGTGCATGAGAAGTATGAATATGATATTGAGGTATCGGATGTTCTAATGGCTACCGAAGGTAATCCAGAATATCGTAGTGTAAACTCTCAAACAAGAGTAATGCCAGAAGAGTTACAGGATTGGATCGGAATCGTATAATACGATTTCCGTAAAAAATATATATTCAATTCCGTCAAACATTAGCTCAAATTCCCGTGGTGTAAATTTACAACGGCGACGGCATTGACGGAAAAGTTGGGTAAATATTAAAGAAAGAACTGGGAATCTAGCTTTTATTAGCGTTGTGCACTCTCAGGAAATGTTGATCTGCTATGCTGGTTTCTGGTGGGGACGATCCGCGTTCTCGCTTAGTGAATAAGAGATAAGGAAAAAGAAACAATGGCGATTACCAAAACGGAGTTCCTTCCCGACATCACTAGGGAATCAATTTCTTCGGAATTGATTCTTGAGATTAGGGAATGCTTGTTGGATTCTATGAAGAACAACACTCCATACAAGATTGATGACTTGAACGATGACAAAGAGTTCCATAACATGCAGCAGCGTGTTAGGACTCAGGCAAGGAAGTTGGGAATCAATGTCACAGTTAGGCGTGCAAAGAGTGAAGATGCTTTGTACTTCCAGGCTATTGATGATTTAAAGTCTGGTGCAAAGACTGTTGACGCTAATAAAGATGATAGCGACGAGTATTTCTCTAACTAGCATTACTTAATATTAGGGATCCCCCATATATATGAATGAATCGGCAAGGGTAGAGGTAAAACTCTACTCTTGCCGATTCGTCATCTAAGGAGTTATGAATAATCTAAATAAAGAGTATATAGCAAAGAAGATTGAAGATCAATACATTGTTCCAAATGGTCATTCTATAATGGCATCGTGGTTATACGATGGCTTTGATATTGAACACCTGATTGGAGATCATCACTCAGATACATCAAGTATTAAAAGCACTATATATGACAATGATGGTAATGTACTTGATAAAGTAGATGGCGTTAATAATTTATCGTTTTTGTTCTGGCTTGCAGACGAACTTAAACTTGAGTATGTAACGTACTTTGGTCGAGGAAGCCAGGCTAGAGAGTTATTTGAAGTTATTAAAACATGGTCAGAAAGTAGTGATGATGAATCCAAATGATATGATAGGGGAAAAGTGTCCTAGATGCGAATCTACAATAGAGACATTTCCAGCTCTTAGTCGAACGACTAGAGGAGTTGATGACATATCAGTTTATGTATGTTCTCCATGTGGGAATGCAGAAGCTATTGAAGATTATAGTGGAAAGGGGGCTTTACCTCAAGATAAATGGCCAACAAGCCCAGCATTAAAAGATGGCTATGAAGCCTGGAATGAAGTGATTGCGAAGTTTACCAATAAAACATTTAAGGGAATGAAAGGTACAGAATAATGGAAATCAACGCGAAAATTGGCGCAACAACAATTGAAATTGAAGAAGATAGCATTAACGAGTGGGTGTCTACAAGAGTAGAATACGAAGTTGATAGTCATATAGAAAATGTTGACTTTCAAGACCTCGTTAATGACGTTGTGTACGGTATGGATTTCTCAGACTATCTAGATACTGGCGATGAAGTTGATAGCCAGATTAGAAGTTTGCTGCAAGACTATGTTAGGACAACTAGCCTTTGTAGTGTTGGTACAGATTTCCTTTCTGCTGTTGAGCATTCATTGACATTTGATGAGTGCACCAACAAAATCAAAGAAATTGTTGAAAAGGCTATTGAAGAGAATACACAGCCAGTTACATTGGATACAGATGAAGGTCCGATTAGAGAGATTGTAAGGCAGGAAATTAGAAGTATCCTGTTTGGCACTCTTTCAAATGGAGAAAGTGAATCTAGCGATGCCGTACAAGGATCCTAAAAAGCAGAAAAACTGGCGACCTAAGGTTGTTGTAATTGACAATACAATGCCAGATGATACAACTACTAGGGAGAATATAATGCGATGGAGAGAAGAGCAATATCAGATCTTCCTGAAAGAGAAGGAGGAAGCAAATGCCTGATTCTGGAGATATGACGTATCATGAGTTTTACGCGTACAGGGATCATTTGGATTCCGAAAAGAGACTATTGGAGATGATGCTTGCGAGAATGGCTATGCAATGGTTTGGATATGACTATGACGATGATTGTTATGTCATCAAGATTTCAAAGAATTCTGTCGATGGGTATAAGTGGGTGTCAGTGTAATGGCTACAGATAGAACATTAACAGGAAGAAGAATCGTATTTCTCTTTAGTGATGATCCACATACTAAACTGAAGCAAGGTGATAAAGGTACGATTAAATATGAGCGTTATGATGATATATTTGGAGATGAGTCTATCCGTGTGGATTGGGATAATGGCTCGACTTTAAGCATGATTAGGGGTAAAGATGCATTTACCATTCTCAATGAAGGAGAAGAAGGAAATGAGCAATAAAGAATACATTTACCATCCTGTTGGTATAGATTTCTTTGACCCAAAGGTTCCTATTGAAGATGGTCGTGTTGTTGTGAAGGTTCAGCCTCATGGCTGTCCGAAAAATGGAACGCTAGGTCATTGTTACATAGGTGATCCAGATACCAGGGAAATGATTGGTTTGGTTTTAGAGAAGAGTTTAACAGAACTAACAGAATGCAATGATGAGGGGTAGAGATTATTTTGATATTGCGCAAGCAATATATGATATCGATACCTGGGACGATCCTCAGCTTATAGCCCATAGTATGAATATAACTGATTCGATTGCTAATGTGCTGTTCTATGACAATCCAGATAGATTTAATGAGGAGAAGTTCAAAAAGCATGCCCTGAAGGGTATTGAGTATAAGGAGTAATGATATGAGAACTGAACTAGCAGGATATTGTGGTGTGGATTCAGGACAGATAATGGTGATTGATCCATGTTATGCGTTTGGGGACAACTATAACGGTAGAGATGGTGAAGCCACAGGCGGAAACTATGATGCTATCTGTAGAGTAAGTATTGCAGATACATATGGAGAGTTTCCTCTGCCAGCGAATGGATACATTGGAAATGTTGGTGTAGTTACATCTTCTGGCTATGGTGATGGTTGTTATCCTGTCTTTGTTGACATTGATGATAACGACAGAGTGATTGAATTGCGTATCAGTTTTGCTGGGGTCAGACATGATGATTATTCAACTATGATGGATGAAGAAGAAGAGGAAGGGTTGATCTAATGCCAAATTGGTGCGAGAACACATTGATTGTTGCAGGCGAGAAATGGAATATTGAAGATTTCATGACTCAGATAGCGAATCAGGAAGATATTGGTGATGATCGTGTAGAAGAATATCATATTCTGCACAACCTTTACCCTACTCCTGAAAGTTTAAATTTGCCTGCAACATTTCGTGGTGCGGGTGAGGAAAGTGATCCGCATCATATTGAAAAACTATCTAATATCAAAGAGCATGGTTATGCTGATTGGTATGAATGGCGTAATGCAAAGTGGGGAACAAAGTGGGGAGATTGTGAAACGCAACTTACTGACCAGGATTATCGTGATAATTTTGGCAAAGTAATGCTTTCTTTTAACTCTGCATGGGGACCTCCATATGAAGGCATAAAATATATTGCAACTATCTTTCCAAGATTGCTTTTCGATTTGCGATACTATGAGGAAGGGATGTGTTTTCAAGGTTACATAACTATCATAGGCGAAAAAATAATTGCTGAGCAGGAAATGGAGTTTATGCAGGACTCTGAACGTCGTTGGGAGTGGGTTGATGAGGAATATGATGCTCTTTCGCAAGAGTATTTGGAAGCGTTATGATATTGCCAAATGGTATGATCATGAAAGAAGAACGACATGATGATGGAGATATTAGATATCATATATCTTTGATGCAGGACCATCATGAACTTACTATCATATTAACTGGAGAAGGCGTCATTATGGATGCTAGTAGTTGGAATGAGAATATAGATGGTGTCGTTGAAAACGAAATAATTGGCACTGTCGGAATGACGTATGATGAATGGTTTGATTTCGTAGTGGATGAAATTGGAGGCGTATGGGCAAAGGCAATTTCGTAGTGGATAAAATTGGAGATGTATAATGGCTAAAGTAATACCTGGTTGGTATCCAATCGACAAGATTGTTGCGTTCTGGTGTAAAGAATGCAAAGGTAAGTTTCATCAGTCGTCAACGTCTGAAAATAGACTCTGCCAGAACTGTGAACATGAAGAGTGGGTGAGGAGGCACAATGGCTGAAATGATGACTCAGCCATCTTCTGCGGTTATTATTGCGTTAAGTAAGAGTGAAACAGAATCTTTGGTTACTGCTTTGCGGCGACTGAGAAAAATAGATGGTAGGATTCCTAAGAATTTGGAAGGAATATTGAACAGGATGTATACATACGCTGTGGAGGTTTACAACTATGGCAGTTAAGAAGATGGGACTTGCTCCGAGTAAAAGGAGGAAGAGGGTCCGCAGAAAGGGAATCCATGCGAAAGGTAAGCGTTCTAGGAATCCTAATTCTAAGAATTATGTCAAAGTGTACAATGGACAAGGGAGGCCGTAATGGCTTACTATGCTAATGTTTATGAACTTGATAGGGTTTATGCTGGCGATGAAGAAGGTGGTTGGTGGGTAACTACTTTTACTCCTAAGGAAAGTAGTAAGTTTAATACTAAGCTTAGGGCTAGGATTGAATTAGAGCGCATGCTGCGAAAATACCTTAAGATTAAGCCTGAATACGGATTGCATTCAGTGAACTATAGTGGTGGAGTATTTAGTGGTCATGTAGAAGATAAAGAAGCAGAGTTTTATCCGAAAGGACCGATACGTTATGAATGACGATGATGGCAATAGAGATGTTTACAATATATATTATGAGCGTAAAGAAGAAGCGTATGTCCGAGCTTGGGATATGTCGTTAGCCCAAGCACAGGATTATATTGGACTTATCAATAGAGATAATCATATCAAGGTCCAGGAAATTGTTGATTTTATTGCTAACGATATGATGGTTAAATCTATGACAAACACATGGATGAGTGACAATGAGTGACAGTATTCAGATGCTAACTAAGTGTGTTGAATGTGGCCGAATCTTTGATTTGATGGATGAGGTTGATATGAATGAATGGCATTATGGACACGACTGCGAGGTAGAATAATAATGGTTGGATCAAACTACCCACCAGGGGTAACTGGAAATGAATATGAAATAGCCGGTCCTGATCTTACGTGGGAAGATCAGCATTACTGTGATGATTGCGAGAAGTATACTGAGTTTGATTTCGAGTCATTCCGTAAGATAATTAGCGGAAGATGTGCCGTATGTTCAAATGAAATTGATTTAGGAACTTACGGCGATTACTTTGTTGATCCAGATAGACAGAGAGATGAACAGATGGATAAAGAAGAAGACTCTAGATTGTCAAAGGGAGAATAATATGAGTGTACATGATCACCAGAAGGCTTTAGAAGAAGACCTGAGTATACTGAAAGGTGCGACTATTGTAGATACGCGCGTTGATGTTGAAGATGACTTCGGGTATCAGCAACTATGGCCGGTGCTAATTGTTGAAGTGAAGAATGATAAGGTAAGTGTAATATCTGAATTGGCAATCTCTCAGGACTTTGAGCAGAATGGTCCTGGGGCAATTATTGGATTAATGGAAACCAAACAAATACTTGATAGGGAAGGTATTGATGAGTAGTGAAGATAATGATGTAAATGCCGAAGCAGCATTTAGACATCAAACGGAAGAAATGGTAAACTGGTATGAAACTGAATACGATGAAAAGTGGGACGATGCTGTAGAAATTCTTACTGATTCTATTCTTGGTATAACCGAATATCGTCAGTTTGATGTTTGCTTTGCGACAGGAGGACCGGCTAGACATTTTAAATTCACTGTCAATGAAGACAATGATGTTATGGAAATGTCATTCTGGTATTATGACTGGTTCTATGGGAAAGAATTTAAAATTAGTAAGCATGATGAAGCCTGGGATGCTTGGGAAGAACTTGCGAACTGGGTTCATGAAGTTATGATGAGTAGTTAATCATGCCAGCACAGAAAAAGTATTATATCGTAGAATATAGATATGCTGTACGTGTTGATGACAAGACAGATGTAACGTCGGCAATATCTAAAGCGAACGTAATAGCCGAAAGGAAGTTTGGCTTCCGGCCTAAGAATTGGTATGCTAGGATATTCGAATATGCTGGTGGAGTTGACGAAGTAGGTGTGACAGCAGAATACTTTTACAATCCACATAGTGTGTCGTATAGAGAAGTAGATAGAAATTGGGAATCACATAAAGAAATGATTGAGAAGGGATCAGAACCAAATGGCGATTAGAGCAGCAGAATGGAAATGGCCTAATATAAGCATTCCTTTTGCTAAGGAAGATTCTTCCGTAGTGGAACGATTTGACTTTGTGAAAGATCAAAATAATGAAAATTATGATTTGACTGTCATCTTTAGAAATGGCGGAGTGTACAGGTATTTTAGCGTTGAACAAGAAGATATTGCGAGCGTTATTTTTGCTCATTCGATAGGCTCAATGTTCAACAAATTATTCAGTCAGGCTGGAAAATATAGGTATGAGAAGATTGGATGATGAATAACGCATCAAACCACATTAGAGATGTATACCTTATTGTATTTACATTGGGATTTATTTCTTTAGTGTGGCTTGGTGCGTTGGTTATTACAGGCGTCCTTTATCTGGAAAATATAGTGAAGGGCAATAGTTCTAAAGGAGAGTAATATATGAAACTGTCAAGTGTTGTGATGGTTGCAATTTTGATAGTATCTAGTTGTGCTCCAACTACGACATGGAATAGTCATTCTATTTCCGGTGCCGAAGCTGAAAGTGATTTTTTTGAGATAAATAATATCACTTATGACTACAGTTCGGATATGGTAAATGATGAAGTAGAGGTTGTTATTGATTATGACGCTGAATGGAAGATCTTTGTGCGTGAAACTTTGGCCGTCCACGCTCAAAAACCTGAACATCCGTTTTGGAGTGCGTTCGAAATTGAATCAGTAAATAATGATATTGTATGGGTTGATCCGCTAAGTCTTATTGATATAAGTAAGTTATTGGATGACCCTGAGATCCTGGAATGGTATACTTCTATAGATTATAAGTTGATTTACAATTGTAGTGTCTGTCATATTGAATCTGTTGTCAGATGGGCAGGCAAGGTTTCTGTGTATTTTGAGGATGATGATTTTGATTGGGCAATGAGGGTTATCCTTTGTGAAAGCACTGGTCGTGATCGTGTGCTTAATCCTAGTTCAAAAGCATCAGGCTTGTTTCAGCATTTGCCGAAATTTTGGGATGAGAGACATGTTTGGGCAAATGATGCCGGCTATGTTAATGATGGAGATATATTAGATCCTGAAGATAACATTGCAGTTGCTGCCTGGTTATATTATGAAGATGGTGGCAGTAAGCATTGGAATCCTTCAAAACATTGCTGGAAGTAGTCTTAGGGAGCGGAAATGCATTCCTTGAAAAATATACACTCAATTTTCGCAATTATTAAGGTTAAATTTGCGGGGCGCAAAATTACAAAATGTCTTGATTGCGCAATTTCGACAACGTTTCTCGAGCGATTCTAACCACAATTTTCCAATTCCCTAGCAGAACTTAGACAACTATTCTTCATGTGCTATGCTCTCTTTTGTGGGGAGAACTACCCACGCAAATCGCCGGTTAAATCAAATCGATAATCTAAACTAAAGGGGTAACGATGAGCACGACGGTGAAAGAAAAAAAATGTGGTTGTATTATTACAACTACTTTTGATAACCGCAAACTAGGCATCAAAGAGGATAAGGATGAAGTTGTTCCTAAAGGTAAGAAAATTACTAACGAACAACTATGTCCTCAGCATGCGCATAAGTTGCGTATGAAGAATTTGAATAAGAAATGGCTAGGTCATAGAATAGTTGGCAAAATAGAGTATGGCGTTGTTGTTGACTTTATGTGGGATGAAGGTATTCTGTACTTTGTCACAGATGAAGAAAACGCAGTTCCGTATGATGTTTATGTCGAATACCTACGTTTGAAGAAGAATGTAGAAAACGGCAATGATCCTGAAAGGCATACTGAAGGTGCTGCTTATTCTAAAAGGCATTTTGGCCCTAAAGCTCCGATGAGGAGGAATTGAATGATAGAACGTGAAGAAGGTTATGTCAATAGATACACTGGCAATGATCATTTGATTTATTGTAAGTGTGAACGTTGTAAAGCGTTCTGGATGGAATATCGTAATGAAGTACCAACCGCAATGGAAAGCGCAGGTGAAGCGTAATGGCTAACTGGAAAGATAAGTACAAGATAGAAAGTAGTCCATATCTCAGATTGTGTCATTGCCATTGTGTTAAATGCCAAAAAGGATCGGAATACGGTATTGGCATTATTTGGGAACAGAGGGGTGAACGTTGGTTCAAACTTGGTCCTATTGAGCCTGTAGAGCGTTACGCTAAGGTTTAGTAGAGTTACCGCTCGAGTGGTGGAATTGGTATACACAAAAGACTTAAAATCTTTCGCTGAAAGGCATATGGGTTCGAATCCCATCTCGAGCACTATTTATTAAATTAATGGTTAGGAGAAACCGATGTATATTTTAGGATGGTTTACGGAAGAACCTGAGGAACTTCGAAATAAAATTCAAACAATGTCAGAGTTGAGAGCTGAAGATGCTCTTATGGATTACTTTGATGGTGTCCGTGAAAAGCTGATGCAGTTTGAAGATATTCATGTGTCTGAACCTGAGGGACCTGTTTATTATGGTTCATTAGAGGAACTTTCACATAATGAGTTAGTTTGCAAGTATCAAGAATTGTCTATTGCATATAAGGAGTTGATGCAAAATGGGTAGCGAAGAGAATGAAGGAAAGTTTGTCAATGCGGCAGATTTTCTATCTAAAAGAGAATACAACAAAATCTTTCATCCTGAGTTGGTGAAGCCTTTGCGAAAGAAAGCAAAGACATTGACTGCTGAGGAAGTTGAAAGAAGAAATGCGGCTGCTGATCGTCTTTATCAAAGACGAAATGGTGACCTGGAGTTTGATTTGACTGAAGAGCAGATTGAACTTATTGAGAAGTGGAATGCCACGGTTGACGCAGAGAATGCGGAGGATATGCGCAGATTTTTAAGAAATCGTGGAGTCAAAATTGACGAGATTGGAGAAGAAGATGAAACTGATTAACTTGAATAGTTTTGTTTCGTCCATTGAGGATAACGTTATCTATCATCGTTATGCGGATGAAGATGGAACCTTGAATGTAATCGATCCTTGTGAAGATTATGTTAGTCATGTGTTGAAGAGTAAGGCAGATTGGTTCCCAACATATATTATGATTTGCACCAGGTGCAAAGGTAAAGGCAGTATTGGTAATCCAGCATTCAATGGAACTTCTGTTGATTGGTGGATTGAGAAAGATGGTGACACTGATGGATTAAATGAGTATCTACATGGTGATACTTATGATGTCCCTTGTGATTATGAGTGCGACCAGGGTAAAGCTATGGGTATTGATTGGGATCGTTTAGCGGAGATTGCTTCGTATGAAGATCTTGATATGTTAGAAAGAATGTCACAGTTGATTCACGATATTGGTAAATGGAGAGATACGTTTCTAGAGGCTGATGCTGAAAGAAGCATGTCGAGTTATGGATTGGGGTACTAATGGCTTACGTAGTAAGAGATGATGATGAAGGAATAACGGTTATTATATTGGAGCCAGTTGAAGATGCAGCATTAGGTCACGTATTTGCAAAATATGGTCGCTTGATGCCTGAATTGGATAGTTTGGCTAAACTAATGTCGGAGGGAAGTTAGTAATATGAAGAATACAATGTATATTGGCTCTACAGCGCCATGTGGTGAAGATGGCGTTCAGTTAGGTTCAGAAAATTATTACAATAGGGCAGCAAGAGAAGGGTTACGTTTCCTTGATCAGATTCGTAAGCATTATGGAGATGAGCCTGGTTTGAGTTATTTGGATATAAAGAGTAATCCACATGACTTTGGAACTTATCTTTCCATTGAATATTATTACGATGATGAAAGTGAAGCTCATACTAGGTATGGTTTGGATATTGAGGGCGACGTAAAGGGAGTCCTTGAATATTGGGATCCTGCTGTTATTGATCCTGGGCCTAGTGAAATGGAAAAGGCTGCGAAGTATTGGGGAATTGAGGATTGGGATTACGATGCAGTATAAGACAACTTCAGTAGAAGATATTATTGCAGACTCTGCAAGGAGAATTGTAGATGATGGCGATAACTATCATAAAACAAGTGTGCGATCAGAAATGGCATATCTTATTTCAATAATTAGAAGTTTACTTGTTGTTGAGATAACTAAACTAAGGGAGGCAGAAGAATGGGACGAGAATTATTAGAAGCTGGTGATTTCTTTGAGTTCCTTGAATTCTTTAACAAGAATCATGAAGCTTTGATGGAAGTATACAATTGGCGTAAGGGGCAGGCATTTTTTAATCTGCTTCATAACAGAAATGCTGTTTGTGCTGAAAGATTGAGGGGTCATTTACTTGATCCTTTTCATAGGGATGAAGTTTCAGACAAGGTTTGGGATTTTGTCATGGAAAACTGGGATGATGGTATAAAGCCTGAATTTCGGGTTTCCAAGTCTTTGCAGAACAAGCATAACATAGCGTAAGGAAAGAACAATGACATTTTATATTCAACAACAAGTTTGTGCTGAGATGCAGTACTTAGACGGTGAAGATAATCCAGTTCATTCTGATCTTTGTCCGAATGATCATACAGTTTATAACTTGAGTGATGAGGCAAGGGCAATGTATCATCGTTGCCTGGATGAATGGATAGACAAGTCAGAGGGTTCAGGGTATTTCTTTATTGGGGATAATGGTTATCATCGCATTCGCGATAATGAACTTGCAGCAGTTGCTGCTAAACTAAAACCAATAACAGTTGCGTCGGAACTGAAGAAACTAGAAGGATTGGCAATTATGAAGATGGCGTTCGGTGAAGTACATGAAGAAGGAACGGATTGTCCGTGCTCTATTTGTGTGGAAATGGCAGAGGTGCACAATGCGGCAATGGATGACAATAAAGAACAGCAGATCGTTCTTGGAAAGGGGAGTGAATGATGACTTTGGCGAGTTATGGGTTTAAAGGACAAGTTTGTGCTGAGATTCAGTATGATAAGAATGAGGAGGGTATTGGTCCGGTTCATTCAGATCTTTGTCCTGACGGCCATACTGTAGAAAACTTAAGCGATGAGGACAAGGCAATGTATCATCGTTGTCTTGACGAATGGTTGACCTTATCAAAAGGTACAGGATATTTCTTCATTGGGGATAGTCGATACTATCGCTTTATCCCTGGTGAATTGGATAAAGATGACGCTACTGACATGATTCGTACATTGTCAACACCGAGAGAAAGATAACTTATGAGTAAGTATATTAAGATTACAAATGAAGCATTGGAAGTTCCCAGGTTATTCTTGGAACTATTGGGTGTTTCAACAAAAAGAGATAATGATGACACTATTGGCCAGTTTGGTTCAGGCACAAAGTTTGCGCCAATCTTTGCTTTGAGAGAAGGCTGGGAGTGGGTTAGTACAGGCTATGATAATGAGGGTGGCTACACCTTAAGTTATCAGGTTACTAATGACAATCCTCATGGCATTGATGTTATCCAATTTAGATATGATTTGCCGAATGGTGAAATCCATATAAAGGATTCGTCATATTCATTAGGCGCTGGAGAGTTGGGATGGGATCACGCATACCAAGTCTTTAGAGAAGCGTTTGCTAATGCTTTGGATGCTCATTATGAAGATGGCTCAGAATATAGCATTGACATGGTAGATTCAATTGGTGAACCAGAGTTTGGAGAATTTTCAGTCTATTTGACTGCTGATCCAGAGTTGGTTGACATTGTTGAGAACTTTGATAGGTTCTTCTCATTGAATCGTGAACCAGTATTCACTGATAGATTTGGCAACAAGCTTTATGAAAAGATGTTGGATGACAAAGATGGAATCCGTGTCTATCATAAAGGTGTCTTGATCTATGGTCCTGAGTTAGTTCGTGAATCAAGATTTGATGAGATGACTTCAATCTTTGATTACGATTTGGCCAAGGTGGACATTGGTGAAGACCGTAAAGTGAAAGACATAACTGGAACTGAATTGTATACTATGATAAAAATGTATGCACGAAACATGTACTATCGAGAAGGTGGTGCTGAAGTTCTTGTCAATCGCATGGTCAATGACAAACTATATACTGGCTCAGATCCGAACGATAAGTTTGTTTGGGAGTTCTCGTATCCATACTCATTCAAAATATATGATTACGAAGAAGGCGTAGATAGGGACAGAGCGGATGCTTTTGGTAAAGCATTTGTTAGTCGTGCCGAAGCGCTTTATTGTGATGATACATTTGAAAGGATTGGCATTGTTTGTAGGGATAGCGGTTTAACTCAAGGAAGCATTTGTGAAAGCCTTGAGGAAAGAGGAGTCTATCCTTTAATAGTTTGCCAATCTGTGTTTAATCTTGTAGAGTCTACTGGAGGCAAGAAGAATGTTGCGGCATATATTCTTGGTGAAGGGTTTGATACAGACTTCATGCAAGTATATGGAGACGATAAAGAGTTCTATGACCTTGCGTACAAGACGATTGTAGATTATGACTCAAGGATTGTATCGTATCCTATTAAGATTATGCGAGAGTCTACTAAGAATAGTAGTATTCTTGGCAAGGCTATGAATATTAATCGTACTGACAAGACTACGTTTATTGCTATAAACAGTAGTTTGATCACTACGAGAAATATTCAGTTGCTTATCGCTACTATCATTCATGAACTTGATCATGCGGTTAGTGGTGCTCTTGATAACACTAGAGAGTTCAGGGATTTGGCTGATAATAGATTGGGAGATCTTATTATTAAGCATCACTGCGATAAACAAGAACTTATTGACATCATGAACAAGTGGTCAGAAAGTGACAGCATTGTTGATGATGAATAAATGAGTGGTCGGGGGTATAACTCAATCAGGTAGAGTAGCAGACTTTTAATCTGAAGGTTTTGGGTTCGATTCCCAATGCCCCCACTATGAAATATAAAGAAAGGAAAGGAAATGAATAACAAATCCTGGGGTGTTAAGGTAGATGTTGCCACACCGAAATGCTTCTTCTGTGGTAGGGGAAGCGTTTTACAGGCATCTGAAGAAGGCTTTAAGAAATGGCAGTCAGGTACGTTGATTCAATTTGCATTACCAGAATTGACAGATGATGAACGTGAAATGTTGATGACAGGAACTCATCCTGTTTGCTGGGACGAGAACATGATAGATGATGAAGACGATGAGTAAAGGTGGAGTGTGTGGGGTAATCGAAGAAGGTAAGCAATGTGGTAAGCCAAGGAATAGTATTACTCCAGAAGGATTGAAACTGTGTCTGAATCATGCTCATAAGTATCGTAAGTGGGGTGATCCTAACTTTGACTTTTATCGTGACTCAGAGTTTCTTCTTGAGACAAAGCCTTGCCAGATTCCTTTGACTTACAAAGATGGTAATCCTATTTGTGGGCGAGTTGGTAAGGGTGGGTCTATTGGAGTATGTACTGCTCATTGGCAGAGAAAGAATAAGGCAGGTGATTATATGACTGATAAGCCTCTTGCTCTTGTTGGTTTATCAACAGAAGAAAGGTATGAGATTTATACTGATAGGTCAGAGAAGTATATTGTTGATGAGCAAATACTTGGGATGGATGATCCGTGTTGGAAATGGCAGAAGGTAAATCCAAATGGTTATGGAAACATTTCTTCTATGTTCAATGGAGAGTCTTTGGTTCATCGTGCTTTTTATATTTATCATAATGGACCTATTGAACCGGGTAGAACCATACATCATTTGTGCAGGGAAAAGAATTGCTGTAATCCTAATCATTTGAGGGACTGGAGTGATTGGGAAAACGTAGATGAAGCATCACGTTTCAAGTATGTTAATACCAGAGGTAAAGCAATTGAAGAATTGATTAACGATCCTGGAATGACAATGAAAGAACTAAGACAAAACATCAAGGATTTAGCATAAGAGTCCTGGTTACGGGGCAGAAAAGGAAAGAGAAAGATATGAAGAAGAATAGCGAAGAAAAGTTCATTAAGGTTTGTGGTAAGAAAGATTGCTTTGAGAAGTATAGGGCAAGAGGATTGTGCGTGAAGCATTATAATTATGCATACCACCAGGGTCTTTTTGATGATCTTATCAAGGAAAAGAAAGATATGAAGAAGGATAGCGAAGAAAAGTTCGTTAGGATTTGTGATAAGAAAAATTGCTTTGAGAGGCATCTCGCAAGAGGATTGTGCACGAAGCATTATAATTATGCATCTAAGCATAACCTTCTTGGTGATCTCATCAAGCCTGAAGATATTGAGGCTATAAAGGCTGGAAATGAAGAATTGCGAAAGATCAATTCTGGCTTGACTGCTCAGTTGCATAAGGCTTTGACGAATCAGAAGAAGGAATTGAAGGCTGAGCAAGAGAACTTGCGTAAGGCAATAGCAAAGCTTGAGGTGGCGTAGGAACTATAAAGATTTGTGGGGCTAAGCCATAAAACCTCCTTTTTGGGATGGTTATGGGAGATCTGCTTTCTATCTCGTGTCTCTATTTGTTTATCATTTTTCTTGGGATTGGTGATAAACGAGGGATAGAATGTTAAATGCATTTATGACTAGTGCTTAAAGATTTCCTGCCCCACATTTGCCCTATTAGCTCAATGGAAAAGAGCAACAGGCTTCTATCCTGTAGGTTGTAGGTTCGAATCCTACATAGGGCGCGAATGAGTATACAAATTGTCAAATAGAAAGATTAAAGTTCAGCGGTGGCCGAAATGGTAAATATTGTGGAAAGTGTACAAAATGACCTGGAAAGTGGTCGAAAAGGAGTCAAAAGTGACTGATATTAGACAAGAATATGGTGGTTCTGAAGAATATATTGAAAAGATGGCAACTGAAAGTATGCGTCGTCCTGATGATTTTGGGTACTGGGGTGATGATGATATGTTTAGAACCTGGGGTTTTTCTGGCATAGATTTGGTCAGAGATGCTACCTGTTTGGATAAGGCAAATTGGGAAGCATTCCATAGAGATATTGTCCAGGAATATCCTGATGACTTTAGAGTTGAAAACTTTGGACATTGGGCTGTAGGTAGTGTCGACAGAACACTTGTTCGTGTTTTGAATGATGAGGAAGCAGGTATTGTGTATGACAATATTTCTGACGCTTTCATTCATACATTGAGTGTTCATGATGCGATTGCAGAACATTGTGTGTTGGATGAAACATTGCTTGCTGAGGAAGAATACCAAGCAAATATTAGTTGGATTGAATGGGCCTCGAGTAGTAAAGAATTTGAATGTGTTGATACTTCTGATCCTAGTTCATATGAGAAATGGTTGGATGGTCTAATTGATAATGAATCCTATATGTGCCCCGATGCCGATGAGTATCCAGACGATAATGAAATGTTATTAGCAGCTCATTATCAAGGTATGTGGTCTAAGGATTTTAAAGAGTTTTGGGTTGAGTTCTGTGATAGGCAAGAATTAGAAGTTCCTACCTTATTTAAATAGGAGAAGATATTAATGAGTGAACTTATTGGATACAGCGAAGAAGTGCTGACAACATTATATAATGTAGAAGATCATAGACCTGCTTATTGTGATAGATGTGGTAGTTATCATGGCAATGATGCCGGCTGTGATCTTTGTGGTGATTGTATGTGTGATGAAGTTATATGCCGTTATGAAGATGGGCAAATAAAATTGCCTTGTGACAATGACGGTTGTGATTTGGAACACTTTATAACGGAGGATTGCAATGCCTAAGTATGATATCGAAGTTCAATTGACAGGAACAGATAGTAATGCGTTTGCTGTCATGGGTAAGGTTAGTGAAGCATTGAAACGTCATGGTGTGAATGGCAGAGAGGTTGCTGAATATATAAGTGAATCTATGACTGGTGACTATGATAAGTTGCTACAGACTGCTATGAAGTGGGTGAACGTATTATGACTGAAGTTATAGAAGAAGCAGAACAAGAGAGTCGACGTTGCGGAAGATGCGATGTTGAATTAGAAAGAGTTGACCATAGAGATCCACCATCTCAAATATTGAATGGATTACAAATCTATGCTGAGGGTTATTATGGTGGGTTTTGGGATACTCTTTCCTTTATGGGAGAGGGTCCAGTAGACATTAGTTTATGTCATGACTGCTGTATCTGGTTGTGTGATGAAATACCTGTGTTTGCGATGGAAGCAGATGGAGGTCATGGATTTAATCCAGAAGATCCTGTATCCCCACAAGAAAGATGTTGTGATTATGCATTTGATTGGAACACTGTTCCAAAAGGAGATGGTTAAATGGGTTACTATATAAGCATAGAGGGATCAGATTTCACTATCCCGAAAGAACATTTAGATGAATCATATCGGCGTATGTGTGAATTGAATGTTACTCATCATGATAAGAAAACAGGTGGTTCTTGGACTAAAGGTCAAGAGCCAGTAAAGTGGTTTGCTTGGATGGATGAGAACTATCCAGAAACTTGTAAGGATGTTTGGGCCATATTGACTGACCTTGGGTTTGATATTGCATCAGATGATAGGGGAATAACTCTCATGAGTTATGATAGCAAGATTGGTCAAGAGAGCTTGTTTCTCGAGTGCATCTCTGAGTTTGTGGTTTCATCAACTAAGGGTTTAAAGCCATTCATTATTTGGAGTGGTGAAGATGGTGCATCCTGGAAGGAAGTTTATGGTGATAAGGAAGTACGTATCTACGAAGGAACAACCATATTTATGGGAGAAGATGATGAGCACTAGAACAATCAAGAATTCAGAGTTTCCCAAATGGTATGAGATTACAATACAATTTGAAGCGGAGAGTGAACAAGATGCACACAATCGTCACGATAATGCTGTTGATGCCTTATGTGGTTGCACAGATGATATTGACACCGTTTGCATTAGCTTTGTTGCGTCGATGAGACCAGCGAGAGAAAAGAGTGATACTCGTGCTATTTACCATAGTGAAAGGTGATACAAATGGGACTTGACAATATGCCAAAAACTTTACCATGTGAAAGTGAATATGGTGTAGATATAGATGAATCACCTCATGGTGAACATTGTAATAACATGAAGGATCAAGGTAAGTGTCCTTGGAAGATAAAGATGCTTAATGCCGGCATTCCTTGTTATGGTATGCTTGGTTTGGATTGTTGGTATCGTGGTAAGCATGGAAACTTTATGCTAAGGAAACTTGCATCTAAAGGACATACTTCTCCATTGGATTTTTATGGAGATGATGTTGATGGACTTAATGAACAGGATTGTTTAGATTTGGCTGAGTGGATGGCAGAACATGCCGAAGCGTATGCTAATGCTGTTAGTCTTGAAGATAGACATCTCCAGGACATGATTGAAGAATACAGATATGCAATCAACTGGTTGAAGTTTGTTGCGCCTTATGGCGGATCGAATGTGTGGTACTGATGTTATATGATTGGAAAAAAGAAGAAGACTTTCCAAGACAAAATGTATTATATTATATAGTTGACACTATGAGCACTCCTCTTTTCAAGAGAATAACTTATTGTGTGTTGGCATTTACAATGTTGATGTGGCTACTGAGGGATGTGTTTGGTATATGATAGATGGCATTATTCCAAGTTGGTGTGATAAGGCTTTATGTAAGAGCCTGTCAGCCAAGGAGATAGAAAATTTCTTTCCTGATAAGGAAAGTGGTGATGGTAAGCAGAAGGCGAATAGGGCTAAAGCGTATTGTAGAAAATGCCCTGTTGTTGTCGAATGCTTACATGATGCCTTGATGGCAAATGAAAAATTTGGAATTTGGGGAATGACATCTCCAAGACAACGTATTCACATCAAAAGAAGATATAAGAAAAAGACTTCTTCTGGAGAGGTTGTTCATGAATGGAAAACGATTGAAGAATGTAAAGGAATCATACAGCGTATGATGTAGCGAAGGAGGTTATATATGTCACGCGATAAGTTAGTTATGTGTGCTGGATGTAGATCCAGGTTTATGGAGAGTGATGGATTTAGATACAGAAGTAAAGTTTGGTGTGGTCAGCAAAGTTGTCGATTAACTATCGATAACAGACGAACCGCACAGAACCAGAAAAAGAAAGCGAAGAAAAAAGATAGGGGAATATTTTATAAAGGCGTTCCGAATAGAGCAAGACATCATGTTTTAAGAAGAGACAAAGGAAGGTGTGCATTATGTGGAGTTGGAGGTAAGAATAACATTCAAGTTCACCATGTTCGCCCAGTTTCTGATGGAGGAACAGATGAATACACTAATTTGATTTCTCTTTGTAAACATGATCACGACAGGGTTCATTTGAATATGAACGAATATAGTTATATGTTATCCAGAATGGCGATTAGGAGAGAAAATGAGTTATGAAAATTTTGATATAGACAAGCCAACATACGCAGAAATTGGAGATAGTGCTTTAGAGGTTCTGTCAGCGTATTTTCTTGAGGCACAAGAAGGTATTGAGAATGAATTACTATTGCATGTATTATCTGATAATTTAAACAGTAATGATTTAGAGGGGTTGGAAGGAGATGCATTAGCCCACGAGTTACATAAAATCTCCATGTCGCTATCTTCTATGTATAGTGGAATGCTTGTGCATGTTGTCAATTTGGTTAGGGTCATCGCAATGATGAGTTTCCAAAGTGAAGATGAAGCATATAGAAATTATGTAGCTTACTATCATAGACTTCTCCCACAATATGACAATATCTCATCTCCAGATGAAGCAGTACGGTATATGGAACAATTGAATGAATTCTTTGGATGGGAAATGTCTGAAGAGGATGAAGAATATGGAACTGAGTGAATACATTGCGTTACAGGCTGGAGCTGAGATCCTTGAAGAAATTGAGGAGGAGGAAACAAAAGATTGGATAACAGATATTCCCGATGATTATGATGAGAGTGCTACTGCATCAGAAGATGATGGCAAGTTTGTACACTCTTTAGATGAGTATGATCTGAAACAGAAATGGGCATGGTATAAAAGGCCGGTTCCAGATAAAGTTTTACAGATTTTGAAACTGATCAAAGAAGAAGGATTCTATAATCTAGGTCCGTACAATCGCATCATAAATGATTTGTATGCTAGGTCGATATATGAATTATATTTGGAGCCTGGCAAGTCGAAGGAATTTCTTTCTAAGGTGGCAAATAGATACTTTGATATAGTTGATGCCGCTTCGGTTGAGAAGCAGATGATGATGCTTGAAATATCAAGAAGGGATTATAACAGAAACAATGACTATGCCGATTATCTTACATGGCCTTTAGTTAGAGGTATTACGTGGCCTATGGCTGAAATATTTGGATATGATTTGGAGCAGTTGGACGAGCAATATTTAGAGATATTGCTCGACAAACTTGACGGAAATGACCCGTAATCACTAGGATTATTAATCCTAATATTGTGCAAAAAGAATCTTAAGGATTGGATAGAAAAATATGAAGGTACATCAAGTAAGATTAGTGCTGTCCGTTGATGAAAATGAGATGGTTAAATATAAGTCATGGCATGGGATAAATACAGTTCCTGGCTTAGTCAAAGCTTTGTTGACTGAGTTGCCTGGTATTAGTGTTATTGAAATAGTAAGCGAGTCAAGAGAATTGGAGTTTTCAGATGAGTCTTGATTGGTCAATAAACAAGGTTCGCGATTGGGAAGAAATCGCAATGAACATAGAAGATGAAGGTGACAAAACTCATCATATGATTTGGATGACAATGGTTATCCAGTTGGGTGGCGTCACTAAGGATAATTGGAAAGACTTTTATACACGCTGTGCGATGATAGATATTTTGGATGGCAATGACATCTATCTTTCGCCAGAAGATGTGCATAGAAGGATTGGTTTGAATACCAATGTTTATCCAAATGAAGGTAGAGTGAAGTGGACGAATCGTGTTGCTCGTAGAGAATACGATAAGGTAGTTCAGAACGCAGTTGCGTATGCGAATGAATTAGATACTGTGGAGGTATCACAATGATTACTGACAATATGAGTGCGTATAAGTTCATTAGGAACTTCATGATGAAGCAAAATGCCAGGTCAGTCAATGAAGATTTTGGTGACTGTAGATATCGTGGTGGACGTTGGGAACAAGATGGTCCTGATTACCACGATAAGACTTTTGAAACAGATGGGACAATGTGTGCCATTGGTTGTGTCATTGACGATGAACACTATTATGAGGAATTGGAAGACAATACTGTTGCTGATCCTAGAGTTGAGCAGGCGATTAAAGATTCGAATCCTGAGTGGGAATGGGACAGGAACACTCTAGAATTTCTAATGGCATTACAGTATGTTCATGACGATATAGAAGTTCATGATTGGGATACGGCTTTCGATTTGATTGATGAACGAATTGAAGTCAATAGTGAATATCCAAATCAGAATACTATTCGCGATATTGCGAGAGAAATCATTAGGCGTGTTCGTGCTGATAAGCTTCAGAAGGCTGATATGGATGCGCAACATGCGGAGGAACTTATTGGGTATCCACGAGATTTACTTCATAATACGATTAAGGAGATTGATATCTAATGGAAGATACATATTCATGGAATCGTCCAGACGGGGAACCGTTTGATATGGAGGATTTTAAAGACGTATTTTTCAAGATGCTTTCGAATAAGACTATGAGAGAGATCACAGGATTTCTCAGAGAAGGAGATGAAGATGAATGACGGCCCTATAGGATATTGGTCAGAAGATATGAGTGCTAGTCTAAGTCAAGCAATGGTAAGGTTTGATGGTCCCCTAATGAGTTTTCATGAAAAGGTTACACTTTGGAAAGAACTTATGACTGCTTCGAAAGAAGAGGTTGCGGAAGAACTGGGTACAACTCCAGAGGCAATGGATAAAATGATAACTACCGATATGCTTGTTGAGTTTGGCGAGAGTCTAACTAAACAAGAGGATTGGGAATTCATGGAAGCCCCAGATGAAGGTACTGCGTTGTTGTTGGAGTTTTTGGTATTCGCTAAGTGGATAACGAATCATATGATGGAGTTTCTTGGTAACAAGACTGTGATGGATATCGACAAATTTCTTGAAAAGGGAGATGGATAAGAATGAATGATGAATGGGCAGAAGAAACAGTTCAGGAAAGAGCAAAGTGGGGGATGGCTGTCTGGAATATGATGGATGAATCCACTCGAGAATGGTTATGGAAGAAGAATTGCGAATCTGATCATTGGTCTAGAACCTGGACATTTGGGATGTTTGCAGCATCTACAAGTATCAGGACTTTAGCAATCGATAGAGAAAAAGCCAACCTTAGAGTTTGGCTAAAGGGATGCGAACCTGAAGCGATTGACAGGAGACATTGATGATTGTTATTTTGGGCATCATAGCGCTTACATTCATTGTGATTTTCTTTGGATGGCATGACGGAGGAAAGTGATGGCTAAGAAGAGTAATGGTAGGAAGATCCAGGCGTTATTGCGTCATAATAGTATGAAGAAGTGGACAAAGAAAAGGAGAGGATACTAGTGCTAAACGATATTTCTCTACGAGAAGTGTATAAGATTGAGATCAGCCTAGAGTGTTTCAATGAGGATGAGTTGAATGAAATCACTGATGGTTTCATTGCTCATTTAGATCAGTTAAATCAAACTCATTGGGCAATGAAAGTTGATAGGGATTTAGATAAGGAACAGGCTTTGAAGGATTTCAGAAATAGTAAGGCCGAGATTCTTGCTGAGTTACCAGATGAGTTTGTACAGGAATACTATGCTAATGGTGGAACTATGCCAGGCCATGAAGTAGAGAAATTGGAAAGGCATCTAACAGTTGTACCTGATTTAGAAGATGATAAGGAGGATGCGTAATGAATGAGTTACCAGTATTGTTGGAATATTGTGAAGACTGTATGCTGTGGTGGGATGGAATGTGGAGAGGCCATCGTTGTGAAGCAAAGGGTGGGGCTTGTGTAAGGAAGCCATATAGTATCAAGGAAGCGAATTGGCGTTTCCATATGATGGGAAGCTTGAAAGAGCAGGTATGGGAACAGAATCATTGGACTAAAGGGACTGACCATCAAATCTTTTCTTGTGATTGGTCCTTTGAATCTTTCTGTAATGCTCCTCCTCATATGATTGCTGCGGCAGTTAATCTATATGAGGATAGTGTATGGGATGACATTGGTCATTGGGGTGCTGAATATAAAACCTTTAACATTCATGATCCTGAGTCATATAAGGAATATCAAGAAAATAAGCGAGCAGAATGGGCCGCAGAAAAAGAACGGGAAAGGATTCTTAAGCGTTATCAGGAGCAGTATGAAGAACGTATGGCTGCACAGGATGAAGAGTTCGTTCGGTCGTTTAATATTATGATGGCCAGAGAAGAAGCAGAAGGGAATCTGTAATGAGAAGGATACCGAGATCTACAAGGTATGCGGTTGAAAAGAAGAGGACAAACTATGC